>WNFE01000008.1_pt1 | contig 162072 bp, 129 predicted proteins | sample 5400451 | NCBI WGS metagenome assembly WNFE01 (sample SAMN13153344, study PRJNA577476) | soil metagenome | isolation source: 200 cm saprolite under Douglas fir tree site 2 hole 2 | place: USA:California | collected 2015-04-18
CTTCTTACAGACGGCAAAGGCTTCGTCGTACCGTCGTGCCCACATGTGAACGTTACCGATCCTGACGCTAATCAGCAGTGATAGCGGATCGAGCTGGTGAGCACGATTGATTTCAGCAAGGGCTTCCTGCTCCCTGCCACCAATCATGCCGATGTCGAACGCGTAAAAGTGATGGGCTGTGGCATCATTGGGGTCAAGTTCCAGCGCCTTCTTGAACTCAGCCTCTCCTCCGGCAAAATCCCAGTCGTACTCTATCTCATTGTCGCCCAGAACGGCATGGGCAAGGGCTAACGATGGGTCTAGCTCCAGCGCTCTGCGGGCAGCGGCACTCGACTTCGGATAGACCTCGCTGGGGGCGTCACCATTGCCCGCCCAATAGGCGCTAGCCAAGGCCGAATATGCCTGAGCGTAGGCGGGGTCTTTGGCGATGGCTTGATTGAAATTGGAGATTGCGGTGGCCAAGTCCGAAGAAGTTTGTTTATTCGAGTAATAACGGCCCTTCAAATACAACTCGTAGGCTTCTGGATTCTGCGTGCCCTGTTTCGTGACCTTCTGCCTTTCTGAAGTGCTGAGCTTGGAACGCAACTTTTCCGCAATGTCGCCCGCAATCTGCTGTTGCAACGTAATGAGTTCTGCGCTCTTGCCGCTGTAGTGCTGCCCCCAAATTTCGGTATTGTCACGAACATCGGTAACCTCAGCGCTCACTTCAATCGCGTCACCCCGTGGCACCACTCGACCGCTCACTAGCGCGGACACGCCCAATTCATTCCCGACCTTCTGTGTATCCACGTCCTTCCGTTTGTAGCGAAAAACAGAGTTGCGAGATTTCACCTTCAGCCCCGGCACATGGGTGAGGCTGGCTATAAGCGATTCTGTGATGCCGTCACTCAGGTAGTCGGTACTGGCATCTCCACTTACATTGGTGAAAGGCAACACGGCAATGGAATCGATCTGGCCTACCCTGCCAGATCGCAAGTACCAGCGCCCACTGCCCCCAGCCCAAGGACGGCGATGCAGGCAGCTACGACGACCCAGAGCTTGCGACGTTTGACTGTCTTCTCAGTCAATGCTTGTGTGGCGACGATTTTCGTGGACTCGGTGTCCCGCTTCAGCCGTTGCAGGTCGGTGCGGATTTCGGAGGCATGTTGGTAGCTAAGGTTGCGGTCTTTCTCCAGAGCCTTGTTGATGATCTCTTCCAGCTTTGGAGGGGTGTCAGGGTTTATTCGAACTGGCGGTACAGGTGCTCGATTCAAGATCGAATCAAACATTGCGCCCGAAGTGTCGCCCCGAAACGGCAAGGTGCCCGTACACATCTCGTACAGCACCGCGCCGAACGAGAAAAGGTCGGTGCGGGCATCGAGTTCCTTTCCCTTTACCTGCTCTGGCGACATGTATGCCACTGTACCCAGTGTCGAACCGGGGCTGGTGAGGTGCTCCTCCGAGCCGATGGTCGGGTCGCCGATAGCGACGGTTTCCGACTTCAGCGACACTTTTGCCAACCCGAAATCGAGAATCTTTGCTTGACCGCGATTCGTCACGAAGATGTTCGCGGGTTTGATGTCCCGGTGGACGATACCCTTCGAGTGTGCGGCGTCGAGAGCGTCGGCGATCTGGATGCCCAAATCCAATACCGTTTCGATCTCCAGCGGTTTCCCCGCGATCCGGTGTCGGAGTGTCTGTCCCTCCAACAGTTCCATGGCGATGAAGGTTCGCCCATCGGACTCGTCAATCTCGTAGATCGTGCAGATGTTCGGATGGTTCAGTGAGGACGCAGCCTTGGCTTCTCGCTGGAAACGGCTGAGAGCTTGTGCGTCGGTGGCAAGTTCGTCGGGAAGGAACTTCAGGGCGACGTGGCGACCAAGCTTAAGGTCTTCCGCTTCATACACCACGCCCATTCCACCACCGCCGATCTTGCGGAGGATGCGGTAATGGGAGACCGTCTGACCAACGGGTTGGGACGGCGTTGACACTGGCTAGACATGTTAGGGTTGGATTTAGGGAAGGTCAACGCTCGGTGGCATTCCAGTTCAGGTCAGTTCAACCGTGACTGCCACGTCGAATTTCGAATAATACTTCTTAACGTCCTTCGCGCCGTACTTCTCCCGGAACTTCTCGATCACTGATTTCACCAAGTTGGGTTCGGTGATTGGCTGCGCCCGAAGTTTGGCTTCCGCACCTCGCGCATCAATGCGAATCGACGGGTTCTGGAGCACGTTCTTGTACCACTGTGTATCCGAGCCCTGCACGGGAAGCAAATAGAGTTTGTCGCCTTCGAGCACGAACCACACAGGGATCGAGACCGTCCGCCCGGACTTCCTGCCAATCACGCTGATCTTGATTTGGCGGTACCGGGAAAGGCGTTCTTTGAGAGTTTCCTTCGATGCTGTCACGGCTGTGCCTCCAGAAGAAACAACATTCTATGCAGCCAACGTTACCTCGAACGATCCGGTATTGTCGCGCATCAGCCCCATTGAGGTGAGAACCCGCCCTAGCGCAATGAGGGGTCGAAACATCCAGTATTTCTGTCGAATAGCCGCCATAGCGCCTTCGTGCTCGGCGCGTTCGGTGAGGAAACGAGCGTCGCCTTCGAACGTCTCACCACCGATGGACAGCCTGATATTCGGCGTCTTCTGGACGTTGCGCACCCACTGGCGGTTCACGTTCGCGGTGCCGATGTAGAGCTTATCGTCATCCAGAACGAACCAAATCGTGACTTCGTGGGGCTTCCCGGTCTTGCGTCCATAATGAGTCAGGGTCGTGGTCAGCTTGCCCGCTATCCTCTTCAGTCGCTTAAGTGCGTTCGGTTCCATAAGCTCTCGTTTGGAAACTCCACATGAATCAGGAAAAGCCTAAACATCCCTAAGCTGTTCTTCAGTCATGCCGAAATAGTGTCCCAGTTCGTGTATAAGCGTTTGGCGGATTTGCTTGCGGACTTCTGCCTCGCTCGAACAGACGGCTTCGATGTTCTTTTGGTAAAGCACGATGTGGGCGGGACCTGTCGGTAAGTCAAAAACGCTCTTCTTGGTGGCTGGCACGCCGTGAAAGATGCCGAGGAGCAATCGCCGTTGCTGCCCCAGCTGGGGGTGGTGACTGCTTCGGCGGGAAATCCTCTACAAGAATCGCGACGTTCTTTATACGACTGCGAAATTCTTCCGGCAGCGAGTCCAATGCTTCTTCAGCGACATTGACGAAATCTGCCCGGTTCATCCTTCACCCATTGAGACACGCTTACTCCGAGTAGCCGTCATCATCGTCATCTTCTTTACCTCCACCATTGCCTTCGTCTTCTTCTTCCTCTTCGTATTCTTCGGCGTCTGGCTCTTCTCGAAACAGGAGATCGGCAGCTACCGACCGATCAGAAGGGTCTGAGTCCGAGCATTCTGGATGTATTCTGCTCATATTTAGATAATGGTACGCCTCATGCCCTTGCAAAAAGTAGGTGCTCTCAACGCCGGGGGGACCGTTCGAGCAGAAGAATTATCCCGTTCGTCCGTTCCGAGTCTCATTGCTATTGCTGACCCGGAGGACTAGTCTTAAGGAGTCCCTTTCGCATCTCTCCGTCGCCCCTTCGGGGCACTAAGACCTTCTCGACGGTCTACTGCGCAACCGATAGAAATGAGGGTTCGTTCATGGAACCCATTCTTTACTCCCTACAGACAGTCCTCCGGGGCGCGTTGATTCTAGGTTTGTCACTGTCTTCCTTCGCGCAGCTTCCCGCCGCGCCTGACACATCTGGTATTCCCTTAGGTCGCAAGGCACCCGATTTTCCATTGACCGCTCTGCCGCCTGCTCTCATTCCGCAACCCGCGTTCGAGTTTCGCGGGATTCGGATCGGTGACGAAATGAAGCAGGCGGAGCAAAGGTTCCTTGCCTTGAAAGTTCTTTCGTTTTCCACGAAACCCGGCTTGTGTGGCTCCGATGGCATCAATCGGATCGAGACTTGCACGGATGTTTTGGATACTGGGGAATACGTGAACATGACGATGTTGGATCGGAGAGTAGCCCAGATTTACGTCTCGGACCGTCGCACACAGGGGAACACCTACCACAGCTACGTGCTGGCGTTGGGCACCAAGTACGGCAGCCCTGACAAACGCGAGACGAAGTACTACCACAATGGCGTCGAAACTGGGTCTTCAGGAGAACACCTCCGGTGGTCGAATGGCGATCAATACATGGAAGGCAACGAAATCGAACGCGCCATCACTATCGGGAGCAAATCACTCGATGTGGAAATCGCCGAGGAGGAGCGCCTTTATGAGCGCAATTAGTATTTCCCTTAGTCTGCTGATTGCGCTTTTCGCGATTCTGCTGCTCTACCGGAGGCGCAAGCTGCAGCAGATTGCAGGGTACGGATCACAAAGGATGTGCCCTTCGTGCGGGTTGATCACATCTCGATTAAAGGCGTGTTGCTTGGAGTGTGGCAAGTCTCTGACAGCGGTCAGTGTGACCCAGATTGTAGGAAGATGAACCGCTGGTTGCTCGCTAACCGTTTCTCAGGGGGACAGAAGTAAGGACAACCTATGAAAAATACCAAATTTATTGTGAAAGTAGACCGTGGCGGCGCTCATGCCCCGAATACGTGCAGAGGATTGATATGACTCCCATCCAAACCACCCCCAACCGTAAGCTAGCACTGGTACCATACAGGCGGGACTGCACTGTGGCAAGTTGTCGGCCCGATGTCTTTGTGGAAAATGATCGATCACAGTCGGCCTGTTCGCTGTCAGACACTGTACGCCAGCGTGCCAACCGAACGCTAACAGCAGACTACATTGACCGCATTATGGCTAAGCAAGAACGAAGCCCGCAGGCACACGTTATCGAGGAAATTCTTGACCGGATTTGCGTAATGCGAGAAGAGATGCTGATCATTGAACGCAGATTAGAGCGGATCAAGTCAGACGACAACGAAGAGAGACTTCTCAAACGTCAAAGAGGAGGAACGACGATGAAAGCCGATGATGTTTGGCAAGAACTGTACAAGGCTGCCGTCCTCGAAGCCGACGATGAGAAACTACAAGAGCGGATTCAGGCGGCAAAGGCCGCGATTGACGCCCGACTACACCAATTGCAGTTAGACCATGGAGGAGCACCCGACGAACGGCAGGCTATCAGCGATGCGCTTGCTGGGCTGAATGTTTTACGTAGCGAGTTAGAAGCGGGCTCTCACGATGCGGGTTCGAGCAACGCTTGAATGCCGCTAACCAAGGCTCGGACTGCGAAGTGGTGGCACGATATGCAGGATCGATCCCGCAGTAGTTCGATTTAGGCCAACAGAAAATGCTGCAACACGCCCATGTGCTAGAGCATTCTCTTGAGAACCGCGAGACTGTTGAGTGCATCTCTCAGTTTGCCGTGCTCCTTAGAGTGTGCAATCGGCAATCCCCGTAAGCGTTGGTGGATAGCTTTCTCAGCCACGTCGATGCTCGCTGGCAGCTTGTCTCGGTTGAATTCCATTACCGCGGCTCTGTAAACGTCGAGCCAATTCCTGTCATTATGGCTCATCGACGGAGTCTCCGCGCACAGGCCCTTCCGCATCGAGGAATCTGTATCTGGCGTACAAGCAAACAAGCATCCGGTTGCCGACAGTTGACAGTTGCGGTGTCATCCGCGCTCTGCCCTATTCAGCGCCAGATGGCGATCAACACTGCTACGACCACGAGGGCTCTGGCGGCATGAGGAAGTCTGGCTATGACGTGGATGATGCCGGAGATGCTTCCAATACCGAGATAGGGCATGTGCCTACCTGCCTTCTCGAACCACTATCGCTATCACACCACGTGTGCGATCTTGCCGAATCTGGGGGCTTCCTCGGGGGAAGCGGGAATCTGGGGAATGGACTCTCGCGGAGCCCGAACGGGCTATCGGTTAGGACAGCAGCAACTGCGATGCCAAACCAGAGTTGCGTTACCGGGCGAGAGCCGCGACCATTGCCCTGTGCCAACTGGCCGCCAGATTGCCTCAACGAGAGGGACTTACCCACGGCGAGAGGAGAAGCGGCATTCTCGGCCAAGCTCTCTTTCAGGTTGACATACAGGTAGTCAGCATTCGACGCGCAATGCAAAAACATACCACAGGGGAAAACATGTTCCATCGCAGACGGGCTGACAGCGACGACAGCCCCAGAAACGAAAGCGTCCCGACTCTGGTTAGAGTCACGGGACGCTCGTTGCGCAGCCCTCCCCCAGAAATCAAAACTCTGCGGAGGCGACTTCTGCCGCTTGTCCGTTAAATCCAAGGATCGCTGCATCCAAGGTGGGATAGAGTTCGAGAACCGAGGTCAATTTGGTAAGCTCCAGCAATTGGCGGATGAAATGGCCGGGAGCAGCCAGCGTGATGGAGCACCCGCTACCTTGCGCTGCCACCGCAACGGAAACGAGTTCTCCAAGGCCAGCGGCGTCGATCATTTCCACGCCGCTGAGGTCGATCACGACTCGACGGGTTTGGGGAGCAAGCTCGGCAATTTCGCCTGAGAGCGCGGCAGCTTCAATGCCATAAGCGATTCTGCCTTTGCAGCGGATCACGGCAACGTCTTCTGTTACTCGGGTTTCGAGACTCAACTTCAACTTCCGCTCCTTATCCTGACTGCTCAGACGTTGCTCTTCCCACAATGTGCATGTTGACGTTTGGCTCATAGTCTTGATCCTAAGCGTTGGACGAACTCGGGGGGTTCCGAGACTGTGAAAAGTTCGTAAATAGTTGTGACAAAAGTTCGATTATTAGCAACATAAACAGCAATGCCCGAAATCCTCTCGGATAACGGGCATTCTTGGACGCTACTTAGACCGCCTGAACGTTCTCGGCCTGCCAGCCCTTTGGGCCTTTGGTCACCTCGAACTGCACCGCTTGTCCTTCTTGCAGGCTGCGAAAGCCGCCAGCTTGAATAGCGGAGAAATGTACGAAGACATCCTCCCCAGTTTGACGGCTGATGAAGCCGTAGCCTTTGGCGTCGTTAAACCACTTTACTGTTCCTTGTTCCATTTGGTCTTCCTATTTCCTTTATTGAATTGTGCTGAGAAGAGTCGCTGCGGGTGAGAATGGGTGACGCTGGTTGGCGGTACCGACTTTCAACTGCGTGTGAGTCAAACTTAGCTGATGGTGATTATACACAATGAGCCGCGAAACAATTCAGAATGTTGCCTCGTAGACCAAGTTGCGCAACTCGCCTACAATCGGAAAGATCATTTTAAAAAAGGAAGATCACTTAATGCCTAAGCAGAAAAAGACAAACGCCGCTTTCTTAAAGATGGCTCAAGCGCCTTTGAGGCCCTCCCCACAATTGGCTGAGGTACTGGGATCAGCCGCTCCCATATCCCGACCACAGGTCGCGAAAAAGGTGTGGGCCTACATCAAAAAGCACAAACTGCAAGACCCAAAGAAGCGGCGTGAGATCGTAGCCGATGAAAAGCTGAAACCAGTCTTTGGAAAAGCCCGATTGGACATGTTCCAGATGACGAAGGCGATCAGCAAACATCTGAGTAAATAAGGATCGGTTGCGCTCAGGGTTCTGCAAATCACGGACAGTGGGAAGGTTTGATGAGAAAGAATGAGTCCACGGCGGGCGCTCTGGCGGAGACGGACTTAGTTCAGTGATTCGGGGAGAGAAGCAATCCACGGTATCGCAAGCGGAGTAAGTGACTCGACTGCGAGGATGGCCTCAGGTTCTTGTCCCATGACACTCTCAGCCACCGCGAAAGCGCGGGAGGTATTGTGGGCAGCCATGTGTTTCAGCATGTCGGTTGCCGCCTGTATTGGTCTCTCACAAATCTTGTTGACGCTGATCGCGTGCCCGCAGTTCTTGCAAATCATGGAAGTGCCGCCTGCGATGGTTCTAGTCCTGATGTACATGCCTCAAGATTACGCTTCAATTGCTGGCCGTGCCGAGGGCATTGGGACAGCGACTACGGACTTTGGTTGCTGCGTGTCCCACTACCGACGAGAGGCACGCAAGGGCTAATCAACGTTGAGGGCTGCAATTTCAGGTTCACGCAATCTGCAAATCTCGTCATCTTCGGCACTGTTCGTCTAAAGTATCAGTCAATGAAATTCACTGTATGCGTCGTTTTCTTGTTCTTCACTGCTAACGTGATGGGTGCTCAGGGCACTGCCATACCCGCCGAGTTTGACGTTAACGCTGCTGAGCGGTTCGCCAATCTTGCACTTGCGTGCGTCCACAAAGAATATCCAAACAAGATCAGCCACACCTTGAACAACGATTCGGATGTGGCCCCACCCCGAAAACTGACTCCTGCTTTCTTCGGCTGCTACGACTGGCATTCTTCGGTGCACGGGCATTGGTTGCTGGTCCGGCTAGTCAGGACGTTTCCCGACGCCAGCTTTGCGCCCTCTGCACGCGAAGCCCTGCGGCAAAGCCTGACCGCAGACAACGTCGCGCAGGAGGCGGCGTACCTCCGCGTTGAGGGACGCGCCAGTTTTGAACGCCCTTATGGATTGGCGTGGCTGCTTCAAATGGTTGCGGAACTACGAGAGTGGGACGATCCTGAAGCACGCGACATGAGTGCGAGCTTGCGCCCGCTGGAACAGGCTGCACTCGAACGTCTGAACGACTGGCTGCCCAAGCTTTCGCATCCGGTGCGGATCGGCGAACATGATCAGACCGCCTTCGCTCTGGGCCTCATGCTGGACTACGCACGGGCCTCTGGCGACACGAAATTTGCCGACCTGCTGGTATCGAAAGCTCGACAATTCTATTTCGGAGACAAAGGTTGTCCACTATCCTATGAGCCTTCGGGCGAAGATTTCCTTTCTCCGTGTCTCGGAGAGGCAGACCTGATGCGGCGTGTATTGCCCGGTCCCGAGTTTGCTCGTTGGCTCCACGTTTTTCTGCCCCAGATTTCCCCGGTGAAAAATGGCACGTGGTTGCAGCCTGTAGTGTCCCCTGATCCGAGCGATCCGAAGCTGGCGCATTTAGACGGGCTCAATCTCAGCCGCGCATGGATGCTGGAAGGCATTGCTACGGCCTTGCCGAAAAACGACAAGCGCCTACCGATGATTAGGGTGGCGGCTGAGGCGCATAGACGTGTGGGGCTGGCAGCGGTGACTGGCAAGCACTACGAAGGCGGGCATTGGCTGGGCAGTTTTGCTGTTTATCTTGTAACGGGGAGAGGCATTCCGCAGAATCTAAGCCAAATCTCTGTGCCCGAACCGTTCGTGTCCCTAGTCGCGCAGCAGAAGCGGAGCCCGCATTAACATGAAACGAACTTTGCTTTCGTGGAGCAGTGGAAAAGACAGTGCTTGGAGCCTTCACCTTCTCCGGCAGCAACATGAGTACGGGATTGTCGGGCTGCTCACGACGTTCAATCAGGCGGCGAACCGGGTCGCTATGCACGCCGTTCGTCGTAGCCTCGTAGAGGCGCAGGCGAAGGCGGTGGGCATTCCTCTGTGGGATGTGGACTTGCCGTGGCCGTGCTCAAATGCAGACTACGAGGGCATCATGAAAGAGAAGTGCAAGGATGCTGTTCAGTCGGGCATCGAATGCATTGCTTTCGGCGATCTCTTCTTGACCGACATTCGGGCATACCGCGAGAAACAACTGGAAGACTCTGGATTGCAGCCAATTTTTCCTGTGTGGGGTATGCCAACGCTGGAACTTGCACGCTCTATGATCAAGTCCGGCGTACGTGCCAAGCTAACCTGCGTTGACCCCAAACTTTTAGCGCCGGAATTCGTGGGCAGAGAATTTGATGAGCAACTGCTCTCGGAATTCCCTTCAGACATCGACCCTTGCGGCGAGAACGGAGAATTTCACACCTTTGTATACGCAGGCCCGATGTTCCAGCACGACTTGTTGGTCGAGGTGGGAGAAACTGTGTCTCGCGACGGATTCGTGTTTGCCGACCTGAGTCCTCGGCACAACAGAGTGAACACCGTGTAGAAAGAGGGCGACTGATGCACCAGATCGCTGAATTCGTCGCTGTGCTCGCGTGTGGCTTGTTCACAGGAGCCGCCGTCTACATCAGCCTCGTTGAACATCCCGCCAGAATGAAATGTGGAGTGGAGCTAGCGGCGACCGAATTCGCCCCCAGCTATCGGCGGGCCACCATCATGCAGGCGACCTTGGCAGCCGTAGGATTGTTCTCCTCCATTGCAGCGTGGCTTGCCGGGGCGACGTTCTGGTGGCTCGTTGGCGGGGTCGTGCTCGGCGCTGTTATTCCATTCACTCTGATCGTGATCCTGCCGACCAACAAGCAATTGATGAGTCCCACGCTGGACAGGCGGTCAGCACAAACCGAGCGGCTACTCGCCCGCTGGGGCAGATTGCATGCCGTGAGGAGCGTGCTGAGCGCCGTGGCGCTCTTCCTGTTTGCGTACCTCTTGGCTTTCGCGAAGTCTCAATGAGGTTGTGATGCTTACGGACGCTACACCGCGCAAGGCGAACCGTGCTGCATTCCTCGAAAGCGACCGGATCAGGACACTCGACCTGCCGCAGGATGGATGCCTGCTGCCGATTGCAAAATGCATAGAGTCCGCGATGAAGAATGGGTCGAGCGCCGATGTCAGCCGTGCCTGCGCAGAATTTCTGAATGCCGCATCGGGGTTCTACAAAGTCCCTGCTTGTGGCATCCGCGTGCTTGCAGCAAGGCCGCTCCGAGTCCGCGAGAGTTGGAGCACCGAGCTTTTCGGGGACTACACCCACGAAACCATGATGATCCGAGTATGGATGCGGACGGCAGTGCGCAAGGAAGTCACATCGTTCGGTACATTCCTGAGCACGCTATGCGATGAGTTCTGTCATCATCTCGACTTCCAGAAGCTTGGGTTTCCCGACTCGTGGCATACTCGCGGTTTCTACGAGCGAGCCGCTGCCCTGTACCACCATGCACGGGGGACGCCGCCAAAGCGGCTGTTCTGGGTAGCTGTAGCAGGAGGGCGCTGGCGGATCGATTGGCCGCGAACGAATCGGGGTGCATGACCTCGGCATAAATCCCCACGTTGCCCAATCGGATTCGCGGGCTACGAAGAATCTTGTCGGCCTCCTAGCGCGGGGCGCTGCTCACGAGGTTCTTCTGTGATGACCGTCTGCTTCCATTTGCGATAAACGCTGATGACTGCCATCGTCCAAAAAGGAACTAAATCGACTCCGGGCACGAGTTCGGCAAGGAATGCTGGCAGAAATTCCCAGTGCCAGCCAAGGAGTTGAACCAGCACGGCGGCAATACCGAAATCGAGTATGTCTTCGGCGGGCGATAGAGCGCCTTCGACAAATAAGGGAAAAACGACAATTTGGAGTACATCCGCAATGATGGCCAGTATCATGGCGGCTCGAAGGCGCGAACCCGGTGAGATAGTGACGGTGTCCTGAGTCACGGCAGTGCTGCTTCGTAGTGCATGCCTATTTTAAACCGATGCTCTGAGAGGTCAGTGCACATACCAATCGGAATGTGGCGACCAGCGGGTACAAGAGAGACACTGTGTTGAGGTCCAATGGCGGAGGCATGCCGGGCACACTCCTCCCGTATCAAAAGTGTTCCACTGATGGCCGCAGCTACAAGACCAGCGGTCGTCCTTGCGGGGCGACCAACCACAGAGCGGGCATCGGATGCGAGGGCCGGAAGGGTCGAGGCTTCTCTCTTGATCAAGCTCGCGAGTCGAGACAACAGACTGGTCATGCGAGAGGGCGCACATACCCCGCTATTATGAGCCAGTTCGGATACACGGGGGTGCGTGCGGACTTCAGCACTCGAAGCCAGTAGTCTATTTGTGCTCTATACGCCGGAACGTCAGGTTGATGCGTGGCTGAGTCACGCCCCGTTCCTTCGGCACTTCATGCTTGAAAAGTTTCTGCGTGTCGCCAGCCATGACAAGCAGACTGCCGTGTGGCAATCGCTCGGAAAATGCGATGGAGCCATTTTCTCGCTTGAGCCTGAACAGGCGTCCCGCGCCCAGACTGATGGAGGCGATTACAGGCCCCATCTCTGGTTCAGCGTCCGCATGGAGCCCAACGCTGTCGTTTCCATCCCGATACAGATTGCAGAGCACAGCGTTGTAGCCCAACTTCGGCAGACCCGAGTTGGTATAAGCCGCCACGGGTGTGGCCTCTTCGACGCGGACTCTTAGCGAGAGCAGTTCGGGTATCCAAGGCAGCGGTTGGTACTCGCGCCGCGAATATGTGTAATGAGTTCCGGGATCGCCATAGTACGCTTCGTCCCGAGGGACGGTATGCCCAAATGAAGCCCTGTGCCGTTCCCACGCGCACTTGCTCACCAGTGCATTGAACAACTGGGTTGCCTCCTCGGGCGGGAGGAAGCGGTCGTCATAGTAAATTTCCGCTCCGGGAATCGGGATCAATTCCATCGGCCAAAACCTACAACCTGCCCTCCGCAATCCATCTCCGTACTTCATCTTCGACTGAGAACCGATTGGCAGGATTCTGTTCAAACCGACCGCCTAGCGCGTATGCGTTGACTTCCAAAGGAATTGCCTCGTAGCTGCCACCATCAAGAAATCCGCGCACGTAAAGCTCACTAAAGTGCGGAATGCCAAGTTGCCGATACTGTTCCACGTGGACGAGTTCGTGAAACAACAATCCATTCGAGAACGCCTCGTGCGAGACCACAACATCACGAAACGTAATCGCTGCCATTGCGGACTGGTCGGGCAAATTATTGAAATCCAAGCTTCTCAACATCGGATAGAAGTCGGGATTGGCGACCCGTTCGCCCTGTAGCACTAGGAGTCGCGTGCCATCGAGAAGCTGGGGAGAGAAGAATCCGTCCATGGCAGCCCTCTGTTGTACAGATAACGGGACAGCACGGGAGGCGTACCTTTCGCGCTGGGTTGCAATGTATTGGGCAAGGAGGCCGGAAACCTGAGCGATCTGTGCGGGAGTGAGTCGCGGTGTTGCCATCCACTACAGTCTCCGATTCTAGCGAAGTGAGCTAAACATCCTTCAGTTGGTTCTCATCCATCCCAAAATAGTGGCCCAGTTCATGGATGACCGTAAGGCGGATTTGTTCGCAGACTTCGGCTTCGCTGGAGCAGACCGCTTCAATATTCTTCTGATACAGCACGATGTGATCGGGCCCTGTCGGTAGGTCAAATATGCTCTTCTTGGTCGTGGGCACGCCATGGAAGACACCCAGAAGCAGCCGCCTTTGCTGCCCCGGCTGCGGTGATGGCTGGTTCGGCGGCATATCCTCTACCAAAACAGCAACGTTACGAATGCGACTGCGAAATTCCCGTGGGAGCGAGTCAAGAGCCTCCTCGACTACCTTGACGAAATGTTCGCGCTTCATCTTTCACCCTCTGAAATAAATAAGGGCACGCTCACTCCGAGTAGCCGTCGTCCTTGTCGTCATCATCTTCCGTGCCGTCGCCTTCGTCTTCCTCTTCTTCCTCGTCTGGCTCTTGTCGAACGAGGATATCGGCAGCAACCGACCGATCAGAAAGGTCTGAGTCGGGGCATTCTGGATGTATGCTGCTCATGCCCAATGGTACGCCCAACTTGCACGGGGAAAGGGCAGTAGTCCTGCGTGACTTGTGTCAAGGCCGAATATTCCCGAACCCACGGGAAACAGAACCCATCTTCGCCAGCAATTCAGAAATGGTGGGATATAACTCTGGTTGGAGGCAGTTCGAGTCCTAACGGAGGATGCCACAATGAAAAGCGCCACACAGACGTTCTCGTACAAACAAGAAATGTGGCGACATCTGGCCGATTACAAGGTGTCGGCACTCGGTGGCGCGATCAACACACGAGCAAAGGCTGGTGTGGACGTGGTGTGTGTGTTCGAATCTTCGGAAGCGAGTGCCGGGAAGGTATCATTTTCTCCTCACAAGCATCTCGGTCTTTTGAAGGCGGTACGCACCTTCGTATGGCCACTGGCGAAGCGACAAAAGGGCCCACTCGGACAGTACGGCAGCCTCCATGCAAAATGTGCCGTCGTCGATAGCAATCTTTTGTTTCTTTCTAGTGCCAACCTGACGGAGTTTGCGTTCAACCTAAACATGGAACTTGGCGTTCTCATTAAAGGCGGGAATCCTCCGCGCGCAGTGGAGACTCATTTTCACTCTTTGATTGCGACAGGGCACTTGGAGCGGATCTACGGCGAGACCTCGAGCTCCTCACTTACGTAACGCTCGGTCAGTCGTCGAAAAGCGGAGAGCAAGGGCGAGGCGTTCATTGTGTACGGGCATGCGTCCCGATGCCCAAATTATTGTACTTATAGTACTAGTCTTACTTAATTGTACGTACAACGCTAAGTAATTGTATCGAGCAGAGTTGGCGGCACCTTAGTTCCGAGCAGAAGGCGATATTGATCGACATCGCTCAAGGAATGGCTGGTCGGAACAGGCGGACAAACCAGCTGACAAACCAAGAGATGATCGAAGTGAGGTGGTCAGCTGCTCGGAAGGCTCAATACCCTAAAAAGGTTAATCGATGATCGTGTTTCCCGTAGATTTCTTGTCGCCCCTCTTGCCAGCCCGCGCGAAACGGAAAGAGAAGAATGTCGCCAATGGAGCCCTCGCTGGGCTGCCAAAGTGGCTCACGGCGCAACAGGCCGCAGATTATTTGCAAGTCGAGTCTCGCACCACACTCGCATGGGCCCGACTTGGCCAGCTGAAGGCCCATCCGCTATCTGGCACCAAACGAAAAGTCTGGCGTTTCTTACACGCGGATCTGGATGCTATGCTCACCGGGCCGTCCGTTGCCGAACCGAGGAGGGTTCAATGAGGCAACGGCAAAGACGTGGAAGCGTAGTACTGGACAAACGAATCAAGACTTGGAATTTCTTCTACTGGGATAACGGAGTCCGCCGATCAAAAAGGATCGGCACGACCAAGGAATATCCCACGAAGGCATCTGCATGGCGTGCAGCACAGGGCCTCAGGCAGATGGTAGAGAATCATGTCACCATCAGCAGCGGAGCACCCATGGTCAAAACAGTGGTTGCTCAATACCGAGCAGAAAAGATGCCTACACGTCTAGACACGAATCGCGGTTATGAATCGTGGATTCGCGTCCACATCCTGCCGAAGTGGGGACAGAATCTAATCACGGATCTACAGGCACGTCCTGTCGAAATGTGGCTGGAGTCTCTTGTCCTTGCTCCGAAAAGCCGAACTCACATTCGCGGCATTCTCAGTTCGCTGTGGAATTTCGCAATGTGGAAGCAGGACATACCGCTCCAAGTCAATCCGATGAGCTTGGTAACGGTCAAAGGCGCGTCCAAGAGGATACGCCAGCCGCGCAGTCTAACCGTTGAGCAATTCCGTTTGCTCGTATCCCATCTGAAAGAACCATTCGGAACAATGGCCCTAGTCTGCATCTGCTTCGGCCTTCGCATCTCCGAGTGTTTGGCGCTGCGATGGTCGGATGTCGATTGGCTCAACAGATTGCTTCGCGTAGAGCGTGGCATCGTAGAGCAAAACGTGGACGATGTAAAAACCGTTGAGTCGCGCAAGTCTCTGGCTATCGCGGACGAGTTTCTTGAACGCCTGAAAGTGTGGAAGCAGAACACTGAGTTTCCAGCGGACAACGATTGGATTTTCGCTAGTCCTTTGAAGCTCGGCAGACTGCCGTACTCCTACACTGGATTCTGGCGAGAGCTTGATCGAGCTGGCAAAGAATCGGGCATCGGGCACATCGGCACCCACACGTTTCGACACTCTTACCGGATGTGGATTGACGCGGTAGGGACTCCAATCGGCGTACAGCAGAAGCTCATGCGCCATGCGGACATCCGCACGACCATGAACATCTACGGCGATGCGGCATCAGCGGACATGCGCGAGGCGCACGGCAAGATCGTACAACTCGCTCTGCGGCCCGTCTGAACGGCAGGTAAACGGCAGGTGGGGGTTTGTATCTTACTGAAAGAATGGCTCCTCAGGTAGGACTCGAACCTACAACCCTCCGGTTAACAGCCGGATGCTCTGCCATTGAGCTACTGAGGAGTGTCTTGGGACGCTTGTATGTCGCCTTGTTATTCGTTTCTATACTAGCACCTGGGTGGACTTGCTGAAAACTTCTGCGGGATGGTTTTTGATATTCTTAGTTGTTGCGAGGTGGTTATGCCGGGAGGGGTTCGTTTGCTCTGGACCATTGCTTGTTTGGCTCTGATGGTTGGCTTGGCTTGGGCGGGGGATGGATCTTCTGCCAGCACTGCGCCGGTTGCGGGGCCGCCTAAGGTTAAGGTGAATGTTGTTGAAGAGACCATTCATGGGCACAAGATTGCCGATCCGTACCGTTGGTTGGAGGATGGCGGCAGTGCGGACTCGCAGGAATATGTGCGGGAGCAGCTGGCGTACACGCGCAGTGTTCTCGATCCGCTGCCAGGGCGTGATGCGATTCACCAGCGGCTGGCACAGCTTCTTTCTATCGGCAACGTCACCACGCCGCAGATTGGCGGGCCCTACTATTTTTATACGCGGCGCGAAGGCGCGCAGAACCAGCCGGTTTTGCTGGTGCGTGAAGGTATTCACGGCAAGGACCGGACGCTGGTGGACGCGAACCAGTTGGCGGCCGACGGCACGGTCGCCCTGGACTGGTGGTTTCCCTCGGATGATGGCAAGTACGTGGCTTATGGGACTTCGGCCAGTGGCTCCGAGATCAGCACCCTGCACGTGATTGAGACGGCCACCGGCAAGCTGCTGCCGGACACTATCGAACACACCCGCATCGCCCAGGTCAGCTGGGAGAAAGATAATTCCGGTTTCTACTACGGCCGCAATCCCAAGAAGGGTGACGTGCCGGAGGGCGACGACGCCTATTATCTGCACATTTTTCATCATGTGCTTGGCACCGACCCGGCAAAAGACTTGCTGATCTGGGGAGAGGGGCGCAAGAAGGAAGAAATTCTGGTCTCCCAGTTGCCCGACGACGATGATCGCTGGCTGCTGCTAACCGCTTATGAAGGCTCCGCCGGCAAGAATGAACTTTTCCTTCAGGATCTGAAAGCCGGGACCCCGCCAGTGGAACTCACCAGTGGCAAGGATTTTCACTATAGCGGCGAGATTTTCCGGGGAAAGCTCTACATCACCACCAATGAGGATGCGCCGCACTTCCACTTGTTTGTGGTGGACGCGGCCAATCCCGCCCGCGCCAACTGGAAGGAAATCATTCCGGCGGCGGATGGCATTCTAAAGGGCACGGCGATTGTGGATGGAAAAATCCTGGCCGAGTATGAGAAAGATGCCAGCTCACAACTCAAGCTTTTCGATCTCGAGGGCAATGCGTTAGGCGACGTTGAGCTCCCGGGCATCGGCTCGGTTGAGGGACTCGGCGGCCGATGGGACCGCAAAGAAACTTTCTTCGGATTCCAGTCGTTCACGGTTCCACCGTCCGTCTACCAGGTCGAGCTTGCCTCGCGTAAGACTTCGCTGTGGGACAAGGTATCCGCTCCCGGCATCGATCCCTCCTCTTTTGAAGTCCGTCAGGTTTGGTACACGTCGAAAGACGGAACCAAGGTTCCCATGTTCGTCTTTCATAAGAAAGGATTGATACTCAACGGCAAGAATCCCACGCTGCTCACGGGGTATGGCGGATTTAACGTAAGCCTCACCCCCACGTTTTCTGGCGGGCGCTATTTGTGGCTGGAACATGGAGGCGTCTTCGCGGTGGCCAACCTGCGCGGCGGCTCCGAATTCGGCGAGGAGTGGCACCGCGCCGGCATGCTGGAAAAAAAACAAAATGTGTTCGACGACTTCATCTCCGCCGCTGAGTTCCTGACCTCCGACAAAATCACCGACAAAGACCACCTCGCCATCCAGGGCGGCTCCAACGGCGGCTTGCTGATGGGGGCGATGATCACCCAGCGCCCTGACCTGTTCCGCGCGGTAGTTTGCCAGGTTCCCCTGCTCGACATGCTGCGCTACCAGAATTTTCTGATCGCGAAGTTCTGGGTCCCGGAGTACGGCTCGGCCGAAGATGCCAAACAGTTCGACTGGCTCTATGCCTATTCGCCCTACCATCACGTAAAATTGGGCGCGGAATACCCAGCAATCATGTTCATGACGGCGGACAGCGACAGCCGCGTCGACCCCATGCACGCCAAGAAAATGGCCGCCTTGATGCAGGCACAAGCCGCCAACGGGCGCAGCCGCGAGCGTCCGATTCTGCTAAGGATTGACGCCAAAGCCGGGCACGGCCAAGGGAAGCCGATCACTAAGCAGATCGAGGACGGGACGGATGTTTATTCGTTTTTGTTTTGGCAATTGGGAGTAAAACCGTAGAGCAGGGCCCGTGCTGCTGTCAGGGCATGGGGGAGACGCGTCGGTTCTTGTTCATCAGCTCGCGCCTTTGCTCCACGCTTCTTTCAGACCCCGCCTCGCGACGATGCCCTTGCGCTTCGCTATCACTTCACCTCCATCAGGTTGTGAACAGGACGTTCACCTCCAGGCTGTCAATCATGCTCGGCACATAATTTAAAAGCCCGGCCTGAGCAGCCGGGCTTGCCTTCGAGCCGCCGACAATTCTAGGCGGCTGCGGACCTTCTGGTACGACCCTCCTGGGCGACAGGCTGGGCCACCTTGCGGACCAGGAAGGGTTGGAGATTTGGCTCACTGCCAGCCCACTCCAGGCTGGCAATGGAGTGCCCCGATTGGCAGGTAACGAAGTAGCGCTCTCCGTTGGGGCTGGTTACTTCAAATTTGCCGGTCTCGCCCTGCAGAGCTTCGGCAACGTCATAGGTCGTGATGGTGTCATTCAACTTCATGGGAACTTCCTCCAGTTTCCTTACAGTTGATGGTTGGGGTTGTCCCTTCCCTAGGGAGGAGGAGTGTAATTGACGTCTGTTGATGATAGAACACTGCCGCCGTGTCGAGTCAAGGCGAGATGCGATTTTTTTTTGCGATTTTTTTATGGATTGACGAATTCAAAATCATTTCAGATTGAAGGGTTTCAATTCGTCATTTCGACAATCCACAAATTCAAATATTTATCTCACTTGGCCTCGTAAACCGTCTTTCCACTGACCACCGTGCGCAGCACCTTGGTTCCGAGAATTTTCTCTGGCGGGACGGACGTGATGTCCCGATCCAGCACCACTAGATCGGCCAGCATGCCGGGGGCCAGCGTTCCCTTTTCTTTTTCGGCGAATTCGGCAAAGGCCGAACCTGTGGTGTAAGCGGCGATGGCCTGCTCTATATTCACCTTCTGCTCCGGGTAGTATTCCTTTGTGCCATCTTCGCTTTTGCGGGTGACTGCGGCGTAGAGACCACGGAACGGAGTGACCGGTTCGACCGGATAATCGGTTCCGAAGGCCAGCGTCACTCCCTTCCTCAGAAACTCAGCCCACGCGTAGGAATGTGCCGCGCGCTTGGGACCGAGGCGGGCCTCGGCCCAATTCATGTCGGTGAGCAAGTGATTGGGCTGCATGGAGGCGATTACTTTCAGCTCCTTGAACTTCGCCACCTGAAATGGATTGGTGACCTGGGCGTGCTCGATGCGCGGCCGTAGGTCTCCCGGGCCGGTGGTGGCGGCGGTGAAAGCATCTAACGCCATCTGGACTCCTTTGTCGCCGATGGCGTGGAAGCCGATCTGGAAGCCGGCGTCAATGCGCTCCTTAGTCATCTGGGTCAGTTTGTCCTGCTGATACTGCGGCAGGCCGAAATTGGCGGCGTCATTATTATTCGGACCATCGGCGTAGGGGTCGAGCAGCGCTGCGGTGCGCGAGCCTAGCGATCCATCCATGAAGCCCTTGAGCATGCCGGTGTGGAGCAGGTTGTCCGATTGGGGATGGGAAGCGCGATGAGCTTGCAGATTGCTCAACTGGTCGTTGAAGGCCATCCATTCGGAGATGCGCGCGGTCAGCTTTCCGTTGCGTTCGATTTCCTCGAGAATTTTGAAATCATCCCAGCTGACCTGCGCATCTCCGGCGTCGGAATTATCCTGCGCGGAAGTGATGCCCCACTGGGCCAGTTCTTGCAGCGCGGTTTCGATGGCCTGGCGGCGGCGGTCATGCGTGGGCCGGGGGACTACGGCGACCACCGCGTCACGTGCGGTTTCGCGCAGGATGCCGGTGGCCTGGCCAGTGGAATCGCGATCGATCTTGCCGCCTTGCGGATCCTTGCTGGCTACCGTGATGCTGGCCAATTGCAACGCCTTGGTGTTGGCGACGGCAATGTGTCCGTCCACGCGCTGCAGAAATACAGGATGGTCGGTGGTGACTTCATCGATGTCCCAGCGGCTGGGCAGTTCCTGTACCGGCCACAGAGTCTGGTCCCACCCGCCGCCAACGATCCACTCGCCCGGTCCGGCGGTCAGCACCCGTTCGCGGACGCGGTCACGAAACTCGGTCAGGGTTTTGACCCCGCCCAACTCGACGGTGAGCCGTCGAAAGCCTGCGTTGGCGAGATGCATGTGAGCATCATTGAATCCGGGCATGACAAAATGCCCGGCGAGATCGATGACCGTGGTCGCCGAACCCTTCAGCCTCAGGATTTCGTCATCGCGTCCTACGGCGGCGACCCGGCCATCGCGGACAGCCAGCGCTTCGGTGCGTGGGTTGGCGTGAAACGAGGACGTATCCGCGACTCCGGTGTAAATGTTTCCGTGGAGGAAAATTACGTCGGCCTTGGGTTGCGTTGGTTGCAAAGGCACGCTCTGGGCCATGACCGTGGGCATCGTGGCCAGCAGGAAAACTGCGCTCGTCATTTTCATAGGGCTCTGGTTCATAGAGCTCTCCGGTTCATCGGGCTCTGCCGGCCAGGCCGAGCAAAGTCAACAAAATGCGCTTGAGTCCAAGCTCACGCCCACTGCAATCAAACCATTCCTGCAAGGTGTGGGCTCCGCCGCCGGCGCCACCGCCGCCGATGGCGACGGCCTCGAGTCCCAGAGAAAGTGGGATGTTGGCGTCGGTGGAAGCGCGCTGTACCTGGGCTGCGTTTCCCAGCTGTGCGTCCACCGCGCGGATCACTTGCATAATGTGGGCATTGGGATGGAGTTCGCCGGCGGGGCGATTGCCGATGGCCACCAGCTCGCAACTGAGTCCGAAGGGCCGGCGGTGAGAAGAGATACGTACTTCGGTGGCTTGCGATTCCTCCTCTACCGCCTGATCCAGGGCATGGCGCAGGGCGCGCTCCAGGCGCTCCATCTCCGCCATCGAAGTGGAGCGGATATCCACCCGCATGCTGGCTGATTCCGGAATGGAATTCACCGAGGTGCCGCCGCGAATCACGCCCACGTTGAAGGTGGTCTTGGGTGAGGCTGGAACCGAAGTCTGCGCGAAGGCCTCAATGGCGCGCGCCAGCACGACGATGGGGTTGGGCGCACCAAAGTCGCTCCAGGAATGTCCTCCCGGACCGCGGACGATTACTTCAAAACGACGGCTGCCCAAGGCTTCGGCGACAATTGTGTCCGAGCCTGCGCCATCGAGCACCAGGCTGTAGTGGATGGAATCTTTCCAGCGCGGCGCGGAAAAAATGTGCCGCATGCCGCGCAAATCGCCTTCGCCTTCTTCGCCGACGTTGCCAATAAACAGCAGTGGCAGCGCATGGCGGAGGCCCAGGGCCTGCAACACGGCGGCGATGGCCAGTATCGCGCTGACGCCGGCTCCGTTGTCGGAAACTCCGGGACCGTAGAGGCGGCTGCCCTGCTGCCGGATGTTCAGGGGCGTGCCTGCGGGAAAGACCGTGTCCAGGTGGGCGCTCAGGGTGACGTAACCGTGTCCGTAGCCGCCGTGGGTGCCGAAGACGTTGCCAACCTCGTCGGTGTGGACCGGGGTCAGACCGAGCTGTTTGAATTTTTCCGCCAGCCAGGCGCCGCGGGCGCTCTCGCCGAACGGCGGCGCGGCAATGCGCGCCAGCTCCAGTTGCCACTGCGCGAACTGCGGTTCCTGGGCGCGAAGCCAGGTAAATGCCGAGCGAATTTCCGGCGACGAGCACAGGTTCGCGATTTCCTGCTGCACGCTGGGAAATAGCTCCGACACTTCGGCACCGGGTCTGGGGGTCATGGGCTTGTCAGTTTCAGTCGTCGGTCTTCAGTCTTCAGTCGTCAGTTACCAGTTCGGTTGTCAGTGACAATGGGCCGACGACCGACGACTGATGACTGGTTTTTTCATCTTACAATGCTGTGGCGATGGTTGGAGGTGGCTTTGGCGACGCCCGGGGAATTGCATCAGTTTGCGTTTGTCTTGCCAAAGCACTCGAGAATCTCTGGTTCGGTCAGCGTGTGGTCGGACGCCTTGGCGCGCTGGTAGATTCTCTCCACGACGTCATCGGTGGGGGGCACGCCGTGGCGTTCCAGCCAGAACAGGACATTTGACTTGCCGCTCATCGGCCCGATGTCAATGATTTGCTCCAGGCCGAACATCTGCGAGGGCACGCCGGAATACACCGCGTTCGCCAGTTCGATGTCTTTCTTCTTATAAGCCTTAATGACGGCGGCGGCGTGCACTCCGGTGGCGGTACGAAACGCGTCTTCTCCCACCACGGGATAGTTGGCGGGAATCGGCACGCCCGTAGCCTTCGACACCGCCTGGCAATATTTTTTCAGTTTGGTCAGGTCTTGCTCCGCCCACGGTGAAACGCCCATCAGCTTCAGATTGACCAGCATCTGGTCCATTTGTGTGTTGCCTACCCGTTCGCCGATCCCCAGGGCACAGGCATGCACGCATTCCGCGCCTGCCATCAGGGCAGCCATGGAGTTCGCGACGGCCAGGCCACGGTCGCAGTGCCCATGCCAGTCCACTCGAATCTGCTGGCCGGAAGGCTTGACCACTTCTTCCATGACGAATCGCACCAAGGCAAACGCTCCCATGGGCGTGGCGTGTCCAGCGGTATCGCAAATCACGATCGCCCGGGCACCGCAGTTGATCGCCGTGGAATAGAGACGCCTGACCATTTCCGGATCGCAGCGGGTGGTGTCCTCGGTCACGTACATGGAATCAAGGCCCAGCGACAGGGTGTATTTCACGGCTTTTTCTGTGGTCTCGAGCAGGAAATCGTCAGTCCAGTTCTCGGTGTAGCGGCGGATGGGGCTGGAGCCAATGAAGGTTGCCGCCTGGAGGTTCAGTCCGGTGCGCTGCACGATCTCGGCGATCGGTCGAATGTCATTCTCATGGGTGCGGGCGGCGCAGTTGGCCCGAATCTTCATTTTGCAGCGGACGATCTCGCGAGCCAGTGCTTCGCAATCCGCTGCCGGGCGCGGTCCGGCTCCGGGCAGGCCGAGGTCGAGCGAGTTGATGCCCAGGGATTCCATGCAATGAAGGATTTGAATTTTTTCTTCGATGGAGGGATCGCGCACGGAAGGTGATTGCAGTCCATCGCGCAAGGTTTCATCGTTGAGCAGCACGCGGCCCGCCGGCCGCAGCTTGCTAGCGTCCAAGCGGTTCCAGTCGTAGATAAGTTCGGAAGCTTTCACGGTAATTTGGCTTTTACCTAGCGCGCGGGGAAAGTGACTCGCTCGGCTACTTCTTCGGCGCGACCGTCAGCCCGAACACCGAGGTCTGTCCCTGCCCCGCGACATTTAGTCCGCGGACTCCGTCCGGATTGGGGAGATAGAGCGTCTTGCAATGCTCGCAGCGATACACTTCCGCATTCGGTCCCCAGGCCTTCTCCGCGTCCCCGCAGGCCTGCTCGAGCACGTCGGTGGTGTAGAACCAGCGCTTGAGATGTCCGCCGCAGAACTTGCCCTTGGCATCCTTCTCGTTGCATGAACGCTGCCCCGTCTTCTTGATTTTCACTTTGTGATGGGGAAGCTGCGGGGGAGCGGTCGTGGTCGTGGCCAAAGGAGATGTCCTCGTCGCTGCGGCAAAATCGCCGCCGGATTCAGACTTTCATTTTACTCGAAGCAGTTTCGGCCGGGCTAGCTGACCCTCAATCGAATTCTTTCTTTGGCGCAGTCTGCTCCGGACCTACCCGGCCGATGGCCACATCGGCGACAAAATAACTCTCGCCCTTCACCGGTCCGCCCGCCATCCTGCGAAGCATGGCGAGTTGCCCTACGTGGGTCAGGGCATCAGCGACTGGTCCCTGGAAGAGTCTCTCCGCCGTTGCGTGCAGAGGCTCGCCGGACGCGAGGTAATCATCGAATCCCTTCAGCGCGGCGAACAACCGGGCGGTTGCACCTTCCCAGGGCAATGGCTCGGAATCTTTCCAACTCTGTCTCCCCTGCGCGATGGAGAGACCCCAATCCAGCAGATCGCCGACATGAGACAGGATTTGTCCGGCCGAGCGACCCGACGCGCAGCCGCGAAAATCGGCGAAGCCCGCGGGAGCGTTACGGATGGCCTTACCGCCGCGGTAGGCGAGCGTAGCCACGGCGTGGCGCAGCAGGTCACGTTTGGGATCAGGATTTGAAGGTGTCATTCTTTTCCTTTCACTATGCGGCTATTGCGAACCCACAGTACCGAAGAATTACTCAAAGCCCCGGTCGTGGCCGGGCTGGGGGTTCTTCGACTCCACCATCCAATTTGCAAAGCGAGTCGGATGGTTCCGCTCAGGATGACAGGCGCCGCTTGGGTTTCAGCGCTCCTGCTGCATTCACTGCGCCTCGCAGACGCCGCGTCCATCCCTGAGCGAACTGCATGTCGAGCAGGGCTTCCATCTGGCGCGCAAAAGCTTTTCCATATCCGTACCACCAGACTTTTTCCATTCCCGGCAGGCGATCGGAATCCAGATATTTTATTCGCACCATTTCTTCCAGGCCCAGACGGCCATGTGAGCGGCCGCTGCCGCTGGCTTTGACGCCGCCATGCGGCGCTTCGCTAATGCCGAAGCAGGAGATCGTGTCGTTCACCATCACCGTTCCTGCCTGGATGCGCCGGGCCGTCGCCTCTCCGCGCGCGCGATCGCGGGTCCACACACTGGCCGCCAGGCCGTATTCGGATTGGTTGGCGAGGCGGATGGCATCTTCATCGCTGTCGAACGGCATTACCGGCAATACCGGACCGAAGGTTTCTTCCCGCATGATGCGCATCGCGGGCGTAACGTCGGCGAGTACGGTGGGCGCGTAGAAGTTCGGCCCCAGCGCCGGCAACCGATTCGCGCCTACCAGCACGCGCGCCCCGTGAAACCGGGCGTCTTCCACCTGCGATTCTACATTGAGCAGCTGGCGTTCGTGGATCATGGGCCCAACGTCGGTTTCCGGATCCATGCCGTTGCCCACGCGCAGTGGCCTGGTCTTGCGTACGCAGGCTGCGAGAAAGGGTTGGTACAGGCTGCGATGAACGTAGCAGCGCTCGACCGAAAGACAGGCCTGGCCGGCGTTCACGAACGCGCCCCAAACGGCGCCGCTGGAGGCGATTTCGATATCAGCGTCGTCGAGCACCAGCATGGGATCTTTGCCGCCCAGTTCGAGCACCACCGGTAGCAGCCGAGCGGCCGCCGCTTGCGCGATCCGTTTCCCGGTGGCGACGCTTCCGGTGAACACCAGCTTGTCGATGGCAGTAGCGGGCGTCGCAGATTCGATCAGGGCCGCGCCGGTGATGCCATCGCCTGGGATGGCCTGGAAGATCTCTTTCGGAACGCCCGCAGCGTGGAACAGGGACGCCAGTTCCATTGCTGTGAGTGAAGTAAATTCCGAGGGCTTCAGGACTACCGCGTTTCCGGCGACCAGTGCGGCGAGGCTTTCCGTGGCTGGAATCGAAAAGGGATAATTCCACGGCGAAATGATTCCGATCACACCGTAGGGCTCGCGAAGCAGGCGGCCCGACTTGGCCTTCATGGCCAGATTGCCGTGGGGGATGGGCTCGTCCCTTAGAAGGCGGTACGTATTTTCGATGAGGAAGCGGGCGGCGTCGAGCACGACCAGCACTTCGGTGAGCAGGGCTTCGACGTACGGCTTGCCAGCTTCGCGGGTGACCAGTTGCGCGACTTCGGATTTTCTCTGGTGCAGAAGGCGCTGAAATTCGCGCAGGATCGCCAGCCGTTTACGAATGCCGAGTTCGGCCCACAAACCTTGGGCAACATGAGCCCGGGCGACCGCGGCCTGGACGTCGGTTTCCGACGCGCATTCGAATTCGTACAGAGTCGCGCCCGTGGCAGGATTCACCGAGACGACCTTGCGAGCGGCGACCTGGAGATCAGTGCCCATGCGTTTGCGCGAAGTCCGATTGCGATGTTCTTGCTGATGGCAAACGAGACGTTGCCAACAACATCCCTATCACGAGTCTGGGTGCGGGCGACGCTTTCGCCCCTTTGGGGCTCGATCTGTTTCCACTTTGGACCCACGGCTTACGCCGTGGGCTGGATGCTTGCGCCGCTTCGCGGCTGAAAGCAAGAACCTGGTTCCAGCTGAGCTTCACCAATTCAGATTTCGACGCGGAACCGGGTTGCGGCGCCATCGTGCCACACCTGCGCTTAGTAGTCCACGCTTAGCAGGCATAGACCGCTTGCCGGTGCTGTGGCTCCTGCAGCCGAGCGGGAGCGGGCTGCGAGAATCCGGGGTAGGTCGGATGGCTTCAGCGTGCCCTTGCCGGCCAGCACAAACGTCCCTACCAGATTGCGCACCATGTGGTGCAGGAATCCACTGCCGCGGACGGTGTAGACCAGTTCGTCGGCCTTGCGTTGCCAGCTTGAACAGAAAATTTGTCGAACGTTTTGTGCGACGCTCGAGACTCCTTCTTCCCGTTCGCGTTCCGGATCGACGGCCGCGAATGAGGTGAAATCATGCTCGCCCACTATGCAGCCGGCTACCTGTTGCATCATCGCTTCGTCCAAGGGGTAAGGATAATGCCACACGTAGCGGGCCTGGAAGGGCGGGCAGATAACGCCGCGAAACATGGTGTAGCGATAGCTTTTGGCCCGGGCGGACTTTCGGGCATGAAATGCAGCGGGAACCTCGGCGGCTTCAAGCACGCGAATCGAAGATGGCAGAACGTCATTCAGTGCGGTGACGAGGTTTTCCGGCGGAATGGGGGATTGGCTAGCGAATGTGGCCACCTGGCCGAGCGCGTGCACGCCGGCGTCGGTGCGGCCGGAACCCTGGGGCAAGACGCTTTCGCCTGTCACCCGTCCAATGGCAGAGGCTAGTGTGCCCTGGACGGTGGCGGCTTCGGGCTGGATCTGCCAGCCGGAGAATTCCGTACCGTCATAGGCCAGGAGCAATTTGAGATTTCGCATGAGAATTGTTTGGAGTCTTCCCGGTGGCGATCATCATCCAAGTGGGTTGTAAATCTTTACAAAGTTTTACCTTACGAACAGGGTGGCTGCGCAGGCCGGGTCTGTCGTGTCGGCTATACTATTTCATTCACTTCGCAGCTTTATTCAGGGTGCCGGATGCACCGTTAACGATGCACGGTAAGCCCGACCAAAAGCAAGAATTGGGTCAGCGGGCACAAAAATGAAACCTGGAGCTGTCATTTTGCGTACCATCGCTTGATTTCCAGAAGCCTTTGAAGTCTTTCATTATTATCAGCCTTGAGCAGGGAGAGAATCGAATGTTTTTGTCTGCTTTGCAGTGCGCATTCCGGCGAACTCTTGCCGTCGTCCTCGCCGGCGCTGTAACCGCCACGAGTTGGGCCCAAACGGCGGCCCAGCCGGCTGCGTCCACGCCTGATGGCCCGCAGCCGCAGAGGTTGGCGATGAAAGATTATTCCAAGCCCCGCTCCTACTTTCCTAACCCCGTTGGACCCTATCGGCAGCACAGCGTAGCCCCGCCAGATCTGAGCAATACTCCGCGCATAGAGCAGCTAATGCAGAATGGCAAGCTGATGCTTTCCATGAATGACGCAGTCGCACTGGCGATGGAGAACAACCTCGACATCGCGATTCAGCGTTACAACCTGAACATTGCCGACACCGACATTCTGCGCACCCAAGCCGGGGGCAGCACGCTGGGCGTTAACAGCGGTATTGTCGCGGGCACGCCCGGGGGGGGCACGGGTGGACTCAGCGGGTCGGTCGGTTCGGGCACTGGTGGCACAAGCGCAGGCTCGGGAGGCGCCGGCACCGGTACGGGCGGATTGGTCAACTCCACGCTGGGCAGCGGTCCCACCATCACGAGTTTCGATCCCGTTCTTACGGGCACGCTGCAAATGGATCGAGCGTTTACTCAATCGACCAGCGTTTTCAGTCCCATCCCGGTGGCCAACCAGAATACCGGGACGGCGAACTTCAGCTACCTGCAGGGTTTCAAGACGGGCACCAACCTCTCACTGGGATTCAACAATACCCATACCACGACCAACAGTCCGACGGCCACCTACAGCCCTGCGCTGACTTCTGGGTTTCAAGCCCGGTTCACCCAACACCTACTGCAGGGTTTCGGTTTTGCGCCCAATACACGGTTTATCCGGATAGCCAAGAATAACCGTGAGATCTCCGACATCGCATTCCGGCTGCAAATTATCACTACCGTCGACCAGATCGAAAATATGTATTGGGATCTGCTGTTCGCTTATGAAAACGTGAGGGTGCAGAATGAATCGCTGACCTTCGCCCAGAAGACACTTTCGGACACCAAAAAGCAAGTGGAAATCGGCACCCTGGCGCCCATCGAAGTAGTGCGTGCGCAGAGCACGGTGGCCACCGATCAGCAAGCTTTGACTGTCGCGCAGACGAATCTGCAGTTACAGCAGCTGCTGATGAAGAACGCGCTCAGCCGCACGTTGGTGGATCCGAGGCTGGCGGACGCGGAAGTGATTCCGACTTCCACCATGCAACTGCCGGCAACGGAACCGGTGGTTCCGACCCAAGACCTGGTCAATGATGCGCTCAGCCATCGTGCCGAACTGGCGGAGGCGCGCATCAACTTGTCCAACACTGAAATCAGTAATAAAGCCGTCCGCAACTCGTTGCTGCCGAGCCTCGACCTCTACGCTTACTACGGAGGAACCGGGATCGGAGGAAACGTGGCGCTCGCCCCCTGCACCAGTACCAGTGGCCCTTTCGAGAGCTGCTTTGATCCTACCCGAGCGGCTCCTCCATTCCGCAATGGGGGCCCGGTTAGCTATGGCAATGCCCTGAATCAACTGGTGGATTCCAGTGCTCCGGACAAGGGTGTGGGCTTGAGCCTGACCATTCCTCTCCGCAACCGCGTGGCTCAAGCCACTCAGATCAGGTCTGAACTGGAATATCGCCAGTCGCAGATGCGGCTGCAACAGTTGGAAAATCAGGTCCGCATCGAAGTGCGCAATGCGCAGTTCTCGGTGACACAGAACCGGGCCAGCGTGGCTTCTGCGCAGGCCGCAGTTGATCTGGGGCACCAGTCACTGGACGCCGAGCAGAAGAAATATGCCCTGGGTGCCTCCACCACTACGCTGGTGCTACAGAACCAGAGTGCGCTGGCGCAGGCCGAGTCTACTTTGGTATCGGCCATGGCGGCTTACGAAAAGGCCCAGGTGGAACTAGATCGCGCCACCGGACTTCTACTGGACCACGCGGGAATTATGATTGCCGACGCTGAACGCGGCGAAGTGACGCGTATGCCGAACATTCCTTTTGTCGAGCCACGGAAGGACTTACCGGGTTCGGTGATGCCTCAGGTAGTGCCGCAAACCGAGCAGCCGCAGACTCCGCCGCAGTAGGCGGGTTGAAGGGTAAGGGTACAGACACGGCTTGGCAAGCTGGAGAAGCGTCTGCGGAATAAACAGCTAAGCCACGGTCTAAAGCCGGCCCGGTTTTCGGCTATGTCGGCACCACTGGAATCGTGCCCTTCCCAAGTCGGGATGGGGTTCGGCAGTCGTGTCGAACTCTGGCGAGCTGGCTCGCCTGCCCGGACGAGGGCGTCCGGGCCTACCTGAGTCGAGGCATCCGTGCGGGCATTCCGCCGCGACCGCCTTCCGGTTTATCCTCTCGGCGTGACGCTCTCCGTGGTTTTGATTACGCACAACGAAGAGGCCAATCTGGCGCGCACGCTCGAGAGTGTGCGGCTGCTGGTACGCGACCGGCAGGGCGAGATCATTGTGGTGGACTCGGGTTCGACCGACCGCACGGTGGAAACAGCGAAGTCGTTTGGAGCCAAGGTTTTCGTGGAGGTCTGGAAAGGTTATGCAGGACAAAAGAATTCAGCGATTGAGAAAGCCACAGGGGACTGGATTCTAAGTCTAGATGCAGATGAGGAGTTGGACGTGCAGGCACAGCAGTCGCTTGCGAGCACGCTTGAAAGCCTGGAACGGGTGGATGTACTCAGGAAACAGGCCGATGTTCATCCGTTCATGATGCAGGATGCGCAGGCGGAGGTTGAGGATTGCATCGGCGTGAAAGCGGATCCGGAACTTAGCGGCATTTGGATTGCCCGCAAGAATCAATTTTTGGGGCGATGGATCAGACATGGAGGCTTCTGGCCGGACCCAAAGCTGCGATTGTTCCGCCGTGGTTCCGGCCACCTTCAGGACCGCGCAGTGCACGAGACCATAAAGGTAACCGGCCACACTGCCACCCTGAAGCATGGCGCAATCCTCCACCATTCCTACCCCACGCTTTCCGACTACATCGATCACATGAATCGCTATTCTTCGCTGGGCGCGGAGACGGTCGTGGCCGAGGGTGGTACCGGATTCAGCGTGACAAACATCGCGATCCGGCCGTGGTTCACGTTGGTTTACAACTATTTTTTGCGTCTGGGTTTTCTGGACGGCCGTGAAGGACTGCTGCTGCATCTTTACCACGCAATTTACGTTTCCTGGAAATACGCCAAGGCCTGGGAATTAGGGCGCTCGCGCAAATCCTAACCTGCTCTTGTCCCGTCCGGGACTGGACGCTCCGGGACCGCCAGGACAGGACGCACACCGTCGGCGTAGCCGATGTCGAACAGCATCCCTTGGGATAGCACGCCTCGCATCTTGCGCGGCGCCAGGTTGACCACGAATAGCGCCTGTCTGCCCTCAATCTCTCGCGGGTTGGCAAGCTCCGTCTTCAGACCGGCGACGATCGTGTGTTGGTGATCGCCGAAGCTCACCCGCAACTGGACCAGGTTTTCGGAATTGGAGACATGGGCCACCGACAGAATTGTTCCCACACGCACGTCGATCTGATTCCATCCGTCCATGGAAATCGTGGGTTTGAGGGCAGCGGGCCTCATCATTCCAACATAGCCACAGCCGACACTGAGGACACAGAGCAAGGCTGGGGAGCAATTTATTCGGTGTTCTCCCGATCCTCTGTGGTTATGTGTTGCCTAAGCCTTTCTCTCACAAATTCAACGATCTGAGGCGTGACATATTCCGGCGGAGAAATGCGAAACAGAGGCCGTCCTGCCACCGGTTTCATGGAGACGTCGTGCCACGCAAACTCTTTTGCATTGCTTTGACCCAGGATAACGGCATCGGCTCGATCCATGAATTCCTGGGCTGACTTCTTGAAGTCCGCGGTGGCGGCGTCGAGGACGGTGAGGTATAGATCCGGGCGCAGGAACTTGAGAATACTGTTCGATTCCAGGACAGCGTTCTGGCACTCGGCCAGCTTGCGACGGACTGCGGGCATGGCTTCCGCCAGACGTCCCTGCTCGGTCCGCACCCACCAGGCACGGACTGCTCCCGCCGCCAGAAAACGCGACGTGTCAGACTTTCCGGAGCGGTCCTGCTCTTCGGATATCGCCCAGCTGTGATCGTCAGTTGCGCAGTGACACGGCTTTCCATCGGCGGAGCAGACGCCGTGGCCATACTGAGTGATCTTGAGCGCCGTCCAGTTGTATTCGGGCAAGGCGGCGATCAGGCCGGCAACGACGCTGGTCTTGCCTACGCTGCGGGAGTGTCCGCCGATGACGATGATTGCCATTGGTCGTTAGTCGGTGGTCGTTGGCAAAACCCCTCGCGACCAACGACTAACGACGAACGGCCAAAGGCCAACGACTATTTTTTCGCCAGTCGTGCCAACGCTGCCAACTGCTGCAGATATTCCCGTACTGGACGCGCCGGCGTTCCCCAGAACGCCACGCCTTTACCGCGCAACACCTTGTTGGGGAGGACGCCGCCTTGTCCGCCCAACATTACACCCTCTTCGATGCGGGCGTGTTCGCCGATGCCCACCTGGCCGCCGAGTATGACATCTTTCCCGATTACGATGCTGCCGGAAAGACCAGTTTGCGCGGCGATTACCACATCTTCTCCGATCTGACAATTGTGGCCGATATGGACCAGGTTGTCGATCTTTGCGCCGCGTCCGATGCGCGTGACCTCGAGGGCTCCGCGGTCGATGGTTGAGTTGGCGCCGATCTCGACGTCATCGGCGATTTCGAGGCGGCCTGCCTGGGGGAATTTTTCGTAGCGTCCGGTTGTCTGGTCGCGAACATAGCCAAAGCCATCGCTGCCTAGCACCGCTCCGGCGTGAACCATCACCCGGTCGCCCAGCCGGGCACCGGGATAGATCGTGACGTTCGGATATAACTCACAGTCACGGCCGATGCTGGCGTTGGAGCCGATTACGGTGCCCGGACCGATCCAGGTTCGATCGCCGATTTCCGTGCTTTCGCCGATGACGGCTCGTTCCGCCACGGTTACGTCTTGGCCGAGCCGGGCCGAGGTGTGGACCATCGCGCTGCAGTGGATTCCGGGCTGGCGGTCCGGCTGGTGACGAAGAAGCTTTGCCGCTCGGGCGAATGCCAGCTTGGGATGTTCTGCAATCAGCAGTGGCTTGGCGCCGGGCTTGGTCGCGGGCTTTACCGCGGGCGTGGTCGCGAACTTGCCCGCGATCACCGCAGCGGCGCGGGATTCCAGCGCCAGACGTAGGTGTTCCTCATCTTCGACAAAGACCAGGTCTTCGGGCGTCGCTTGGGGAATGCTTGCGATTCCGCTGACCTCGACGGCACCATCTCCCACGAGCTGCGCCTGCACGGCTTCTGCGACCGAGCTGAGCGAACGCTTCATGGCATCTTTGTATACGTTTGGCGGAGGAAAGAAAAGCTGGTTTGGGGCCTCTTGGTGTCCTGGATTCGTGGTCTGCTGAATTCGTGAACCACAAAGAGGACGAAGTTGCACGAAGGTGCGAATTCTGGGGGCTCCCTTCGTGTGGCTTGGTGTCCCTTTGCCGTGAAGTCAGGGCACTGTTCGGGGTCTAAAATGTGGTATGGAGAAAAAGATCTTCTGGATCAGCTTTACCCTGCTTGGGCTGGCGGCCGATTTCATCCTTCCCATCTGGTGGGCGCTGGTTGCGACGATTCCCATTGCTTATGCCAGTTGGTGGATGGCATATCGCAGTGATTGGTTCTGAATGCAGTTCTTAGTTCTTAGTTCTCAGGATTCAGCGCTTGGCGCCCGCTAAAATGCTAGCGGCTAAGAGCTACAGGCTTCCTATCAGTACAGGCCCGGTTCTCCCGGGGGTCGCGTTTTCCAGCGCCGGTGGACCCATAACCACTGGTCGGGATAGCGGCGCACATAATCTTCAATAATTTTGGTAAACAGCTGGGTATTAGAAACGATGTCTTCCTCGTCGTTCCCGGTGCGCACCAGTTTGAGCGCGGGATCAAATCGCAAGCGGTATTTTCGCAGCGTTCGGTCCCAGAGGGTAAAAGTGGGGACCACGGCTGCGTCGGTGCGCAGTGCGATTCTGGCCAGTCCGCTGGCCGTGCACGCAGGAATGCCGAAGAAATCGACGAATGCGCCTTGGGGCGGGGTCATGTTCGTGTCCATGAGAATGCCCACCACCTCGCCCGCTTTCATAGCGGCTAGAAGGCCACGCACGAAGTTGTCCTTGCTCACCGTGGTGTTGCCGTGCATCGAGCGATAGCGCCCGATCAGACGGTCCAGATAGACGTTATCAAGGTTGCGCATCACAACGTGGAGCCAGTGACCGTGCAAAGAGTGCACGAAGGCGGAGAGCTCCCAGCCTCCAAAGTGAGCGGTAAGGAACAGCACGCCCTTGCCGCGAGCGGCAGCGCGTTCGTAGTTTTCGAAGCCGTCGTAGACCACCACGCGGCTTACGTTCTCCAGGGTGTAGCGGGGAAATTGGCAGACTTCGGCCAACTGTCGGCCGAGGGAAGTAAATTCGCCGCGCAGGATTCGGGCGTGTTCGTGACGCTTTTTTTCTGGCAGAGCCATGGCCAGGTTGCGCATGCCGACATGCCGCAGACGTACATGCAGCAGGTAGACCAGCCAGGCCAGTGAAATTGCAGCGGCTCGCGCGAGGGGACGCGGCAGGAGAGTCAGCACTTTGATAAACGGCCACGCTAGCGCGTACTCAAGTCGCTGACGCATTTTGGGCAAACTGGTGACGGTAGCAAGGGGGACAATGGTTGTCAAACGTGAGTTCGCCAGTTACGACGGGGCATCTCAGCATGAAGGCTGCAGAAAAACTCCGCTCTAGAAGAGGGGTGCGCGAGCGGCTCTTTCGCCCCTCTGGGGCTTGGAAATTTACCGCTTTACACCCACGGCTTGCGCCGTGGGCTGCATTCTTGCCTTCCTTTGCGGCTCAAAGCAGGTGTGGGCGCCGGCTGGCCTCGGGCTTGCAAACTACGGCGCTTGTCCCTCTACTTCGACGCCGCCGCCGTCTTAGCCCACTTGGCCAGCGTATTCAAGAACGGATACGCATTGGGAGGAGCGGGGATGGCGCCGGTAAGCGAGGTCTTGAAAGGCACCATACGACCATAGAACTCGCGGGTGGCGTCTTTGTCCTGGCCGATCGCGGCGCCGCTCAATTCCAGTCCGGCGAACAGTCCCCGAGCACGGGAATAGCTGAGAACTTGCGCCTTCAGTTTCCAATCGGTATCGGCGGCGGCATGACGGCCCACCGGTCCGGCGGCTACGCTGGCATCGGCTCCCAGTTTGAACTGGCTGTTCAGCAGGTTCTTCATACCGTCGTCGTTCATGATCAGCATCACCAGGTCAACCGCCTGGGCGCCAATCTGCAGACCGAAGCTGCCACCCTTGATAGTAAAGAACGCGGGCGCGGTCCAGCCCTTGGGAGTGCGGCAGCTCGCAACGCCTCGTCCGAAACGGGCGCCGACAATGAATCCGCCTTTGAGCATCGTAGGGACCACCGCCACGCATTGAGCCGATCCCAGAACCTCTTCCGGAATGCCCTGGTCGGGAGCTGATTCGATCTCTTCCAGAACGGTGCTGGCCGCTTTGACACGGTCTTCGGCCTTGTTTTTAGCTTCGTCGTCGGCTGCAAAGGCCGGAATCGCTAAACAGGTAACTACACACAGAATCAGAAGTCTTTTCATATCTTCTACACCTTCGGGAGCTTATGGAATTTGTTTGTAACTCGGCGGATCAATTCTATCGGATTTCGCAGAGGAAAGCGGACCGCGGCGGGGGGCAAAAAAATCGGGGTTAGCAGCGGTGACCCTAAATCTCCGCTTCCAACCCCGTCTCCCAGGTTCTGTGGTAGGTGAGGCGAGTATGCGTTGGGACCGACGAACCGACAAGATTACCTAGGTCATTGTCCTAAAGTAATCCGCGAGCCAAACGCCAGGAACCCCGCTTATTTTGCGGTCACCAGCGAGTGCGTGATGGCATGGACCGAGAGCGCGATCCGGTTTTGCACTCCGACCTTGCGCATTAACTTGGCCACGTGGGCCTTGACGGTGCGTTCCTCGATGCCGAGGGCGGAACCGATTTCCTTGTTGGAGCGGCCCGCGACCAGCATTTCCAGGACTTCCTTCTCCCGGTCGGTAAAGGTGACGCGGCCGGCGGGGAAGATTCGGCCGGGAGCGGAACTTACGCGCTCAATGAACATGGAGAGGACACGGCGTGGGGCCCAGACCGAGCCCTGGTTCACGACCCGAATGGCCTGGACGAATTCGGCGGGCGACGCGGCTTCATCCACGTAGCCCTTGGCCCCGGAAGCAATTGCTTTCAAGATGGTTTCCTCGTCCATGCCGGAACCTGTCACAATAATGCGCAGGTCGGGGCGACTGGCTTTGAGGCTGGCCATGAGATCGAACAGGTTCTGGCCGTTGCGGTTGCCCAGCAACACCAGGTCTATATTGGGCAGAGTTCCGATATCGGGAAGCGAGGCCGCGATGAGCTCGAAGTCACTCTCCGAGTCAAATAAAGCGCGGAATCCCACAAAGCGCAGTGGATCGCTCTCCACCACGGCAAGACGGATGGCCGGTTTCTTTGCTGGTGACGTCTTCATTGCGGTCGCAGCAGCCTTCATAGGGTTCCTGTTTGATGCGAGAATCTGACCTAGAATAACTACATTTGCCCGTGATGAGAACATTCGATAGTACATCGGCGATTACGCCGGTAACCTGGTAAGCATCGAAGACACGGCGAGTCTCTTCATGAAAAGGAGGGGGAGTCTGGTGACCAACTACCGGAAACTGGTTCGGCGGACGGCGGTGATGGCGCTTCTGGTGTGCTTTACTGCGGGCGCACAGACAATCTATCAACCCAAGTTCAAGGGCGACCCGGCGAAATCGGACTCGGAAGCCGGGGCGTTGGGTTACATGCGCACGGTGCTGCGGGCGCAGAAACTCTATAAGAAAAAGAACGACAAATTCGCGGCATCGTTGGCGGACCTGGTGCATACGGGATCGTTTACTAAGCGGATGGTGAAAACGGACCGCGGCGACTACTCCGTCGGCTTCCGGCCCAACAAAGACGGATTCGAGCTGACGATGACGCCCAAACAACTGGATGCCGAGCACCGGTCGTTTTACGCGAGCGAGGATGGGGTGATTCATGGGGATGATCAGGGTCCGGCGAGTGAGAAGTCTCCGGTGGTGAAGTGAGGCGGTAACGGGTTGCCAGTTGTCGGTTCTCGGTTCTCAATTCTCAGTCACTGGGAGCGTCTTGCTGACCGCTTACCACTGATCCCTGACCAGTTTTTATCCTCCTGGCCGAATCTCGGCTGCCTTGCCGTTCCGGTAAGTGATGTTCAACGGCTTGCCCCCGTTGGCATAGTGCGCGGTCTTCACTGCGGAATCGCCTGAATGATCCAGAACTCCCATCCCCAGGGCGAAATCCACTTGAAGTTCGTTCATGCCGAGTTTGACCTGGTGTTGATCGATGGCTCCCCAGATATCCGGTGGCCAGTGCTTGTACAGTTCGTGGGGATCCTCGATGAAGAAAAAATCGTCGGAGTAGATGCTGTAATTGTTGCCGGTAACGGATCCGATGGAAAGAGCGAAAGGCTTGCCCTCCTGTTCGAAGACGGCCATGATCTGCTGCGTGTGTGCCGAATGGGGCGCGGCATCGGTCACCACGTCCTTAATCTGAAGTTTCTGCAAAGGAAGCAAGAGGCCGGCTTCGCGCGAAAAGTCGCTGCGGCCTCGAGTGGGGTCATAAGGATAATAGGTATGGTGGTAGCCTTCCCTGACCCAGACCGGTTGGCGGGTCAGCTGTTTCGCCGACTTCAAGTCGTAGGGATAGAGCTTTCTGGGAACGACGTAATCGTCCGGATTCAGGGGCGGAGCCTTCTTGTTGGCCTGGGCGGCTTCTTCAGCCCGCTCCGAATAGCGCTCGTAGACGATGTAGCCGGCACGAATGGCGGTGACTGCAATCGCCAAAGCCAGCGCCAACTGGATTTTTTGCTTCGCTTCTGCAGTCATAGTTCTCAGATCATGGTTCTGAGGTCGAGGCCTACCGCAAACACTGAACCTAGTGGCAAGTGTAAGATATTGATGTGCGCTCCGATTGTTTTACGGGCGCCCGATTTCGAGGAGAAGCCATGGCTACTGTTACCGAGGACGAGGTCCTGAGCGCTTTGAAACAGTGTTACGACCCGGAAATTCCGGTGAACATCGTCGATCTGGGGCTGATTTACGGGGTGCGTTTTGAGCCCGCCCCGGAGGAGAAGCAGGACGTCACCGTGGAAATGACACTGACGGCTCAGGGATGCCCCTCACACGTCCAGATCGGAGAGCAAGTCAAGGCGCGCGTGGAACAGATGCCGGGAGTGCGCAATGCCACCGTCAACGTGGTGTGGACTCCGCCGTGGACTCCGGAGCGGTTGAGCCAGGACGCCCGAAAAACCCTGGGCATCGAATAATTCAGAGCCTAGTTCAGCGGCTCAGTAGCGACTCGTACCAGGTTCTAGATTGGTTTTCCGCAGCCTCGGCCAGACGGTCTCCCACGCGGGATGCGACTTCAAGAAAGTTATTGCCGCGCTCGATAAAGTCGGGCAGTCTCCGGCGAACTTCTTCGAACTTCTCCGGATATTCCGAGGCCAACGTCGCCAGACCGACGCCCGCCAGAATGATGCCGGCCGTCCACTTTTTTTTCAGAAACATGACCGTGCCCACGCCTGCCGAACCGCCTACCAACGCCACCTTCCAGTTCTCCATTCCGCCCTCCGCAGGATAAGGATCGATGCCCCGCTTAGCCCTCGATTATTTTATACTCCCGAAGCTACCATGGAGGATATCGGATGCTGGAAGGCCGTCCCGGAGTGTGGATTGCTGCACTAGTTTTTTTATGGCTTGTGACCATGGCCAAGGCCCAGTCTGGCCCTCGAGCCCGGGACCTGGGCGTTCCCTTTGACGGCACCCCCGGGCCCTTAAATGCCATCACCGACGTCAAGGGAGTGGAAGTCGGACAGACCACGCTGATTTCCGGGAGCGGACCTCTGAAGGTGGGCATGGGGCCAGTGCGCACCGGAGTGACCGCCATTCTGCCTCGTGGCAAGAACTCCCAGGATTTAGCCTTCGCGGGCTGGTTCACTCTCAACGGTAACGGAGAAATGACCGGCACGACCTGGCTGGAAGATTCCGGCTTCCTGGACGGTCCGGTGATGATCACCAACACCCACAGCGTGGGCGTGGTGCGTGACGCGGTGATTGGGTGGCGGGTAAAGCATGCGCCACCGGATGAAGAAGGCTACTTTTGGTCCCTGCCAGTGGTCGCCGAGACCTGGGACGGTGAGTTGAACGACGTCAATGGATTTCATGTTAAGCCCGAGCACGTGTTCCATGCGCTGGACACTGCTCAAACAGGCCCGGTCGAGGAGGGCAATGTGGGTGGCGGGACCGGAATGATCTGCAATGAGTTCAAGGGTGGAATCGGAACCTCCTCTCGCGTGCTGGATGCGAAATTTGGCGGCTACACGGTAGGGGTCCTGGTGCAATGTAACTATGGGCGTCGAAGTCAGTTGCGCATCGCTGGAGTGCCGGTGGGTCGGGAAATTCCCGAGCACGCGGTTCGCGATGAAGATATCGGATCCATCATCGTGGTGGTGGCCACGGACGCGCCCTTGATTCCGACCCAATTGAAGCGTGTCGCCCGCCGGGTAGCACTGGGTTTGGGCAGGGACGGCAGCTTTTCGGGTGACGGTTCAGGAGATATTTTCATTGCCTTCTCAACCGCAAACCCCGGCGCCGCGGGAGCGAAGGGCCTGCACCAGCTCGCCATGCTTCCCAACCAGCGCCTGAATCCCATTTTTCTAGCCACCGTGCAGGCCACCGAAGAAGCGGTGGTCAATGCCATGGTCGCGGCGAAGACGATGAAGGGGATTAACGACTTCGAGGTCATTGGACTGCCCCATGATCGCCTGCGCGAGGTATTGAAGAAGTACAACCGGCTGGAGAAGTAGCGATTCGTGTGGGGCGCACAGTCCGGTCCGCCGCGTTTGACCGGAACTGTTCGGCAAGAGTCATTCGCTCCCTAGGTAATTACAGCCAAACGTAATTACAGAGAAACCGACGATCCCCAAACCCAAGAATCGAAGTCCAGAGCGGCGGACAACAGTGTCCGCCCCCACGGTCTTAATAAATCGTGTATCCCGGTGCCGGGGTGCGCAGATCCGGCTTCGATGCCATCAGCAGCAACGCGCCTATCTGCTTAAACGCCCGCAAGTCGTCCAAGCTGTGGAAGGACTTCGTCTGGTAGTCATCGGGGGTGGGGGTGTCATCCGGCAGGCGCCGGGATTCCACATTCTCGAAGGCGTGCTTTCTCAACAGCTCGACATATTCCGCCTCGGAACGCACGTGGACCGGAACTTTCAGCTTGTCCACCCATTGCAGGGAGTAAGGATTGTCTTTGTATAGATTGATCAGGATAAACAGCCGGCCGTGCGGCGCCATGACACGAAAAAGTTCCGCCAGCGAACGGTCCTGGTCCGGGTAGTAGTAAAACGACTCCACCGACAATACCTTGTCGAAAAAATTTTCTTCCCAGGGAATCTGCTGCGCCGATCCCCAAACGTACAAAATATTCTCGAAATCTCTTGAAGCCGCGCGAGCCTGCCGAATCATTTCGTCGGAGACGTCGAGACCGACCACCTGGCCGAAACCTTCAGGCTCGTCTCCCACCAGACGGGAGAGCAGCCGCGTAGCCCAGCCGGAGCCGCATCCAAGATCGAGCACGCGCTCGCCGGGGCGGAGGTTCATCAGCCGCAGGGTCTTCTCGGTGATATCGAGATGATGGTTCTCCATCTTCTCGGCTTCGCCGGCCTGGGCCCAGCGGTTGAACTCATGCTGCAGCTTTTCGTCAGGCGTAGGGGAGTTTTCGCGCATGTTCATATCTTAACGCCGCAGATGCACACCTAGGAGCGTAGGTCCCTTCGACTTCGCTCTCAGGGCTGACTCTCATCCGCGCGACAGAGTTGACGGCCCAGGCGTGGAAAACCTGGCGAAGCTTCGCTCGCCTGCCCGGACGGGGCGTCCCGGTTCGTCTGGTAAGGACGGCGGTGCTGTCTCTATGCTACATTTGCCATCTTCATGGCGCCAAACCCGCAAAAGGAGCCTGACCCGGAGCCACTGTACTGTCCCCGATGCGGCCAGGAAGTTACCGATCCGCTCACTTGCGGCGACTGCTCGGCCGTCATTTGCCGACGCTGCGGGACTCCGCTCGAATCGCCCGACGAACTCGGAATGGGTTAACTACGAATGAGCCTGCCTTCGGTTTCTCCGTCTCCGACTGCGAAAAACGACGCGCAGCCCAGCCTGGTTCGTGGACTTTCGCTGCTCGACTCCGTATTGCTGCTGGCGGGCGGCATTATTGGGTCTTCGATTTTCCTGACAGCAAAAGATATTGCCGGCCCGCTGCCCCATCCGCTGTTGTTCCTGCTGGTCTGGGCGTTGGGCGGCGTGATCTCCCTGTGTGCTTGCGTCGCCTTTGCTGAACTGGGTTCAATGTTTCCCGACTCCGGCGGACAGTACGTTTACCTGCGCGAAGCCTATGGCGATTTGCCAGCGTTCCTCTATGGCTGGATGCTGTTCAGCGTTGCCAATGGCGGCACCATTGCTGCTCTCTCGGTGGCTTCCGCGGCGTATTTGGGCAGAATAGTTCCCCTCATTTCCCAGGAGCACGTGGTCTTCTCCGCGGCAGGAATCGTTCTTACCCGCGCTCATGTAGTCGCCTTGATCTCCATCATCGGAGTGACCTGGATCAACGTAGTCGGACTGCGATGGGGCACCATACTGCAAAACCTGGCCACCTGGGCGAAGTTCGCTGCTATGGCGGCGTTTGTGATTTTTGGATTCGCCATCGGCAAAGGCGACTGGCATCATTTTGCGGCGGCTCCGGGGGAAAGCCTGGGCCTGGGATTGAGTCCGGGACAGTTAATCTCGGCGTTCGGGGTCGCCTTGATCGCCGTGTTTTGGGCCTATGACGGTTGGGTCTACATCACATGGGTTTCGGGCGAGGTCAAAGAACCACGGCGCAATGTGCCGCTGGCTATGGTTTTGGGCGTGATCGTGGTCGGCGTCATTTACATGGCCATGAACATGACTTATGTCTACGCCCTGCCGCTCAGCGAAGTGGCAAAGCATGAGACTATCGCGCACGCCGCGGCCACGGCACTGTTTTCTCCGGCGGCGGCGCTGTGGCTTTCTGCGCTGATTGCGGTCTCCTGTTTCGGCGCGATGGCCAGCTGCACCCTGAGTGGGGCGCGCGTGTATTTCGCCATGGCGCGCGATGGAGCCTTCTTTCAGAAGATGGCACAGGTGCATCCCCAGTGGCGCACGCCCGCATTCAGTTTGATCGGGCAAGGCATCTGGGGCGCGATTCTGACCGTGAGCGGCCGCTACGACCAGCTCTATACATATGTAATGTTTGGCATGGTGCTGTCTTACACCATGACTGTGATCGGCCTGTTTATTTTGCGCTGGAAGCGGCCGGATATTCCGCGTCCGTATCGCTGCACCGGGTATCCCTGGCTGCCGGCGATTTACGTCTTGATCGGCGGCGCTTGGACGCTGAATACCATCGTCACCCGGCCCATGGAGTCTCTGGCGGGAACGGTGATTGTGCTGATTGGTGTGCCGGGATATTTGTACTGGAAGCGGACGAGCCGGAGAGCAACCACCTAGGCAGGGTCCTCCGTGCCCTCTGTGTTCTCGTGGTTAGGACCGGGGATTTTGCGTTTGCGACGGAGGACACAGAGGGCACGGAGAATGTCCCAGCCAAAACCCGCGTCTGGCCAGTCCGAAATCAGATCGCTCTCTTCCAGCCCTCCCACCAGCAGCCTGCCCACAAGCGAGGCTGAGAACCTCAACCAGCCCAAGCGCGTGATGGGCTTCGGTGACCTGTTCCTGTTCTACGTGGTGACGGGCATTAGCCTGCGCTGGATTGCGACGGCGGCCGCCGCCGGGCCCAGTTCGATCGTGATCTGGATCGGGACGTGGCTGGTGTTCTACCTCCCGCTGGCGCTTTCCGTCCTAGAAATGTCGTCACGCTATCCCGACGAGGGCGGGCTTTACGTCTGGAGCAAGAAGGCGTTCGGTGATTTCTCCGGATTCATGTCGGCTTGGGCTTACTGGACCAGCAATCTGCCTTATTTTCCCGCGGTGCTTTATTTCGCCGCCAGCAATGTCATTTACATACGGCAGAGCGTCTGGGGACATCTTTCGAACGATGCAACTTTCTACATTATTTTCTCACTGCTCACCCTGACCCTCGCGACCGTGGTGAACGTCGTTGGTTTGAATGTCGGCAAGTGGCTGCACAACCTGGGCGCGGTCGCCATGTGGATTCCGGCCGTGATCGTGATCGTAATGGGCGGAATCGCCTTGCACCGCTTTGGCTCGGCGAACGCTTTTACCCTGCGCAGCATGACGCCTAGCATGCACTTCAAGGACATTATCTTCTGGTCGTTGCTGGTGTTCGCCTTCGGGGGATGCGAAACCGGCTCGTTCCTGGGCGGAGAGATTAAGAATCCGCGGCGCACGATTCCCTGGGCGGTGTTCTTCGCGGGCGTGACCGTGATCTTCTGCTACATCATTGGAACTGTGGGCGTGCTGGTGGCGCTGCCATCGACCGAGGTCAGCAACTTGCAAGGCTTGGTGCAGGCGATCGCGAAGACGGTGGATCGAGTGGGGTATTTCTGGACTCTGCCGGTGGCGGCGTTCCTGATTGCATTGAGCAACGTGGGCGCGGCCGGAGGGTATCTGGCTGCGGTGGCGCGACTGCCCTTTGTGGCCGGCATCGACCGTTTTCTGCCGCCAGCGTTTGGCGCGCTGCATCCGCGCTGGAAAACGCCATGGGTCGCTCTGCTCGCGCAATATGTTCTGGGTGTGCTGTTCATTTTTCTGGGGCAGGCGGGAACCAGCGTCAAAGGCGCATACGACGTGCTCGCCAGCATGACCGTGATCACCTACTTTATTCCCTACCTGTACGTATTTGCCGCGATGATCAGATTGCAGCGCGAGCCCGCAGGACCGGAGGTAATCCGGGTTCCGGGGGGGAAACCGGTTGCGGTTCTGATCTCCGTGATTGGATTGCTCACGACGACAGCGACAATACTGCTGTCGGTCGTGCCGCCAGCGGATGATCCTAACCAGCCGCTGGCGGTGTTCAAGATTGTGGGCGGCACGGCCGTGTTAATGGCGGCGGGCGGGTGGATTTACTGGGCAGGAAAGAAGAAGGCAACCAGCCGAAACACGTAGGGACGGGCGCCGCCCCTACGCGGTCCGTGCTAAACCGGTAGCGCTGTCTTTCTCTCCGGGTTGAAAAACGGCATCTTCACGATCTTGGCCGTCACTCTTTGCCGGATGGCTTCGATGGTGATTTCCATCTGCAGCTTGGCGCCGAGTTTTGAATGCTGAGTTTCTACGCTGGCCAGCGCAATCATCTTTTTCAGCACCGGCGACCACGTGGTGGTCGTCGCCTTGCCTACCTGCTTGTCACCCAAGTAGACGGGAACAGGCACGCGGGAGGCCTGGCTGGGTGCGGCGGGCGTGAGGCCGAATTTTTCGTACCGTTCCTCGACTTCGGGCCAATCGATCTCGAGTCCTACCAACTGGCGTGGCACGCCGTGCTTCTGCTGCTCGGCCAAAGCGGCTTTGCCGATGAAATTGTCCTTCGTGAGGTGGACCATCTTGGCGAAGCCCAACTCGTAGGGTGAATATTTCTGCGACGCAATCAGCGCCTTCTTGCTGCTGGTGTAGTCCACTTCGATAAGTAGCAGGCCGGCTTCGACCCGGGCCACATCCAGCGCCAGCATCCCAGCGGCGTGGATATCGAACTGCTTCCCCTTTTCCATAACCGCGTCCCAGACTTTCACCGCGTCGTTCCACGGAACCCATATCTCGTAACCGAGATCGCCGGTGTATCCGGTGCGGGAGATGTCTACGAAAACGTTGCCGATCTTGCCGCGAGTCATGCGGAAATATTTGAGATTGGCGATATCGGCTGCTTCCACAACCGACTTGAGCAGCTTGCCTGAGGTTGGCCCTTGCAGCGCGAGGGCGGCGAGTTGCTCCGAAATGTCCTCGACCTGGACGTCCATGTTCAAGCCGTTCTGGCGGAACCAGCGCAGGCTGGGATCGGCTGCGGTCCAGCGGTACTTATTGTCTTCCAGGCGCGTGATGGTGCCGTCGTCGATGACCTTGCCCTGCTCATCGCACCAGCAGCAGTAAATCACCTGGCCCACCCTCACTTTGGTGATGTCGCGAGTGATCACGCGGTTTACCAGTCTGGTGGCGTCCTTGCCCGTGATCAGATACTTGTAGAGCGGCGAGATGTCGATGAGCGCGGCCGCGTTGCGGATGGCGTTGTACTCGTGCTCATGGTGCACTTCGTACACGCTGACGGCGTAATATCCCGACCACTCGCGGTAATTCAGGCTCTGGCAGAGAGGAAAAGTTCTCTCGTGAAATGCGGTTCCAACTGGCAAGATGGCTCCCTTGAGGTCCGGATTGCTTGTTGAGGTGCCTGGACTACAAGGAATCTTAGGGACGGCGCTCGATGAAGTCAACGCGAGAACGATACAATACCCAACTCCTGAAAAACATGAATCAAAATGCATCCACACCCACTGATCTGGATAGCGGTCGCTGTTCTCGTTGGTTACGCGATCTGGGGTTACGCGATCTGGGGTCGTAAGCGAAACGGAGCGATCGCTCGCGAAATTCGAATGATGAGGGCGATCAAAGGCGTCGCGGCCGCGTATCGCGCTGGGGACTACGCCTTAGCTCTGCAGAAAACCGAGCGACTTGCGCTAAAGATGCTGGAAAAGAATCAGGATCACTTTCGTCAAGCCTCCGAGATCGATCCACAAGGGATTTTCGGACGGCTCGCCCGCGCGATGTTTTGCTAGTCGAGTGCCGCGATAACCCAGGCATCGGTCCTCGACTCACTATTCCTGGCGACAGGGTGTCTTATCTCGGATAGAATGGGGGCCGATCTTCCTTGCCATGCGCCGCCTTATACAGTGGAGCGTTCTACCCAGCGGGCTCTGATCCAAGCAGATGCCAAGACGGTGCTGTCGCGATTGTCCCTTGTTTTTTCCCGGAAGCTGAAGGCTAGGAGCTAAGAGCTAGTGGCTGATTCAGACAAGTACGAGGCAATCATCATTGGCGGGGGGCATAACGGCCTTACCACCGCCGCCTATTTGGCGCGCGCCGGCAAGAAAGTTCTGGTGCTCGAGCGCCGTCATGTGCTGGGCGGCGCCGCGGTCACCGAAGAAGTGTTTCCTGGCTTCAAGTTCTCGGTGTGCTCCTACGTAGTTTCGCTTTTGCGGCCGGAGATCATTCGCGATCTCGACCTGCCCCGCCATGGTTTGGAAATCCTGCCGCTCGACGGCACTTTCACTCCCATGCCCAGCGGCGACTATTTGTGGCGCGTCAATGATCACGGCAAGACGCACCGCGAAATTGCGCGGCATTCGAAACTCGATGCAGAAGCATACGACGAGTTTGGCAAGGCGATGCAGGCCATGTGCCGTTTTGTGAAGCCGATCCTGAGCATGGTGCCGCCTGATCCGGCGACTCTCAATCCAAAAGAACTGATGAAGTGGCTGTTCATCGGCCGCCGCTTTCAGGGCATGACCAGCGAGGATAAATATAACCAGGTGCAGTTGATGACCATGAGCGCCATCGACTTCCTGGATCAGTGGTTTGAGACTGATGTGCTTAAGGCGACGATGTCCGCCTCCGGCATTATTGGAACTTTCCTGGGCGTGCGTTCGCCGGGAACTGCTTACGTGTTGCTGCACCACTACATGGGAGAGATTGACGGCGCGTTCCGTTCCTGGGGATTTGCCCGCGGCGGCACCGGCGCCATCTCCCATGCGATAGCCGATGCTGCGCGCGAAGCGGGCGCTGAAATCCGCACTCAGGCGCCGATTGCGAAGATCATGGTTAAGAACGGCAAAGCCACGGGCGTTGTCCTCGCCAACGGCGACGAGATTTATGCCAACATCATCTCGTCGAGCGTCGATCCCCGGCTCACCTTTACGAAATTCATCCAGGAAGGCACCCTACCCAGCGAATTCTTGGAAGCAGTGAATCGCTACAAGTTCCGTGGCTCGTCGGGCAAAGTAAATCTTGCTCTGGATGCGCTCCCCAGCTTCAAGTGCATGCCGGGGCCGGGCCCTCATCTGCGCGGTGCGATCTCGATTTCTCCCAGCGTGGAATACATGGAGAGAGCTTACGACGACGCCAAGTATGGCAACTTCTCGCGCCGTCCCTACATTGACATGGTGATTCCCACGCTGACCGATCCTTCGATCGCGCCGCCGGGAAAACACATCATGTCGTGCTTTGTGCAGTACGCTCCTTACAAGCTGCGTCCCGGCCTGAACTGGGATGACCAAAAAGAGGCCTTCGGCGACAACGTGATCAATACCATTGCCGAGTACGCGCCCAATATCAAGGACATCATCCTGCACCGGCAGGTGGTCACGCCGCTTGATCTGGAACGCGATTTTGGCTTGAGCGAAGGCAATATCTTCCAAGGCGAGCTTTCGCTCGAGCAACTCTTCTTCCTGCGACCAGTACCGGGCTGGGCGCAATTCCGCACGCCCATCAAGAACCTTTATATGTGCGGATCCGCGACCCATCCGGGCGGGGGCATTATGGGCGGGCCGGGCAGGCTGGCGGCACTGGAAATCCTCAAGGACTTCAAGGGAGCGGCCTAAGCCCATGCCCGAAAAGACCAGCATGGCTGCGAACCGCGACGTCGTCATCATTGGCGGAGGGCATAACGGGCTGGTCACCGCCTTCTACCTGGCCAAGGCAGGGTACAAGACCCTGGTGCTGGAGCGTCGAGCGCAAGCGGGCGGCGCGGCTATCACGGACGAATTCCATCCCGGCTTCCGCTGTTCGACACTCGCGCACTCGGCGGGGCCACTGCGTCCAGACGTTGTCCGCGACATGCAACTGCAAAAGCACGGGTTGAGGATGATCACGCCCGAGGTTGAGATGACTTCCCTGTCCCCCGACGGCCGGGCCCTCATTTTCTACAAGGACGCGGAGAAATGTGCGCAGGAAATCGCCGAGTTCTCGCAGCAAGACGCGGCGAAGTATCCCCCGTTCCAGGCATCGCTGGGCCGGATGGGCAAAGTGATTGGCAAGGCGCTGGCTCTGGCCCCACCAAACATTGACAACCCGAGTTCGGGCGATCTGTGGGGCATGCTCAACACCGGCCGCGCTGTGCGCAAACTCGGTCGCAGAGATATGTACCGGCTGCTGCGCTGGGGGCCGATGGCGGTTGCCGATCTGGTGGCGGAGTATTTCGAGACTGAACTGCTGCGGGCCACGATTGCAGCCCGCGGCATCTTTGGGACATTTCTCGGCCCGTGGTCAGCGGGAAGCAGTCTGGTGCTTCTCATCCGCGCTGCCGCGGACGAGCATCCCGCCGGAACTGCGGGCTTCGCCGTTGGCGGCATGGGCGCCGTCACCCAGGCCATGGCCGCAGCCGCGCAGCAAGCTGGAGCCGAAATCCGAAGTGGCGCAGAAGTGATTGAGGTTCGCATCAAGGACGGCGTGGCCAGCGGGGTCGTGCTCTCGACCGGAGAGGAAATCAACGCCAGAGCCGTTGTCTCGAACGCAGATCCCAAGCGCACGCTGCTGAAGCTGGTTGATCCGGCGCAGCTGTCGCCGGATTTCATAATGAAGCTGCAGCACTATCGCATGCCCGGAACCGTGGCCAAGGTGAACCTTGCCCTTTCCGGGCTGCCTAGATTCACCGCGCTCGAAGGCGAAGGCCATGATCGTGCACTGAGCGGCCGGGTTCATATTGGCCCGGAGATTGATTATCTCGAGCGCGCCTTCGACGAGTCCAAATACGGCAATTTCTCCAAACAGCCTTATCTGGAAGTTGCGATTCCGTCGCTTACCGATCCCTCGCTCGCGCCGGAGGGCAAGCATGTGATGTCGATCTACATGCAATACGCTCCTTATAAGCTAAAAGGCAGCGACTGGGAAAAGCAGCGCGTCCCGCTCGGCGACACCGTGGTCAAGACGCTGGCCCAATATGCGCCCAATCTACCGGAGCTGATTCTGACTCACCAGATCATCACGCCGCAGGATCTGGAAGAAACCTACGGGCTTACCGGGGGGCACATTTTTCACGGGGAGCTGGCGCTGGATCAGTTCTTTACCATGCGTCCGTTGCTGGATTGGGCGCGTTACCGGACCCCGATACGGAATCTGTATCTGTGCGGCTCGGGAACGCACCCGGGGGCGGGTCTGACCGGCGGCTCGGGGACCAACGCGGCCCGCGAAATCGTGAAAGATTTGAAGAAGTAGTGGCAGAAAATCGCTGACTTCAGATTGATGATTTTGGATCGAAATCTGAAATCTGAAATCAACCAGCGGAAATTTACTGCCTGGGTCCGACCCGTCCTCGCTGGTGACTTTAGTGCCACCCCTTTGGGAAAACGATTGTGTGGGCAGCCTGGGATAAGATTTACTAAATCAAACCTAACCTGTGTTCACAGCATTCCGCGGGTTGGAGTAGCGGGAGTGACAACGTAAGTGGCAGAAGATCCAAAGTGGGAGCTGGCTATCCTGGCGACCGTGCAGGGCTTCTATGAGAAGCTCCTGCAGGAGTGCGTCGGCGGCGAAGTCCCGGTTCCGGCGGGCTTAGAGGCAATTTCCCTGCAGCAGGGCGAGGGCGAAGTGCATGCGACGCTAAACAAGATGCGTCGTTGGCTGCGTCTGCTCGATCAGGCCATCACTCCGGCTATGCTGCGGCGGGCGTTTACGAGCGAGACTGATCCCGAAATCGCGGAAGCGGTGCTGCGCTATTTCGCCCGCCAGAAAGATACCAGCGATGTAAATCGCGACAAGACCGACCTGGTCGCCACCTTTCTCTACCGTCACCCGCGTGTACCGGGACAGTGGGAGCGCCGCGGTTATGGGCTCGACGGCTCGCTTCCGCTTTCACCCTTCGAGATTGCCCTGATCGAAATTCTCGCCGACAGCGACGTGCCCTCACTGCCCGAGGAACACGTGCAAGAGTTGCGGCGCTTCGATCCCCTGCGCCAAGAAGCACAAAATTACAAGGACCTGAACGCGCTGCTGGACTCGGAAATCATCACCCGGGTCCGTGACCTCAAACAGTCTCTGGATTCGTCTTTTTATCATCCCGGAGTTCTGGCCACGATCGCTCCCTACAATGCCGCTTTCGGCAAGCGTTTCGACGAATTGTTTCATACCGCAGCAGCCGAAATAAAAGAATTCGCGTCCGCCTTGCAGGAACAGGGCGGCAGTATTTTGGGCAACGTAGATGGTGTGGACGTCACGGTTGAGCATGTCGCTGGGCTCGAGGAAAGCGACTTGTTGAAAGTCGATTACAGCACGGCGCTCGAGAAGTTTCGCCGGGTGTCCAAGCTTAAGCAGGCTCTGGAGCGGCGCCCGCCCATTCGCCGGTTTTCGTTTCCGGTGAAGACTCCCGCGGCCAAGACGCCATCCGCGCCCGCGCCGCGTCCGGTGTTCGATCTTCAGGCCATGCGCTCGGCGGTTACGCCGCAGCAGGCTTCCACGGAAGAGACCAAGCTGCGCCAGGTTGAGGAATCCATCCGGGTTTTTGTGCGCGTCGCCGACCCGAAATTCCGGCAGGTGGTGCCCATGCGCTTCTTCAATCTCACGCTCACCCCGGCTGAGGCGGACGCCTGCAGCGCCGACTACCTCGAGGAAAAGAGTGTGCGCGGAAGCGTTGCCCGAGTGTTGTTACGGATTGTGGCCGTGGTCGCTCGCGTCAGCACCGAACTGGAAGAACTCAAGCGCGCGGAAAACTCACCCTCCTTGTGGAAGCTGCATGGGGACTCGCTTGTGGCTTTGCTGGAAGTAGCTCGTGCTTTGTCGGAGCATGCCGCAGTGGTGATGGACCAGGCCAGTGACCAGGACAACCGCGCCGGCAAAGAGACCATTAAAACTTCGCTGCAGAGGCTTCGCCACCGGTCGGATGCGAGTGTGGCTGCCCTGGCTGAAACCGGAAGCCGCGCTAGGGGAGCCTGAGCACTCCTTTTTTCTCGCCCTGTGTTAAAAATGTAGCCCACAGTCTTGCCTTTTGCGCTCCTCTTGCATCCTAAGCTTTGTTTCCGCGGTTTGTTAATGCGGTTTGGGTTTATTCGATCAGGGTTTATGCGATCAGTGAGAAACTATTTCGCGCGCGCGGTTGCGTTGCTGCTGTTTGTCGCCGTCTTCTGTGGTCCAGGTTCGGGCTATTCCGTCCTGACCCATGAGCAGGTGGTCGACCTGATGTGGAAGGACCAGATTCAACCGCTGCTGCTGAAGCGCTTCCCGGGCGCGACGGAAGACGACCTGCTCAAAGCCCACGCCTATGCCTACGGCGGCTCGCTGGTGCAGGACATGGGCTACTATCCGTTTGGCAGCAAGTTCTTCAGCAATCTGGTTCATTACGTGCGCAGCGGCGACTTTGTGGAAGCGCTGCTCCGCGACTCCTCCGATGTGAACGAATACGCTTTCGCGCTGGGAGCTTTGTCCCACTACGCTGCCGACAACAGCGGCCATCCAACGATCAACCAGGTGGTGGCCCTGGAATTTCCTAAACTGCAGAGAAAATACGGAAACATCGTAACTTACGCCGACGACCCCAAGGCTCACATCCGGACGGAGTTCGGTTTCGATATGGTCCAGGTAGCCAAAAACCGATACACCTCCGATCGCTATCACGACATGATTGGCTTTGAAGTCTCTAAACCGCTTCTGCAGCGGGCTTTCCAGGAAACCTATGGTTTGAAGCTCGAAGATGTTTTCGGCAGTGTCGACCTGACCATTGGCAGCTACCGGCGCAGCGTGAGCACTCTGATTCCGGAAATGACCCGGGTGGCTTTGCTGTCACGTCGCGACGTGATCGTGAAAGATACGCCGAACTTCGACAAGAAGAAATTTCTCTACTATCTGTCGCGAAGCAACTACGAGCACGAATGGGGGACGGTGTATCGCAAGCCGGGCATGGGCACCAGGATCCTCGCGTTCTTCCTGAAATTGATACCGAAGGTGGGTCCGTTCAAGGCCGTCAACTTTAAGATCCCCACCAAACAAACTGAGGATATGTACATCAAGAGCGTGGATGCGACGGTGGAGAATTACGCCCTTTTGCTGCACCAGGCAAACGACAGCAAGCTTGATCTGCCCAACCGCGATTGCGATACTGGCCGCGAAACTCGTGCCGGAGAATATGCGCTGACCGACAAGACATACGCCGATCTGGTTGACGACCTGGCCAGCAAAACCAGCGATCCCCTAAACCCGGCCCTTCGCGACGATCTGCTTCACTTCTATTCCGACCCGAATGCCCCCGTCGCTACGCGGAAGAACGCCAAGGCGTGGCAGAAATTGCAGGACGAGTTGGAAAAGCTTAAGCAGCGTGCGGTCTCGCAGGCCGGGGAAGAGCCGCCTGTCCTCAATCAGTAACCCGCCGCGAAGGAGATCCGGCTTGCCATATTCCGGCCCACTGAGGCACCTTATAGGCTCGCCGATCGTGAGGCGGCAACCATGAGCACCGGGGATGACAAGTTCTATCACGTCAGAATTACCCAGCGCAGGGATTTTGCTTCCGACCTGTGGATGATCCGCGTCCAGGCTGGCGGCGAATTCAAATTCGCGCCAGGTCAGTACGCCACCTTGGGCGTGGAACGCCCGCAGAAGCGCACGGAGCGGCCTTATTCCATCGTATCTTCTCCCTATGAGAGCGAAATCGAGTTCTTTTTTGAGTTGGTGCCGCAAGGCGAGCTGACACCCGACCTCTACAACCTGCAAGTGGGCGATGAAATGCTCATGCGCAAAGTTCCCAAGGGACGCTTCACCCTCGACACGAAAAGCGGACGCACCAATCACCTGCTGGTCTCGACCGTTACCGGCATTGCGCCCTTCGTCAGCTACATCCGCACGCTCCATAAAGACTGGAAGGAAGGCAAGTTTGCCGGCGAGCACAAATTATTCTTGCTCAATGGCGCCAGCCGCTCGTGGGAGTTCGGCTACCTCGACGAGTTGCGGCAATTTGCCGCGGAACTACCCTGGCTGACATACGTGCCCACGGTGAGCCGCCCCTGGGATGATGCGAAGTGGACCGGTGAAATAGGCCGCGCGGACGACTTGATCCGGAAATACACCGACATGTGGGGGCTCAATGGCACAAACTCGGTAGGCTATCTATGCGGGCATCCACAGATGATTGAGCGTGGCAAAGGAATGCTTCAGCGAATCGGCTTCATCAAGGAAGTACTGAAGGAAGAAATTTATTGGATCCCGGGCAAGGAAACTGCCCCCTAGCCAGAGACAGCTCTCAGCTCTCGGCGGGAGCGAAGAAGACCAGCACGACCAGTTCTTCTGCAATGTCATGGAAGCGGTGCTCCACTTCCGCCGCCACCAAGATGACGCTGCCCGCGCTGATCACCCGATCCTCGGAGCCCACCCGCATGCGAGCCCGACCGCGGACCACGTAATACATCTCGTCTTCCTGGTGGGGTTTCTGGGGATCGGCGCTGCCCGCCGGCAACGTATACAAGCCAGCGCTCATGGCCGGGATTCGCAGAAACTCGAGATACGACTTCCCTGCCCGCTCCCGCTCCTTCTCTAATTGATCAATCTGGAAAAATTCTTCTGTTTTGTTCATGACTCTATGTTTCTCATGAACCGCAAAAGGTCGCAAAGGAAATCGGCAAAGGCGCAAAGAACGATCCTCTGTCATAATCTCTCTCTTATGGATCTAAAGCATCGTAGTCACGGCATCACCGACGGTCGCGACCAGGCTCCGGCCCGGGCCATGTTCAAGGCAATCGGATTCACCGACAGCGACCTGGCCAAGCCCATCATCGGCGTTGCCAACACCTGGATCGAAACCATGCCTTGCAACTTTCACCTGCGGCGGCTCTCGGCCAAGGTGAAGGAAGGCATAAGGGCCGCCGGCGGCACTCCCATGGAATTCAACACCATCGCAATCAGCGACGGCGAAACTATGGGCACGGAGGGCATGCGGGCTTCGCTGGTCAGCCGCGAGCTAATTGCGGACTCCATCGAACTGGTGTGCCGGGGGCAAATGTTTGACGCTGTGGTCTGCGTGGTGGGTTGCGACAAAACGATTCCCGCTGGGGCGATGGCGCTGGCGCGACTGAATATTCCGGGGCTGGTGCTCTATGGAGGCACCATCGCACCCGGTAGTTACCGCGGAAAAGATGTGACCATTCAGGATGTATTCGAAGCAGTCGGCGCCAATGCCGCCGGAAAAATGACCGACGCCGAATTACATGAACTGGAAAATGTAGCTTGTCCCGCCGCGGGCGCGTGCGGCGGCCAGTACACCGCCAACACTATGTCCACGGTGATGGAGATGATCGGCCTTTCCCCGATGGGGTTCAACAGCGTTCCCGCCATGGACCCCAAGAAGGATCAGATTGCGTACGATTGCGGCGAACTGGTTTTGAATCTCCTGCGCAAGGGCATCACGCCTAAAGACATTCTGACCCGGCCTGCCTTTGAGAATGCCATTGCGAGCGTGGCGGCAACCGGCGGCTCGACCAACGCGGTTCTGCATTTGCTGGCCTTGGCACGCGAAGCCGACGTTCCTTTACAGATTGATGATTTCCAAAGAGTCAGCGAGCGCACTCCGCTGCTGGCCGATCTGAAACCTTCCGGCCGCTTCGTGGCCACGGACATGCACCGCGCCGGCGGCGTGCGTCTTTTGCTAAGCCGCCTGCTGCAAGCCGGCCATATCCACGAGTCAGCACTGACCGTCTCGGGGCTGACTTTGTCCGCCGAAGGCAAGAGTGTGGTCGAAACTCCCGGTCAGGAAGTGATTGCGCCGCTGGACAAGCCGCTGAAGAAAACTGGCGGCCTGGTGATTCTGCATGGCAATCTCGCGCCCGAGGGATGTGTCGCCAAGATCAGTGGCCACGAACGCCTGAGTCATCGTGGGCCGGCGCGGGTCTTCGAATCTGAAGAAGATGCAATGACTGCGGTCACCGAAAAGCGCATCAAGACCGGCGATGTGGTGGTGATCCGCTACGAAGGGCCCAAAGGCGGTCCCGGGATGCGCGAGATGCTGAGCGTGACTGCGGCGATCGTGGGTGAAGGGCTGGGCGGCTCCGTAGCCCTGTTGACGGACGGCCGCTTCAGCGGCGCCACTCGCGGCCTGATGATGGGACACGTTTCTCCAGAGGCCGCGTTGGGCGGGCCCATCGCCGGGGTCCATGAAGGCGACACCATCCACATTGATATCAATCAGCGGGTGCTGGAGGTTGAGGTCAGCGATGCCGCGTTGCGCCAGCGGATGGCGCAGTGGAAGCCTCCGCAGCCGAGATATCCCGGCGGCGTGTTCGGCAAATATGCTTCGCTGGTATCATCGGCCTCGGAAGGAGCGATTACGCGGCCGCGGCAGCTACGTAACCCTTAGAGGATCAAGATGCACGGCGGGTGGTCACAGCCCAACGTCGTCACAGGAATTTCTGTGTGGAACCTCGGTACACTCCACCATTAAACGATTAATCCCCCAAGCGCACGAAGCGGACGGCCACGCGGCGATTGTAGGCGCGCCCCGCGGCGCTGGAATTCGGCTTGACCGGAGCTGCGGCTCCCGAACCCATCGCGGTGAGCTGCGGGCTGGGAACGTTGAATTCATTGATCAGCGCATTCCGCACCGCGGTGGCACGGCGGCTGGAGAGGTCCAGGTTATAAGTCTCGGGGCCGGAATCGTCAGTATGGCCTTCGAGAATCGCGCTGGTCTCGGGATCTTTCGCAAGCGCCTCGGCGATCTGCCGCAGAACTAGACGGTACCGTCGGGCGATTGCGGCGCTGTCCTGGTCGAAGAAAATGCTATTCGGGCTTTGCCCGCCGGTCGTCGTCACGGACTCCGATGGAAACTTCCGGACGGTCACGTCGTTGAACTCATCTGAACCAGATTCTCGCGGAGCGCGTGAGTCCGGGGACGTGCCTTTGGACGGTCGGATCGGCGCATCCATGGGCGAGGCCGGGGATCCTTTGGGTACCGAATACGCTGAGGCCGAATCGTTTTGCTCCGATGCAGAGCGACCGGGCTCTCCGGCGTTGGCTTGCGCCGGATTCTGCCACGGCGATCTTTCGACGACCACCACGGTCAGAATGCAGGTAATCGCGGCCAAAGCCAGAGCCTTCAGCCAGAAGCCTCCATTTTCAGAGGGCTTCTTCGCTCCGGAATGATAACTAGGGACAATGGGAGACTCCGGGAGAGCAGCAATTTTTTCGGGCTTCGGCCGAACCGCGCCTGCGGCCAGTTTCTGCTCGGGGACAGTTCTCTCCGGCTGGAGCGATGACCCCTTTTTCACGCTCGTCAAAGTGTCACTCCGAATCGACGTCGCTGCATTCGTGCCCGGCACCGAGAGCGTGGGCTGCAACACCCCACCGAACTTTGCTGGAGCTTTGCTGGCGACTGCCGCGGTTGTACCCAATGGCGTCGCCGGCACCGGAACGGCTGCGGGACGCGCTTCCTCTAACGGACGCGATTTTGCCGCTAGCAGGACTTTCTGTTCCTCGAGGGTCTGGCTGATGCGCATGATGGCTTCGACCAGGGCCGGCGGAATATTTTCGCCCGCGCCGCCGCTGTTTCCATTGCCGGAAAGGGCGGCAGGATTGATTTCTGCTTTCCGCGACGTGCTGCCCTGGGCCGCGGCCGGGTTCCCCAGTTTCGCATTCTCGGTCTCGAAAGGTCTGGTTTCCCTGATTGGCTGGACCTTGCCCCTGGCATCGCCATCGCGCTGTGAAACTGCGAGCGAGGGCTGCATGCGATACATGTCAGCCAGTACGCTTGGCATATCCAGATCGAGGGCCGCTTCCTCGAGGATGATCTCGTCAATCGATTTTGTGTTTCCCGCAAGCCCCAGCAGCATCGCATTGAAACACAGCGTGTTGATATTGCGGGGAACGCCTTTGCCGTTTTCCCAGATCTTGCGTACCGCACCCGGAGTGAAGAGTTCGTTTCCTCTGTATCCCGCGGTTCTGAGTCGGTGATTGATATAGGCGCGGGTCTCGTTCAAATCAAGCGGGCTGAGCCGGCCGATGGCAGAAATCCGCTGGCGCAACTGTTCCTGTTCGGGTGCCGCCAGTTTCTTCACCAACTGCGGCTGCCCGGCCAGAACGATCTGCATCAGCTTGGCGTGAGCGGTTTCGAAGTTCGAAAGTTGACGCAAAGTTTCCAGCACCGCGAAATCGAGGTTCTGGGCTTCGTCAACGACCACAATTACGCGTTTGCGTTCTTCTGCCGCACGCCCCAACAGCTGGTTGATTTGCTCGGACAATTTACGCACCGACGTATCTTCAGAACCTGCTCCCAGTTCGTACAGCAGTGACTGCAGCAGTTCGTGCGGTTCGAGCTGCGGTTGAAACAGGAATGCGGTATGGGCGGTGGCGCGAAATCCTTCCAGGAAATTAAAAAGGAGAGTGGTCTTGCCCATCCCGGGCTGAGCCACCAGCACCTGGAAGCCGAACTCACAATCGATCCCGTTGATCAGCGAAGCGAGCGCTTCCCGGTGGGTTTCACTGTGGAAGAGGAATCGTGGGTCCGGGGTACCCCCAAAGGGGTTCTCCCGCAGGCCAAAGTGGCCAAACAGCTGATTTTGCACCGAGTTTTCGGCGGCGTAGCTCTGCACATGGCACCTGTTCGGCTTATCTGTTGCAAATCAACCGCCATCGCCGAAAAGGCGCTAGTGTCGCGGATTTCGGAGGATACGGGGGATGAGAACCCAAGGCGAACCGAGAAGGTGAAAGCAGTTGCAGCAAAAGACCCAAGACCCGCAAAGTCCGCTGCAGGCCCAGATTCCCGACGCCCCCTCGGGCCAGAAAGCGCCAGACTGGCCGTCCGGACCGGCTTTCCGGGCAGGGTTACCAATCAATCCCCGGCAGGAGGTCCCGCTCTATTTCAAAAAAGGCGAACAACAGGGCTCGCGCACCGGCGTTGGCTCCATGAGTTCCACTCGCGTGTAGTTGGGATCGTAGAGGTTCAACTGCCACTTCCCATCGCGCCCAATCTGTGGCTTCTCGGGCTTCAGACCTCGTTGCAGGACGGTTTGGTAGCTGGCTTTCACCCCTGGAACACCTAGAGCGAAATGGTGCATCACTCCGAGTTCCTTCGGCGAAGGGTTGTGCACGTTCAGCATGTACTCGAGCCAGTCGGTGCCCTCAGGCACACGCATGTCCACCCAGTCGGTCTCTTTGTCGGTCATGCCACCATGCCAGGTCTCCTGAAAGCCCAGAATGTCCTTATAGAAGGTGTCAGCCCGAGCCCGGTCCTGGACCACTACGCCCAGGTGAATGATGCGTTGCGAAATGCGCGTCTCTGGGAGAAACTTGCCGAAATTACGGCTGTGCAAGGAACCTGGCATGAACTGCACGAACTCAACGTCGTGACCGTCGGGGTCGAAGACATCGAAGCCGCGATTTCCATCCAGCATGGGCTCCAGTTTTTCCGGCACTTTGACGCCACGACTGGCAAGGTAGGCGCGCATCTGCTCGACATCGGTGGTCTCAAAAGAAATATGGGACAATCGATCCTGTTTGGCATCGTTCAGTTCAGGAAAAATTTCGATGTACTGATGATCGTTGACTTTGAAATAAGTCAGCAGCAACTTGCCGGGAGGATCGTCGACGGTGAAAGGTTCCTGAAATCCCAGGACGCCCGAGTAGAACTTACGGGCCGCGGCAAGGTTGTCGGTTCTCAAACCGATGTGAGCCACACCGACGATGGCGGGGCGAGTTATGGGTTGCGACTTCTCCTGCTGGCGAGACTGGGGCCCGGAATCACTGCGCGCGACAGCTCGGGGATTGCTGCAGCCGACGCCTGCGGCCACCAGAACGGAGGCTAAGACGAATCCAAAGATTCTGCTCATGGCGATCCTTGTCCAACTTTTTTTTGGCCTTATCCCGGACAGCATAGCAGGAACCGGCATGCCAGCCTTTTTTGGTTCAGGCGCGGGCCGCGTACGCTCAGACGGTTGCCGGCCAGGCCGGTGGGGGCTGGGGGGACCGAGTTGCTGACGCAAAGCGTTCGCGGCTCTTACTTCCTTGCTTGAGGATGAAGGTGAAGGCAGTCCGCTTAGGCCGGCTATCTTCCCAGTTCAATCACGGTCACACTCTCATGTCTGAACGTGTATTTCAATTCAGGGGATGTCACCGACCAAGAAACCTCCTGGGGATGAATGTGCTCGGGTTCGGTCTCGTCATTCTTCTCGTAAATACTTCCCGCAAAAATTGAATGCGCCGCGGCCGTGGTGGGACGAAAGCCAGTGAGCTTGATCTTTGTTTCTAGGTCACGCGTCAGATGACGATTCACACAGAGCAGCGTCAGTTTGCTTCCGGAACTATTCAGCGCCGCGACTACGTCGAGATACGGCACATCGGCGATTTTGGGCAGGCGAGTTGAACCCTGGTCCACGTCGTATCTCTGGCCGTTGCTTTGGGTCTCGACCAGCCGTGTGGCGTCGGCATTGGAATACATCCGAAAAACCCAATACGCGGGGACGCCAAAAACCCGACCACGCTTCTTCCAGATTCCACCAAACTCAATGATGCCCGTCATGTCGGAAATTGGGACAATATCGGCATTTCTCAGCAGCATATTTAGGAATCCCGCAGTTCCGATGGCACCGCCCATATTGTCGTAGCGCGGAGAGAACTGGTCCTCCGCTGACCAGAAAAGCCATTCCGTGAAGGCGGTATTCACGTCGCTCCCCCGAGCGTCCTGAAACTGCTGGTGCATGCTTCGCAGCCGGCGCTCCAGCTCAATGGGCAGCGCAAATGTTGCTTTCGCGACAAGATCCGGCGAGGGATGAAGCGCCTGCAGCGAGTTCGTGGTCACCACGAAATGCGTGGAAAGATAGTTGAAAGTATGGGGAGGGTTTGCCAATTGCGCGGCATTCCAGTCGTGAAAGGCATCGGGGTCGCCGCCGGTGGCGATAAGTCGTGCCTTCGGGTCTACTCTTCGCACTGCGTCGCTGAATGATTTCGTTCTCTCCGCTACCCGAGGCCGAGTGGGGTATCCGACCTGGAAATCGCCCCAGAGTTCATTGCCAAGTTCCCAGAGCAGGCCGCCGGCGTGATCTGCCCAATGAGCGTTGACATATTGCACCCAGTCCGCAGCCTCTTGTGGAGTGCCGGTACCGAGGTTCAAGGCGATTTGCGGTTCCGCCCCGATCAGTTGGCAGAAACGCAGGAATTCATCCGTGCCGAACTGGTTGTACTCCGGAATGCCCCAGGCAGTATTCAACATGCTTACGCGCTGGTCGCGGGGCCCAATGCCGTCTTTCCAATGGTAAGCGGAGGTGAAATTTCCGCCGAAACGCACGATGGGCGTCTTCAACTCCTGCGACATGGCGATCATTTCCGGATCCATGCCATCTATGTTGTCGCCCGGAAGCAGTGAAGCCTGGTCGATCAGCACGCGAGTTTCGTCACTGGCGGCGACGACGAAGTCGGAAGGCTCAAGCGGTACCAGTTGATGAGGAGGAACATCGAGCGCAAATTCGTAACGCCGCCAGCCGGCGGCTCCGAGCTGTATTTCACGACTATCAAAGATGTGGTCGGGATGGTTCCGTTCGCGTAGAGAGACTTCAACTCTTGCCGGTCCACTCACCAGTTTTAGATAAACGCTTCCCACGTAATGCGAGATCCGGTGGACTGGAAGGTAGACTTTCTGTCGAATGCCGGTCTGCTTATCTGGCAAGGCCATCAGCAACAATGATCGATAGGAGTTCGCCACATCGTTCCACTGCGGCGCATAACGCGAGCCCTGGGCATAGCGGAGCGGCTCCCAGGGGAGAGGCAAGGCCATTTCCGAAGCGCGATTGAGTTCAGGATCGTCCTTGACCAGGTCTGCGACCTGCTTCACATCCCAAAGATTGTCTTCGAAACTGGGATTCTGCAGAAGTTCCGCCCAGAGCCCGTTATAGGTGGAGTTGCCAATGGGCTCCAGAAATGTGCCAAAAATGGATCGAGGGATGGCGTAGTTTGCAGTTTTTCTGGCATCGACCTGGATAATGGTTTCCGCCGCGGGCTGGGTTTGAGCGAAAGCGGCACCGCAGAGCGTCAGTGCAATCACATACGCGTAGCGGCAAATCGCAGAGCGCATCGGGCCTCCTCAAATTGGAATAGACCAATGACGCAAATCATAGCTACGGTATACGCACACTCCAGATGTGTCTAGTAAACGTTGTCCCAGGCTTGGGCTCGGAGGGGGCAAGTGTCCGTCCAGAGGCCTCTAAGCACTTGGCAGGCTTGCCCCCCGCATAGAAACAAGTCAGCTGGTAGGTTCTGCACCATTTACAGCTTAAATCATTGTTTAACATGGGCTTGGCGCGGGAATGATGATCAACATGGCAGCCTCGGCCCTAATAATAGAAAACCACTAGATTTTTCTTGACAACTCATATTCAGTGAGCGTAGCGTGCGTGGCGATGTAGCAATCGTTTACTTGCCTCGAACCAGGGGACTCGCTGTTGAGTCTCCAGACTTCTATTCGCGTGGTGCTGCATTGCACCCTGGGGAAATGCAAACGGGAGGGTGAGACCATGAGAGCCTACCTCGCAGTAGGGCTACGTGTTGTCCTTGCTGTTCTTTGCCTGAGCGGTCTGCTTCTGGCACAGCGATCTGACCGAGGGATCATTAGCGGAATCGTGACCGACCCAACCGGTTCCAGCGTTACGGGCGCGACGGTCAAGGTCCGCAATGAGGGGACCGGCGTCGAGACGGCTCTGGTCAGCAATGACGCCGGAGCCTACACCACTCCGCCGCTGGTGCTGGGCAGTTACTCGGTGACCGTCGACCACGCCGGATTCAAGACGGCGGTGAATTCGGGGATCCTGCTCCAGGGGGCAGAAACCATCCGCAAGGATGTCGTTTTGGCGGTGGGCTCGGTCTCGGAGTCTGTAGAGGTCAAGGCGGGTGCTCAACAACTCGAGGTGACCACACCTGACGTCAGTCACACCGTGGACGAAAAGTATTATCGTGATATCCCGATAATCACCGCAGCGGATGTTCGTCTCGCCGAGTCCATGCTGCAGATCCAGCCTGGCTATCTCCCCATGAAGCCGAATGGCGACCCGATGTTTCGTGGCAGCCAGTTCAATTCTCGCATCAACGGCGGCCAGACCATGGCTACGGAGAATTTTTTCGATGGCGCCGCCTTTGGTTACGCCGTGGGTCACCAGCAGAGCCATGAGAGCTCTCCTCCGGCCGAGAGCATCCAGGAAATGAAGGTCATCACCACGACCTACTCGGCTCAATACGGCCATACCAGCGGCGGATTCATCGAGTACACCTCCAAGTCCGGCACCAACAACGTGCATGGAAGTGCGTACGAGTACTTCGCCAACGATGCGCTGAATGCGCGCGGTTTTTTTGACGCCGATTGCAATTCGGTAACCGGCCAGTGCACGTCCCGCAAGAAGACCCCGGTACGCAACAACAGCTTCGGGTTCACTCTGGGCGGTCCGGTGAGTATTCCCAAGGTTTACAACGGGCACAACAAGACATTCTTCTTTACTAATATCGATTGGACGCGTTTCCGCTCCGGGGTTCTGCCTGGCTTCGGCAACACCACTCCGACTGACGCTTTCAAGGCCGGAGATTTCAGTTCGCTGCTCGATACCAGCACCGTGGTCGCCAACGACATTCTTGGGCGACCCGTATATAAGGGAGAAATTTTCAACCCGGCGAGCACGACAACGGTAGGCGGTGTGCCGGTGAGAACCGGCTACGGCTTTGACCCGACAACGGGTGCGCCGATAGCCGGGGCAGCGAACATTGTTCCGTCCACTGCCTTCAGCACCGTGGCCTCGAGGGTTTCTGCTCTCATGGTTCACCCGGATCGGCCTGGCAACGCCTTCAACGTGGCTGGCAACCCCGCCGGCGATCAGACCTGGCTCCTGAATGCTCGCACCATAGAGTTCCGAGTAGACCATGCGTTCACTCCGAATTTCCGGATGAGCGAAAGCTTTTACTGGGGTCACCGGCCGTCCATCCGAAACTGCGGTGAAGTGGCCGGCTGCGTCACTCAATTCAATGGCGAGACTTCACCACAGAAGAACACCGGTTATTATGGAAATGGCTTTTACCAGCGCATTACCACGCATCACGCGCACACCCAGTTCGACTGGATCATTCGCCCGAACCTGCTGAACCACACCACCATCGCCTGGGATCGCTGGTTCATGGGCGGAAACCCGCTGTCGGCCGGGGCGGGCTGGCCGCAGACCCTTTGGGCGGGGACTCCGGGGGCGTCAGTGGCGGCAGGTGGCGGACTCCTCGACGGCACTGCGGGGCCACCGTTACTCGACTTTTGCTGCAACAATAATGGAGCCAGCAACAGCATCCCGTATAACTCCTTGGGTCAGTATGGTTGGGGAAAATTTGGCTTCCTGACGAACAATCGGTGGCAGTTCTCTGACGACCTGTCGTGGGTGAAGGCGAAGCACACCATTAAGGTCGGCTTCGAATACCGGTGGCATCAGTTCCCGTTTTCGGGTTGGGCAACCGCCAACCAGGCTGGCGAATTCGCCTTTAGCAGTCTGGAGACAGCTGGCTACGACGCCGCCGGCAACAATGTCAATGGTCAGACCGGCGACTCATTTGCCTCGTTCCTGCTCGGTCAGGTTCATTCGTCCACCCAGACCATTCCTTTCCATCCTATGTTCTACGAAGCTTACATGGCTCCGTGGATCAACGACGAGTACAAAGCGACTAGCCGCCTGACCATAACCCTGGGGCTGCGCTTTGATTACCAATTTGCGCGCACCGAAACCCAGGACCGGTATTCCACCTTCGATCCCAACACGCTCAATCCTGGCGCCGGGAACCTTCCGGGTGCCATGATCTTTGCTGGCAAGGGAGCGGGCCGCGCCGGAGTCCGCACCTTTGAAAAGCCGAACCACGACGCCTGGGGCCCGCGGCTGGGCTTTGCCTATCGACTAGGAGACAAGACAGCTATCCGCGGTGGCTACGGGATCTACTACTCCGGGATTTCGTTCGACCAATTCATAGGTCAGCCGACCATAGGCTTCCAGTCGAATCCGACGGTTTCGAACATTTCGAATGGGCAGCAACCGGCCTTCCTGCTGGACAATGGTTTCCCGCAAACTAACCCGGCCTGCGCGGGTGGTTCTTGTATCAAAATTCCGCCGTTCATCGATCCTACGTTCGCTAACAACACCTCACCGATCGCGGTGGCGAAGAATGGGTTGACGCTACCGCGTTACCAGAACTATTCGCTCACCTTTGAGCAGCAGCTCACCAACAACATGCGGCTGGATGTTTCATACATCGCCAACCGCGGAAGCCGCCTCACCAATAACTGGCAATCGATGGGCATTGCCGCCAATATGCTTGATCCGAGCGTTCTTGCGTTGGGAGCGAATACCTTGAGCTCGGCTTGCAACAGCACCACGGCGACAGCCGGCATTTGCCCAGGAGGAGTCGCGCTACCATATGGCAGCTTCAACGGGACCGTGGCGCAGGCATTGCGACGCTATCCCCAGTACCAGAACATCCTGTGGCGCGATGTGCCGACTGGCAGCAGTATCTACAATGCTTTGGAAGTTGTCTTGGAGCAGCGCTTCGCACACGGACTCCAGTTCCGCGCGGGCTACACGTACTCCAAGCTGAATAACGACGGAGCCGAGAGTGCACAAGGCGGCAACGGCGTAAATGCCGTCATCCAAAACCCCGCGTGTCCGCATGTGTGTGAGTGGGGGCTCAGCCAGGATGACACGCCGCATGTGTTCCTGTTTGGCTACAGTTGGGAGGTGCCCGGGGCCAAGAGATTCAAAGGAGCTACCGGAGCGCTGCTGGGTGGTTGGAACGTTTCCGGAGTTCTACGCTACGAAAGTGGACGGCCCTATAACATTTTCATGAACAATGACTTGGGCGGGTTGATATTCAATGGACAGAAGCGGCCAAATCGTGTGAAGGGCACGAGTGCCATAGCCTCGCACAGTGGCTTCTTTAATCCGCTCACCATGAATTATTTCGACAAGAACGCGTGGGCGGATCCTGGCCCGGATCAGTTTGGCAACGCGCCTCGCGCTGACGGATCGGTGCGCGGATTCCCCACCTACAACGAAGACGCGAGCGTGTTCAAGGTTTTCACGCTTAAGGAACAGCTTAAGATGCGGTTTGATGCCGAGTTCGGTAATATCTTCAACCGGACCGACTTCTGCGATCCGGACCGGAACTTCACCAACGGCAGTTTCGGAACCGTCAGTACGCAGTGCAATCAGCCGCGTTCGATTCAGTTTGGCTTGAAGTTCACTTACTAGTGATAATGGGTACCAGGCTCCGGCCGTCGGAAGCGGCGGAGCCTGGGGGCAATCGGTGACTCGTAGTTGTGGCGGGGAAAAATTTCGGTGGGCAATTTCGTTCGCCGCGACAGCCTTGCTGTGCTCGATCTTACTCTTGGGTACAGTGGCTGATCTGAGAGCCGATTCGCGCGAGGCTCTTCAGAAAGCGGTCGCACTGGTCCAGCAGGGGCGGCTCCAGGAGGCAGATCAGCAAGCGCAGCTTGCCCTTTCCGACCCAAGAACTCGCGCTGTAGCCTACTCGGTCCTGGGTGCGATCCGTCTTCAGCAGAAACGACTTCCGGAAAGCGTCAGCTTGCTCCGGGAGGCGATCCGGTTGGAGCCTCGCCTGTTGGGCGCCCACCTTACTCTCGCTCAGGTCTACACGCTCCAGGGAAAAACGGGACTTGCGCTTGCACTGTGCCGGCGAATCCTCGAACTGGATCCATCGAATGCGACGGCAAGGCTAACCTTGGCGCGTTTCGAGACTGAAAAAGGAAACTACCGCCGATCGCTGGAAGTGGCGCAACCCGTCCTTCCCACCCTGAAACAGTCTCCTGACGGGCTATTCGTACTGGCGGCAGACTATCTGAAGACCGGCGACCGCGCTGCGGCGGTTGGCTTGGTGGAGGACTGGACGAATCTCACCGACACGCCCACGGACTGGTCGATCAAGTTCGCGTTACTGCTTGCCAGGGAGGGCGTGGTCCCCGAAGCCATCGATATCCTGGAGCGTGCCAAACAGAGCAGCCCTCCTTCTTATGAGTTAGCGTTCAATCTGGCGGGCATGTATGTGCTGAAGCGCGACCCGGTTCGCGCGCTTGAATACTACGATCTGGCTCTCAGCCTGAATCCCCAGGCAGTTCCTGCGCTGCGGCAGGCCGCCGGAATCGCGGAGAACCAGGGGGAACTCGAACGATCCCTGTCCTACTGGATACGGGCCAAAAAGATCGAGCCAGACAATCCCGAGATTCTCCTGGGTTTTGGCCGCGTCTGCCTGAAGATGGACCTTTTAGACGATGCCGAACCGGTTTTGACCAGAGCCGCCAGCCTGCGGCCGGACGATCCCTCTTATCAATACACACTGGCTGCAACCAAGGTCGGAAAACGCCAGTTTGAAGCCGCGCAGGGTCTGCTCGAAAGGGTTCTCAAAACGAGGGAGAGCGATCCGCAGATGCAATACGCACTGGGCTCGGTCTTGTATCTCGAGGGTCACCTGGCCGAGGCGGCCACCCATCTGCGCGAGAGCGTCCGCTTGCAGCCTGAGCAACTTGCGCCCTACTATTATCTGGCTCTGGTGGCCAGGGACCAGGGCAACGAAGCTGAGGCCATCCGGACCTTGGAGGAATTGCTCGGGCGCTATCCCGATCACGCTTCGTCTTGTGAAGCTTTGGGCAGCTTGCTTATGAGTGCTCACCGCTATTCTGAGGCGGAAAGTAGCCTGGAGAAAGCAATCCGCCTGAACCCGAAGTCCGTCAAAGCCAATTATCAGCTCGGCTTGCTGCTGGCCCGCATGGGCAAGAAGGCGGAGGCGGATAAGCAGCTCGAGATGGCGAAGTCTCTTCGCACCGAAGACGAAGCAACTTCGCGCTTACAGCTTCGACTGTTAGACCCCGACCAATGATTTGTACCCAGACGATCCCGGGAAGGTGGGCGGTTGTAGTTTTCGTTCTTGCTCTGGCGTTCTCGGCCAAGGCACAGAAGCCCGGAAACGTTCCCCCATCGACAGGCGAAATCTCGATAAGCCAGATTGAGAGCGAGATCAAGCGCGATCCTAACAATCCTCGGCTTCACGTTGCCCTCGGCCTGGCGTATTGGGATCGGAACGACTATGCGCATGCGCTAGAGGCCTTCCAGCGCGCCGTGAAGGTGGGACCGTCCTCCGCGGAGGCGCATAACTGGCTGGGAGTCGCTCTTCTGGAAAAGGCCGACTTGCCCGGTGCTACAGCCGAGTTCAGGAAGGCTGTCTCACTCGACCCAAAATCCACGCGAGCCTACACGAATTTGGGCTCGGCGCTGGCCAAGAGTGGCGAACTCGCCGAAGCAGTCGAGGCATTTCAGAAGGCGCTGGCCCTGGAGCCGAACAGCCTGGCAGCGCACATGAATCTGGGCGTTGCCCTGCGGGAGAAAGGCGACGCAGAAGGCGCGCTGCTACATCTGCGCCGCGTTGCCAGTGCCAACCCAGCCAACGCCAACGTCCAATACGAATTGGGCCAGACCTTGCGCCAGAGCGGCGATCTTGCCGGAGCGATTGCCGCCTTCGAGAGCGCGCTCCAGATCGATCCCGAGCTGCGCGAAGGTTATTACGCGCTCGGTGTGGCCTTGAAACAGCAGAGTGCGTCGGCACCCAGGCCGAGCCCCCTGCCGGCAAGCGCTGCGGACGATCTGTATAAGCGCGGCCAGGAAGCCGCCGCACGAGGGGAGCTGGATGCGGCTAGGCAACATCTCACGGAAGCGCTTCGCCTCGATGAAAGGGACGCCGAGGCGCACAACCTGCTCGGTTTCGTCCTGGGCCAGCAGGGAGACCTAACTTCCGCCCTGGTTCATTTGCAGCGCGCCATCGCGCTCCGGCCGGAATCCGCCGACGCCCACTACAATTTTGGGGTCGCATTGTGGTACGGCGGCTCGACAGACCGAGCCATCTCCGAGCTACGGGAGAGCATTCGGCTCGATCCAGCGGCCGGCGCCAGCCATGCCTTTCTAGGAACCGCTCTGCGGGAAACAGGTGACTTAACCGCGGCGCGACTGAGCCTGCAACGCGCTATTGCGCTGCTGGCGCCGACGTCCGCCACCTATATCGACCTGGGAATCGTCTACCTTCGCGCCGGCGATCTCGATAAGGCGCTGGGACAGATTGAAGCCGGGCTGAACGCCCCACCGGCATCGCTTCCGAAGCCGGATTGGGACGATGCCATCGCTGACCTACGCAAAGCAATGGCCGCGAAACCGGACCAAGCAGAAGCGCACAACATGCTGGGCCTGCTGCTCGGCCGCAAAGGTGCGGGCACCAACGAGGTCGCTGCTGAATTTCGCGAGGCGGTTCGGCTGCGCCCGAACTTTGCCGAAGCCCAAAACAACCTCGGGCTGGTTTTGACCCAGGCGGACGAAGACGAAGGAGCGATGGCAGCCTTCCGCGAGGCCATCCGGATTCGGCCAAATTATGCGGACGCCCACGCGAATCTGGGTGCGGCTCTGATCCCCACCGACGGTGAGCAAGCCATTCGCGAACTCGAGAAGGCAGTGGCGCTCGAGCCGGCGTCAGTGAAGGCCCAGTTCAATCTGGCCACCGCCTACGGCGCCAGCCCGAAGTATGGTTCCACCAAAGAAATCGAGCTGTTGCGCAAGGTGATCGCGATGTCCCCCGGGTTCGCCCGCGCTCACTTAGCCCTCGGCAAGGCGCTTCTGCAGGACGGAACCGCGCCGGAAGCGATCGGGGAGCTCCAGGAAGCGGCGCGGCTGGACCCACAAAGCGGCGAAGCCCACTATCAACTAGGTCTGGCCCTGGCGCGAGCGGGGCGCAAGGATGAGGGGACGGCGGAACTCCAGAAGGGTCGTGAGCTCTCTTCCGCGGACGATCGCAACCAGAACGTCAACCTGGACATCGGAGAAGGCCGTGCTGCGCTTGACAAAGGCGATCTGGATCAAGCTGCCAATAAGTTCCGGCACGCCATCAAGCTCCAGCCCGAATCGTCGGACGCTCAACGCTATCTCGGCGTGGTCCTGGAGAAGCAGGGCGACACTGCAAGCGCTTCCGATGCGTATGAAAAGGCTGTCGATCTCAACCCGGGCGACGTGGCCGCCAGACAGAGCCTTCAGAAACTTTTAGATATCCCCGTCATCACCGACGATCCCACGCGGATGGCTGATCTTGAAGGTTACATTCGAGACAGCCGGTTTAAAGAGGTCGAGCCCCTGCTCGCCACCTACGTCAAGGAACATCCCCAGTCTTCCTGGGGCTGGTATGCGCTCGGCTACAACTTGTTCGCGCAGCAAAAGATCGGCGAATCCATTCGGGACTTGGCAAAGTCTCTCCAACTCGACATCAAAAACGCCGAAGCCCACAAAATCCTGGGCAGGGATCTGATGATCATCGGTAGATTCGATGCGGCGCAGACCGAGTTCGAGCAGGGAATCCGATACGACCCGCGGTCCGCTGAGATGCACTACAACCTTGGCAAACTGTTCTCCATGCAGGACAACTGGGGCCCGGGGCGGAAGGAATTCGAAGCAGCCCTGCGAATCGATCCCGCTTACGTGGAGGCTTTGGATGCCCTCGGACTGGCGCAGGAAGCGTTGGGCGACAATGCTGGTGCGGTCGCGAGCTATGAGAAGGCCATCGCACTGAACCAAGCACAGAACGGCAAGTTTGCCTCCGCCCACGTGAACCTGAGCGGCTACTACAACCGCACCGGCGATGCCGTCAAAGGGCTCGAATATGCACGCCAGGCGCTCGAACTTGACCCCAAATCCGACCGGGCCTGGTTTCAAAAGGCGAAGGCCGACGAGAGCCAGGGTCACCTGAACGACGCCGTCGACTCGCTGAACCGCGCGATTTCCTTCAATACACGAGCCTCCTCCTATTATTACGTTCTGGCTGGCCTCTACCGCCGGCTCGGGAAGGTGAAGGAAAGCCAGGAAGCGCTGGAAGTTTTCACGCGCCTCGACAAGGAGTCCAACGAACTCGAGAAAATGCGGCGCAGCGTTGCCAATCCCGCGCCCACGCCGGCACAGCCCGGAGGCCAGCGTGAGTAGCGGCTTCGGCCGCGCGCAATCGCGTCGCAAATTCTTGAAGATGCTGGGCCGGGGCGGGGCAGCATTGCCGTTCGCGTTGAGAGCCCCGTTTCTGCTGGCGGCCGAATCGCCTCCTCCCGTCGTCTTCACCGACATCACCACCCAAGCCGGCCTGGCCCACGCCAGGAACGTTTCCGGCAGCCCGAACAACAAGCAGTTCCTGCTCGAAGAGATGGGCGGCGGCGTGGCGCTGTTCGACTACGACAACGATGGCTGGCTCGACATTTTTCTGGTGAACGGAACCAGCCTCGATCCAACCCTGCGGGATCGCCATCCCACCAGCTATTTGTTTCGCAACAATCGCGACGGCACCTTTACCGACGTCACCGAAAAGGCCCGCTTGACGCGCTCCGGCTGGGGGCAAGGCTGCTGCGTGGGCGATTACGACAATGACGGTTTCGACGATCTGTTCGTCACCTATTTTGGCCACAACGTCCTCTACCACAACAACGGTGACGGCACCTTCACCGACGTGTCCGAACAAGCCGGCGTGGCGGGATCCGAAAACCGCTGGGGAGCTGGCTGCTGTTTTCTGGACTATGACCGAGATGGTCTTCTCGATCTGTTTGTAGCCAACTACGTGAATTTCGATCCGGCGCACGCGCCCAAGCCCGGTCAGGCAGCCTACTGCATGTACAACGACATTCCGGTGCCGTGCGGCCCGTTGGGCTTCGCCGGCGGCACCAACATCCTCTATCGCAATCGTGGGAACGGCACCTTTACCGACGTCTCCGAAGAGTCGGGTATCGCCCGCCCGCGCGGACCTTCCTCGATGGTCTTCGTTTCCCGCAATTGGCAGGCCTCCGGTTCCTACGGCATGGGAGCAGCGGCGGCAGACTTCGACAACGACGGATGGCCGGATATTTACGTCGCCTGCGACAGTGCCCCCAGTCTGCTCTATCGCAACAATCATGACCGCACGTTCCGGGAAATCGCGGTGCCGGCCGGTTGCGCCTTGGACGAGAATGGCGTTGCCCTGTCCGGAATGGGCGTCGCGGTCGCAGACTTCAACGCCGATGGATGGCTGGACATTGCGCGCACCAATTTCTCCGAGCAGGTGACCACCTTGTACCGTAACTATGGGAACGGCGCCTTCGAGGACGCCAGCATCAAGGCCGGCCTCGGCGTCAACCGGAAGTACCTCGGCTTCGGGGTAGGTTTTTTCGACTACGACAACGACGGCTGGAAAGACCTTTTTCTGGCGAATGGTCACGTGTACTCTCAAATCGCTAGCCGCAAACTCCACCTGTCGTACCAAGAGCCCAAAGTTTTGTATCGCAATCTGGGAAACGGGCGCTTCGAAGATGTTTCCGCCCAAGCCGGGCCAGCGATCCGGGCCGAGAACCTCGGCCGCGGCTGCGCCTTTGGGGATTTCGACAACGACGGAGACGTGGATGTGATCGTGAACAATCTGGACAGCCCTCCATCGCTACTGCGCAACGATGGCGGAAACAGGAATAACTGGATCATGATCAAGTGCGTGGGCACTCGATCCAACCGGTCGGCAATCGGAACCCGCGTGAAAGTCACCAGCGGCGGGCACATCCAGATCGACGAGGTGATGAGCGGATCAAGCTACTACTCGCAAAATGACTTCCGCCTCCACTTCGGATTGGGCCGCGCCACCAAGGCGGACAACGTCGAGCTCACATGGCCTTCCAGCTTGCAGGAGAGCTTCCAGAATCTGCCCGTCAATCACCTGTTCGTGTTGCAGGAAACGAAAGGAATACTCGACACCAGGAAATTCCGCTAGAAGCCATCATGGGGCCAATCATGGGGAGACACCAACATGCGCGTCGCGGAATCACGGCGTGTGGTCTTCTCGTTTGCCTGCTAGGCTGCCTGATGGGCGCGACACCCGCGCCGGATGTGCAGTTCACCGACATCACGCAGATGGCCAAGATCGCCTTCAAGCACGAAAGTTCCGCCACCTCGAACAAGTATCTGGTAGAAACCATGGGCGGCGGCGTAGCTCTCCTCGATTACGACAACGATGGCAGGCTGGACGTCTTCTTCACTAATGGCGCCAAGATCGACGATCCCATGCCGGATGACAAACTGCCCGACAAGTCCGACCGCAAGTTCTGGAACCGGCTCTATCGTCAAGAATCGGATGGCACGTTTACCGACGTCACCGAGAAGGCTGGCCTCACCGGGATGCCGCAGAACCACTACGATATGGGCGTAGCCGTCGGCGACTACGACAACGATGGCTTCGAAGACATCTACGTAACCGGCTACGGTGGCAACACGCTTTATCACAACAACGGAAACGGCACCTTCACCGATGTCACCAAAAGCGCTGGAGTCGCAGCCGGGGGGTGGAGCGCCAGTGCCGGGTTCTTCGACTACGACAACGACGGCAAGCTCGACCTCTTCGTCACCCGCTATGTGAATTGGACTTTCAAGACTAACCGCTATTGCGGAGAAAAAACTCCCGGCTACCGCGCTTACTGTCATCCCGACAACTATGAGGGCGTCAGCAACGTCCTCTATCACAACAACGGCGACGGCACCTTCACCGACGTTTCCGAAAAAGCCGGCATCGCCAACCCCAAGGGTAAGGGGCTGGGTGTCTCGTTCGCCGATTACGACGGCGATGGCTTCACCGATATTTTCGTCGCCAACGACTCGGTGCAGTGTTTCCTCTACCACAACAACGGAAACGGCACCTTCGCTGAAGTCGGCCTTCTGGCAGGCGTGGGCTACAACGAGGATGGCAAGACCTTTGCCGGGATGGGCACCGATTTCAGCGACTACGACAACGACGGCCGCCCTGACATTGTGGTGACGGACCTTTCCAACGAACGCTACATGCTGTTTCGCAACAACGGCGACAGCAGCTTTCGGGACGTGACCAACCAGTCCGGCGTGGGCGGCGCAACCCTGGCTTTCGCGGGTTGGAGCACGCGTTTTTTCGACTACGACAACGACGGCTGGAAAGACCTCTTCGTGGCCCAGTCGCATGTGATGGACACCATCGAGAAGACCTCGCCCAATCTGAGATACCTTCAACCACCACTGCTATTGCGAAATGAGTCCGGCCATTTCGTGCGGGTGGTTCCTGGCGATGCCTTTCAAATGGACTGGGCCGGCCGCGGCGCCGCTTTCGGCGACATTGATAACGACGGCGATATGGACGTGGTAGTTAGCAATGCGGGGCAGAAGGCCTACGTGTTGCGAAATGACGGCGGGAACCGTAACAACTGGATGGTGATCGAGACCATGGGCAAGAAGTCGAATCGCGACGGGATTGGAAGCCGCGTTAAAGTGGTGTCCGCATCCGGATTGACTCAGTATTTTACCGTCAACACGGCGGTCGGTTACCTTTCAGCTAGCGACAAGCGGCTGGTAGTAGGCTTGGGCGGTGATTCGGCTGCGAAGCTGGTCGAGATCCGATGGCCTTCGGGAGCTGTCCAGAAATTCGAGAACGTCAAGGCCGGCCAGAGGTTGAAAGCGATCGAACCGGTGCAATGATTGACTGCTGTGTCGGACAAGAGTGTCCGTTTCACACTAGTGGAAACCCGCCAAAAAAGCGCGCAATTCGCGCAGCACATCGGTCTCGTTGGAAAGAAAGACGTAGTGATTTGCCTCCGGCAATTCAATGATGCGGGCGCCAGGCAGGCTTCCCTGAAGGCTGCGGCTCGATCTCCTAGAAAAGCTCACATCCGCGGCGTATACCTGCTCGATGGCCTCGCGCTCTGTGGCGTTTTGCGGCTTATACTGCTGAAGCTGATTTTTCAGAGGCGCAGGAAGCGCGTAAAACGCAAGTACAGGCACCCGGATGCGTGAGTAGTCGGGCTTGAGCATGCCGGCGAAGATCGCGTCGCCCACGCTGGCTGGAGTACCGTAACTGCCCATACTTCCGTCAGGCTGGGCGGCGAAGCAATTGCGCAACTCAGATTCGGGGAAGACGATTCCCCTATTGCTCTCTTGCCAATCCCGATACGCTTGAAAGGATTTGTAGGCTGCCGCGGGAGGCACAGTGACATTCATCGCGGCCGGCAGCTTCTTCCGCAGCTCCTGGTACGGCGACCAATTGAACGTAGGGTCCGCCGCCGAATCCATGTAGACGAGTCCGACAATCCGATTGGGATGCGAGGAGGCCAATGCCGTCAGCTCCTGACCACCGAGCGAGTGGCCGACCAATACCGGAGCCGCGAGATGGAGCGAGTCGAGAACGTTCAGGACATCGTCCGCGAGGCGCTGCGCGCTGAAGCCCGAGGTGGGACGGCTGGACGCCCCGTATCCCCGTCGCGTGATGCCGTAAACATGGTTAAGGCCGGTCAACTTCTCGGCGAAGCCGTCGAACACGTGCGCCGTGTTTCCCGATCCGGCCAACAGCACAACCGGCCGTCCTGATCCGCCCCAATCGAGCACTTCCAGACGAATGCCGTCTTCCACAGTGACGAACTGCAGTCGGTGTTTGGACGGGTCATGCCAGGACGTGGGGTTGTGAGTACAGCTAGTTGCACTTACCGCCAAACCTAGGACGAACAAACGAACCAAGAAATTCTCCATTGGAGCAGCAATCGATAATCGTCTGAATTTCATTTTCCAGCTCCACGTCTTCTTCCCATCAATCCGACCATCTCTGGGTATCAGCCTTGCGTTTTTGCTAGCGCAGCTGTGGCAAGGCTTCCGCCCAGCCCCATCGTTTCTACGACGGATGAGGGCACTATCACCATGGCACCGCGCTCTTTGATGGCCTCGTACAGCATGTTCATCGCGCGCAAATGCAGAGCTACGGGATTGTTCTGATAGGTTGAAGCCGCCTGCGCGAACTTTTCCGCGATCTCTGTTTCAGCCTGGCCGAGGATGTTGCGCGCCTGGCGTTCGCGTTCGGCCTGCGCCTGGCGGGACATCGCGTCTTCGAGCGCCTGCGGGATACGCACATCACGGATCTCCACCGATTGAACGGTAATGCCCCACGGATTGGTTTTCTCGTCCAGAATGCGCTGCAACTCGCGTCCCAGCGATTCGCGCTCCGTGATCATTTGCGCCAGCTCATGGCGCCCGATCGATTCCCGCAGGCCGGTTTGGGCGCTCATGGTGATGGCCTGAACGAAGTCCTCAACTTCCAAAATCGACTTTTCCGCGTTCCAGACCAACCAAAACACGATGGCGTCTACATTCACCGGCACAGTGTCGCGGGTGAGCGTGGACTCCGCCGTCACGCTGGCTACACGAACTCGCTGATCGACGTACCGGCTCAGCGTATCGACGATGGGAATCACATGAAACAAGCCCGGCCCGCGCAATCCGATATAGCGGCCCAGCCGCAGCACCGCCACCTTTTCCCACTGATCTGCTACCTTGATCGAAAATAGTAGATACAGGCCGACCAGTAATCCTGCGTAGAACGGTACTCGATTACCGAGTGCCGCGGTAAGCCCGAATCCGGTTGCTGCCGAAATAATGAACAGGGCTCTTGCTACACCACTCACCTGATTGATAGTGCGATCCCACCCCATGATTTCACCTCCTCTTCTTTCCTGCGTCGCTTTGAACGGCTTGCAGTTGCTCCAGCAATTCCTCAACGGTGAAGCCCGCGGAACCCGTGCGGGCCACGAATTCGCCGACCAGCTGATTCAGCCGGCGCTGCCGCTCGGCATCATCGCGCGGTACTTTCTGATGACTGATGAACGTGCCCGTGCCCTGCTCGGTCTCCAGCAAACCTCGAATTTCCAGCTCGCGATAAGCTCGAATAACTGTGTTCGGATTAATCGACAGGTCCACCGCGAGCTGGCGAACCGTAGGAAGCTGATCGCCCCCGGCCAGTGCACCCGTGGCCATGCCGCCGATCACCTGGTCGATGATCTGCCGGTAAACCGGGACGCCGCTGTGCACATCCAGCCGGCACTGAAATGGTTTTCGGCCATTGGATCGAATGGTCATCTAAATGTATAGTGTACTAGTTAACTGAAACAGTCAAGAATTATTTTGCGGCCGCGTTGGCCTGGCGCAGGCGGGCGCACGGATCGACGGTGACGAGTTGGGTAAATTAACCATCAATCAAGCCTTAGGTGGGGTCTCCGCCCCAGGGATGGAAGACCGCTTTGAGCAGTGGGAAGTCTGATACATTGCCGGTTAGCAGCGTCAGCCGATGAATTTGCGCGGTAGCTGCCAGAAAGGTGGAATCGCCTGGTGTCCACCGTAAGTTCAGTTCTGTTACCTCACCGTGGATTCGGCTTCAGAAGCCGGATAGAATCCCAGGCACGTGGCCCAGCCAGAGGTTGAGAGCGATCGAACCAATCCCCATGACATTGATCACGCGTCGCAAAATGCTGGCCACCATGGCGGGCGCAACCGGCGGGGCCATGGTCGGCGCCTCCGCCTTCGGCCAGGGAATCTCCTCGCGTGGGGTGAAGCCGCAACCCCGCGGGAGGGCCTCCGGTCGTCCTTTCTTGGCGCACCTTACCGATGTCGCCCAACAAGCGGGTCTCACGCAGCCCGTCATTTACGGCGGCGTCAACAGCAAGAGCTACATCATCGAGGTGGTCGGGTGCGGAGTGGCGTTCATCGACTACGATAACGACGGCTGGGCGGATCTGTTCGTTCTCAGCGGCACGCGCCTGGAAGGAGCGCCGCCCGGCGCGTCCAATCGCCTGTACAAAAACAACCGCGACGGCACCTTCACCGACGTTACCACCCGGGCGGGGCTGCTCCGCACCGGTTGGGCGTCGGCTGTGACGGTGGGTGACTATGACAACGACGGCTTCGACGACATCTTCATCACCTACTATGGTCACAACGCGCTCTATCACAATAACGGCGACGGAACTTTCTCCGATGTGACCGCCAAGGCCGGACTCGACCAGGCCGCCGTTCGCTACGGTTCCGGGTGCACTTGGGTGGACTACGACCGCGACGGGCGGCTGGACCTGTTCGTGGCCAACTACCTTAACACCACGCTTGAAAAGCTGCCCAAGCCGGGCGAGAACGCTGACTGCAACTGGAAAGGGGTTCCGGTGAATTGCGGCCCTCGCGGTCTGCCCACCGGGTTTGTCCAGTTGTTCCACAACCATGGCGACGGAACCTTCACCGACGTGAGCCGGGCATCCGGGGTCGCGCTGGCCTCGGGGTCGTATCCCATGACGGCGGTCGCTGCCGACTACGATAACGATGGCTGGCCCGATATTTACGTGGCCTGCGATTCCACCCCCAGCTGGCTGTTCCGCAACCAGCACAACGGCACGTTTCGCGAGGAGGGTCTGGAGCGCGGAGTGGCGCTGAGCGAGGACGGATTGGAACAAGCCGGCATGGGGGTTGGAGTTGGCGACTACGATCTCGACGGAAACCTAGACATGTTCAAGACCAACTTCGCCGACGACACCAATGTCCTTTACCGCAATGATGGAAAGGGAAACTTTGACGATGTCACCATCCGCTCGGGTCTGGGAGTAGAAACCCGATATGTGGGTTGGGGAACGGGGATGGTCGACCTGGACAACGATGGTTTTCCCGACCTGTTCGTCGTCACCGGTAGCGTCTATCCCGAGGTGGAGCGGCGACTCCCGGCCTATCCGTTCCGGACTCCCCGCCTGGTGTTCCGCAACCTGGGTGACGGCAGGTTCGAGGAATTACTGGAGGAAGCCGGAAGCGGTGTCTCCGAGGCGCACTCCAGCCGAGGCTGTGCCTTCGGGGACTTCGACAATGACGGCGACATGGACATTCTGGTGATCAACATGAACGAGCCGCCGTCCCTGCTGCGCAATGACGTGTCGAGCGGCGGCCATTGGCTGAAGGTCCTTCTGGTCGGTGTCAACAGCAATCGCAGCGCCATCGGCGCACGTGTGGTAGCCAGCTACGGAACCCGGCGTCAGGCGCAGGAAGTGAGCGCTCAATCAAGCTTCTACTCCGCCAACGACCGGCGCCTACACTTCGGACTCGGCACCGAAACTACCGCGGACCTGACGGTGCGCTGGACCAACGGCACCACGGAGACCATTCCCAACGTCGCAGCAGACCAGTTGGTAACCGTTCGCGAGGGCGCGGGAATTGTCCACAAACAGAAATTCCCCGCTTCGCGTCTGTTCCGGCCAACCGGTACCGGGAGGCGGAGTTGAAGCCCCAAGGTACTAAGTACCGGCGGATTTGATGGAGAACCTTTTGACGGACACCTTCGGTGCTCTACGTTCATTGGCAGACGGAATGTTAAGGCCACTGCGCGTTAGAGTCTTGGGTAGCGTCGGCTTCGGTGTGTTCTAATACGCGCACCTTACGCTTTCTTTGACTTGTCCCTCTTCGCCTGCGTAAGATTCGCGTCAATAATCATTAATCAATAAACAATGATCGGCTAAGGTTGCCTGGTTTGGATCAATGTCAAAAGTGTGAAACGGGACTCGAACTATGAAAAGACGGACCTTTCTCAGTTCTTTGGCAGCGACCGCAATCATGAGCGTTGCTGGCGCTCTGCCCACTTTCGCCAGCCTTCCGAAAATGAAGATCACGCGAGTGCGAGCCTACCTGCCACCAAATCCAAACCCGCTGTTCAACCAGAGCGATGTGGTGGTCACCATTGAGACCGACGCCGGAATCACAGGCATCGGCGAAGGAGGAGCGAAGGACACGCTGTCCCAGTCCGCGGGCCGGTTGATCGGCCGCGATCCGCAGCATATCGAACAACTCTGGCAGGACATGAACCGGGCCTTCTTCTATCCCGCAGGCCGGGAGAAGACCGATGCCATCGGCGCGCTTGATTTAGCTTTATGGGACATAAAAGGAAAAGTCCAGGGTCTGCCCGTACACCAGTTACTAGGCGGCATGGTCCGCAACTATTGTGAGTGTTACAACACGGCCGGCATTATTCCGGGCATCACCGCGGGCATGAGCATTAAGGAACGCGCCCACGCCACCATCGAGGCTGGCTATCGCGCCTTCCGATTCGGCGCGATGGACCTTCCCGCCAATACTACTTACAACACCAGAGAGCGAATTACCCATCTTCGCGACCAATGTACCGAGGCGCGGGAAGGCGTCGGCAAAGACGGCGATTGGGTTATCGATTTCCACCAGCGCTTTGACTTGGCCGATGCCATCCGGGGCTGTAACCAGATCGAGGACCTGGCCCCGTTCTTCGTCGAAGACCCGGTTCGGACTGAAGCCTTCCTGCAAGACCTTCCGATCTTGCGCCGCAAGGTCAACGTCCCTCTGGCGGCCGGCGAGGAGTGGGGCAACCGGTGGGACTTCAACACTCTGGTGGAGGATCACGATATCGATTTTGTCCGTGCCACCCTGCCGAACGTCGGCGGTATCACTGAAATTATGAAGATTGCCGCTATTTGCGAAACCCATTTTGTGGGCATCGCTCCCCATTTCACCGGACCCATCGCGACCGCGGCCCTGGTCAACAGCCTGGGCACTTTCTCGGCGCCGGTCCTCATGGAATACAACTACCAGGGACGCACCTTGCCCCACGTGCCCGTATGCCTGGACTTCAAGAACGGAAAGCTATACCCCAATGAACGGCCGGGCCTAGGTGTTGAGCTTGACTTCAAGCAACTCACGCAGATCGCCGAAATCACAGAACCGGTCACAGCTCGCGCCCAAACCTACTTCCGGCCGGATGGTTCGATCACCAACTGGTAGAGCGCTTGAGTCGATGTAGTCGATAGGCGGTGCACTCCGACACTGGACTTGAAAGAGTGGGCGGCTACACAACTTAAGGTAGCCGCCGCGATGCTTTCCCGAGTGGCCCGCCGCGGATTGTGAATGTACGCTTGCCGCGGCGGCAGGATACTTAAGGGGCCAAGGTTCTTCACCCGCCGCCAAGCCCTTGGATTCTACTTTCCTGGCGGTTTTACATTCCCGTTGCCGCCCGAGCCGGCTGCATAAGCAAGCTCTTTACTCCCGCCTTTGGGAGTGACGTAGCAAAAGAACTTAAATGGGCCTTCTCTCCCGAAAGTCAGCAGGTCGCCGGTTGTGACCTCTGTTTCCGACTCCTTGAATGGCCAGTTTTCGAACACTACCCTGAAGGCTTCTTCACTGGAGCTGAACTGAAGCGTATCCCCAATGGCCACATCGGGAAGCGCCTTCGGGACGGCGACCGCGTACTCTCCCACCGGCTTTATTGCAACCTGGTATTTGACTATCGTGGGAAGCATACTATTTTCCTCCTTCTCCTATTTTCACAACTAAATCTTGAAAGCGTGGATCGTGGCTAAAGTCCGCCAAGTCGGGATGGCGCTGGAGTTCCTGCAAGACCTCTGGAGTCGCGTGGCCGAGCACTGCAATTGCCTTGTCCCTCTGACCTAGCACCTCGTATGTTAAGACTGCGTTGCGAATGACCCCTTTGATGCCTGGCGACGACTTCAGAGCTTGGCTGACCTCAGCCTGCGCCCTTGCGCGGTCGCCCAGGCGAGCGGCACAGTAGGCGAGAAACGCACGAGGATACCCCGGCGAAGGGTTCTCGGCCAAATCCATTAACGCCAGGTCCATCGTTTTGCGATAAGCCGCCCGGGCGGCCGTCAGGCGTCTGAGACGACGATAGGAATCGCCCAAATTATCGATATTCACATAATCGTTTGGATCTAACGCCACAGCCCGCGCGTAATATCCAACCGCCTCAGCATCGCGTCGCTGATAGGCGCGTACGGCCCCCAGATTATTGAGCGCAGGTGCTGTCTCTCGCAGCTGCAGAGATACCGTGAGCGCTTTCTCTGCCTCATCGTATTTCCCAAGGTCCATAAGGGCGGCGCCAAGATTGCTATGAGCAACGAACCTCCCCGGGGCCCGGCTGATGGCCTGCTGAAACTCTTCAACAGCTTTGGGATATTCACTCCGGAAGTAGTACAAGGCACCTAGTTGTTCGTGGGACTTGTAGTACCCGGGGTCCAGCGCTATTGCCTGTCGGTACGTTTCGATTGCCTTGTCCGGCATACTCACCGCGAAATAGACACTGGCGATCTCGAGAAGAGCCTCTACGTTGTGCGGTTCAAGCTCTTGAACCCGTCGGTAGTCTTCCAGGGCTTTCTGGTATTGGCCGGCCTTCTTGTTTAGCAAGCCTCCTATCAGGCGTACTCTCGCCGAGTCTGGATTGAGACTTTCTGCTTCCCGTAAGGCTCGTTGGGCCTCATAAAGGCAATTGCTGTCCCTGGTAATTCCATATTTGATGATTTGCGCTTCTGCCAAGGCAGCCGGTGGCAGAGGGGAGCGTGAATCGAGGCGGCCCGCTTGCTGGAAAAGGGCGATCGCGTTCTCGAAGGTTTGTTCGTCAGTATGCAACAGGTACAAGCCTTTGTCATACGGTGCGGCTGCTGCGGCCGAAAGTACTTCCGGAGCCGCTGCGGTGCGCATGTGCAAGGCCAGAGAAACCTCGCCAGCGAGCGCCGAAGGAAAAGCTCCGATAGTTGCCTGTGAATAGCGAGCGGAGAAATCGCGGAGGTGAACCTGCGTGGCCAGATCGATGACGGAGCCTTCCGCAATGTAGTCAGGCCCTTCCCGACGCAACGAGGTCTGCATGGCGTGAGTAGCATGCAAGACCCGGCCTGCCTGTTCGGCAGTCTGAACACTGTTCTTCAGCTCTGCCTCGGGAGAGATCACGACCAGCGTTCGGCGGGCGCTCGGCAGATGCCGGAGGCGATCAGCCAGATCCTGCAATGCGCCCTCCCCAATCACGGTCGCCTCGGTGGGGCCTTGGAAAGGAAGAATCGCCAATCGCATGTGGGCGGGCATGAACAGGTCAATCACACGCTCTCGAATCGGCGGTATCGACGCGGCGATAGCGACGAGCGCCAGTGCGATAAGCGGCGCTTTGCTGAGGTGCCGTTTTTCCAGCCGGGCGATGATGTGAGCGGCGTCTGTCGGGCGGGTTGCCGGGGAGTCGCTGAGACTGTCCAGAATCGCCGCATCCCAACGTGGATCAAGACCTTTGACCAGGTCGCTCGGCGCCGATGGCAGAGTCAAGTGGCTTCCGAATGATTTGCTCGGTAAGCGGCCGGTGACGATTTCGTAGAGAATGACGCCCAGAGCATATATATCAGAAGCCTTGGACGGTCTTTCTCCCCGGCACAGTTCGGGCGCCATGTAGCCGGGCGTGCCACCGGATGCGCCGGATGGTTGATTCGCCCGGCTGGCCAGCCCGAAGTCGGTAATCACAGGACGCAGACTTCCGTCCTCGTTCTGGCTGAGAATGATATTGCCGCTTTTCAAATCGCCATGGACTATCCCGCTGCGGTGTGCTTCAGACAATCCCGCACACAACTGACGTGCGATCTCCAGAGCTTCAGCGGGGTCGAGCCTATTGCTCTTCGCGAGATGGGCAGAAAGAGTCTCTCCTTGGAGGAACTCCATAGTAAGGAAGTCGACTTCCCCGCTATCGGTCTGGGTGGTGTGAATCTGGTTGACCAGACAGATGTTCGGGTGGCGTACCTTTAGCGCGCCTTCCAGTTCGGGCGACAGTAGCCGCTGGAAGCCGGGCTTGGCCGACTTGATGGCGATGCGGGTGTTGCGCTTCCGGTCGATCGCTTCGTAAACAACGCCCATGCCACCTTCGCCGATAGCGCGCACGATCTCGAAACGGCCCTCTATGACTTCTCCGGGCTGAAATGGCCGGCCCACCAAGGTGAGAGCGATCAGAGGCTGCTGCAGGAAGCTACCCATGCGATCTTCCCACTTCAGAGTTTCGGCGATTTCTCGGTAAAGGGCGGGGTCGGTTTCACACGCCTGGCGTAGAAAGGATTCGCGCTCCGCCGGGGCCTGCTGCCGAGCCTCCGTGACTAGCTTCATGACTCGTTCGTCGTATTCAGGACTGGTTTCCATTGTCACCACCCAATCGCTGGTAGAGCCACAGCCGCGCGCGATGCCATTCGCGCTGCAAGGTATGCAGCTTGAGATTTAGAGCGTCAGCCGCCTCTGCGTCAGTCATTCCCAGAAAGAATTTCAACTCCACCACCGCCCGCCGCTGTGGTGATTCCCTCTCCAATTCGTTCAGTAGGGCATCGACTGTGACAGCCAACTCCAGCGGTGTTCGCCGGCCCAGCACGCGGTCAGGGAATCCATCCATGGGCAGAAATTGGACGCTCGGCCGCGCGCGGGCGTGGTCGATCAGATAACGCCGCATGATCCTAGCAGCTAAAGCGAAGAAATGACCGCGATCCCGCCAGTCGATATTCTTGGCGCGAACCAGCCGTACAAAGGCCTCGTTCACGAGGGCTGTGGGTTGGAGAGTATGGCCAGGCCGTTCCCCACGGAAGCAATAGCCGGCGATCTGGCGCAGATCCGGCATGAGCAACTCAAAGAGCGTGGACTCTGCCTTCGAATCTCCGGCGCGCCATTGCTGCAGCAGTTGCGTGATTTCGCCAGGGCCGCTTGGCACTACGCACTCCCGCGCATGACCGCTCGATTATAGCCGAGACGTTTGAGGTTGTATGTCGCCCGGCGAAAGATCTCTTCGCTACGCATCGGACGATGCGTTCTCGTCCCCACGTGGGCGATTGACGAATTGGTGCCGAAGGGTTCGTCACCCAGACCCTTGAAGATGCCCGAACCCGCTCGCCCTACGCAGCACTGGGCATGCAAAGAAAACAACTGTCTCTATGCGCCGGGCACGTTTCATGCCCGCCCATCATGCCACGGGACGTCGGATTTTCCAGACAGCAGAATAACGCGATGCTCCCAGGCTGCCCGGAGTTCCGTGACGTATCCTCAAGGTATGCCGGCTAATACTGGGCAGCCTTGCAGGCTCGGACGGCTGAAAAGAGCATAGGAACTGGTTAGGACGAGATCGTGGCTCCCTTGGCTTTGCGGCTCACCACTTCCTCCCTGGCTTGCCGCCAGTCATCCGGTGCGTTTCCACCCACGCCGCCACGTCCTTGATACAACTCATAAGCACGCTGGCGGATTTGATCTTCGATTTCGGCATCGCTTAGGTTCGGTCTGAGCGGGATGGGAGGGTTGGGATCCGGGGGAGAGTACCTCCGCTTAGAATTGTGCCCCTGGTAGGTGCACTTTCGCAACCTGTCATTGCGTGTGGCCGAAGTAGGCGCAAGCCGGAGACTTTTGGCGGGAGGAGAAGCGTTTGCCGAAATGCTGTTTTCACGCTCAGACAGTGCCAAAAGCTGCTTGATGATTTCTCCTTTTTCCCATTTCTCTGCCCTTTTGCGCTCACCTTTGCCTATCTTCGCCAATGTAGCCAATACGGCCAGGGCAGTCACGACTCCGATGAAGGTGAATACGATGCCAGTCATCTACACCACTTTCTTGGCATATGTGGCCAAAGCAGTGAATCCTCCAGTTACCCTAGTCTGCACTTTTCCGTGATTTGCTTCTGAGCCAAAAGCCATCGGACTACTGCCTTAGATAACATGTCCAGATCTCAGTCGTCGCCACAACGCCGCCCTAAGCAGCGCGCAGCGTCATTTCCAAACCTTTTCTGCAATTCCGGTGATAATTGCTCCCATCAGAGCGCATATGACACCCACAATAATCTCTGGCTTGTGATCTTCTAACCATCTTCCCACGCCGACTCGGTGGGAATAACGGAAGTAGACAACGCTGTGCGAACAAACGAAGTAGTACACGACGGCTGCGGCCAGAATAACGCCCGTCGCTAGACGGAGTAATTCATAAATTGAGATAGGTTTGGCGGCATGTGGTACGAACATCCAAATCGCACTGGTTAGGAGCCACAAGCCTGCAAATGTCCACGATCCCACAGAGCGAACGGCAGATTTTAGGCGTTGTTTTCTCTTCTCGAAAATCGCTGCTACGTTCACATATTTCGACCATGCCGCCAATTGGTCCCCGATTTCATAGATGTGTATCCGCGTCGCAGATGTTGTCAGTTCAAGAGTTTGATGCTTCCCGGACGACGAGACGTCCATGACAAAATGGGTTGTGCGCCCCCCAAGGTCCTTCAAATCGTCCAGCGTGTCGCACTTCGACTTCCCGGTAACGAAGCTCGCCTGACAGTCCGCGCTCGAATCTGTCAGAATCTGCAAAATCTCAGTTACGTCATCGAGATAGAGCTTCGCAGGTGGGAGCTTGGTTGGTATGGACTGCGGTAAAGTTTTTGTCGCCACGCGGCCTCTTTCCTGATTTCCAACGCAATCCTACTGGCAAGGCGCACTGCCTCAACATGTGCAGCGCGCTCCTAATGCTATGCCGTGTTCTCCTGCTGCTGAATCGGTGGGCTGTCCAGCAGGGGCATCAAAACGCTGGCAAGAGCCAATCCTGACGTGTTCTTTGCCGGGTCACAAAACATCCATCTTAACCGGCAGCGCTACCACGTTCGCCGCTAACACTCGCGCTCGGCTTCCGGGCATAGGCGATCTTGTGCAGCTCAGCAAGCGTGGTTAATGCGTCGCGGAGGGCAATGTGTTCGGAAACGCTTCTCCCGGTTTCGTTTTGGTCTTTCATCAAAGCCTCGAGTCGGTTGCTGATTGCGTGCCTCGCGTGTTCGATTCGCTGTCGCAACTTACTCTTGTTCGGCTCAAACAACGCAACGTCAAAGAGTTCGTGCCAGTCTCCAGTATCGACTGTAGGCATGATGTGCCTCCTGCTCAACATGAACGGGCCAGCCTTGCGAATCTAGGTCCAATTGTCAAATTGGTTGTGCCTTTTCACGGCAACGGTCCACTGCGTTGACTCTGTATGGCTAATTGAAGGTGTGGTCTCTGCCCCTTTCGTGATGAATGTGAACACTGAAAGGAACGTGCCAATGGCCATCGGCAGGCGAAGCATGTCTTATCTCCAGGGAAGGGCATGTGAGAATCTTAATGATCGCCTTCAAACGGGGCAAAACACCAAGGTCTCTTAAAGGGGGTGTCCAGGAGGACCGCCCTAAAGAGGAAATTCCTAGTTACCCGGCAAGGCGAACAGAGGAGGCCCTCACGCGAAGCCGGGGCGCGCTCTGTCGGCCTCTGCTCGAAGAAAGCCGCAAATTAGGGCCGCTTGTGAACTCAATTTTGCCTTGTCTTCTACTACGCGGGGCTGCGCGCCCTCTTCCGGTCACAACGCCGTCACAAGGCGATTTCGGGGAATGGTCCGGCCAGACTGTGTATAAGGTTCCAATATGTTTGAAACCAGCGTCCGGAGCGGCTTCGAGGAGTGGTGCCGGGAGGGGGGAGTTAAACCTCTAAGACCCGAAGGTCGCGGATTTTGAGTGTGATGTTGCACTCTTGCAAGTCCTGACGCTCCAGCATTTTCTGCGACTTGCATTTGACGCTGTCGCGAGATTGGTGCGGTTCGGAGTCGACTCGTGCGGCCCCGTTTGCGCACACTTTGCGCACACCGAGCTCCGCATCACAGATGGACAGAATACTTCTCCTCTGGATCACGCTAAGCGCCACACGGCAAGGCCGATTTCCAAAGGGACATCTGGAGGAGATACGCGAATTTCATTCGCCGCGCTTCCGCAGGGAGCAAAGCCAGAGTCATTTTGATCGCCGCGAGCGTCTGCCCCGCCGTGATTCCGCGCTCTTCCGCATCGCTTGCCCCGCTTGAGTTATCTAATACCACATGAGCAAGGGATTGGCAGTTTCCGTTCTGGATCTGGTCGGGATGCACACCGGCGAGCCCGCAGGCAGTGCTATTGCTCGATCGGTGGACTTAGCCCAGCACGTAGAGCGTTTGGGCTACACCCGCTTCTGGCTGGCAGAACATCATTCGATCGAAGGGCTGGCGTGCTCGGCGACGCCGGTGTTGATCGGCCATGTCGCGGCCGCCACGAAGACGATCCGGGTAGGCAGCGGTGGCGTCATGTTGCCCAACCACGCCCCCCTGGTGGTGGCAGAGCAGTTCGGAACACTCGAAGCGCTATATCCCGGACGAATCGATCTGGGCCTAGGGCGAGCTCCCGGGGGCGACTTCCAAACCATGCGGGCGCTGCGGAGGGATTTGCATCAGACCGGAAATGAATTTCCCGCATTGCTGGAAGAGTTGCGGACCTACCTCGGCCCACCAAAGCCCGGGCAAGCGGTGAAAGCGATTCCGGGCCAGGGAAGCAATGTGCCGATCACCCTTCTGGGTTCGAGCGGCTTCAGCGCACAACTGGCCGGGACGCTGGGCCTGCCGTTCGCTTTTGCGGCGCACTTCGCCCCGGAGTATCTGTACGTGGCCGCGCGCCTGTACCGCGAGCGTTTCCACCCGAGCGACGTGTTGCGCAGGCCCTACGTGATGGTGGCGGTGCAGGTGATTGCGGCGGAGACCGATGCCGCGGCCCGCCGCTTGTTTACAACTCCCCAGCAACGATTCCTGCGACTGATCCGCAACCAGCCGGTGGAATTGTTGCCGCCGGTCGATTCGATGGAGGAGTTATGGGATGACTTTGAACGGGTCGCGGTGGAGACCAAACTGAGCGCGGCCATAGTGGGATCGAACGCGACGGTGAAAGCGGGCTTGGAAAAGCTGGTGTCCGAAACAGCAGCCGCTGAAGTAATCGTAGTGACGGACACCTACGACCACGCCGACCGCCTGCGATCCTATGAACGACTGGCCGCAGTTGCAAAGGAGCTCGGCGTAGCGGCCTGAACTGGAGACCCGAAACCGAATACCCAAGACCCAAGACTGAAAACCGAAAACTTCGCGTCTCTCACAAATGCAGATACGCTCTTCTCCTCGAAGTGATCAAGGTGCTATATCCAATCGATACCGGCTCGTCACACTGAAATAGGAAAGGGACGCGCTCACCGACCTGCTAGGGCGGCACAAGCCGGGCAAGGCGGCGAAACACATCGAGACGCGGCGTAAGGCGGTAACAGCAGGTTTGGGGTCGAGACGAGAGGCTGCTCCCCTTAGTTTAGCAGGCTGCGGAAAAAGGGATGATACGACTTAGATCGTCTTCCAGTCTTGTCGATTTGTGACGCAGAGAAGAGGTCTGGCCGCAACCGTTAGTGGCCGGAACTGGACCTTGGCTCACTGCGTTTGCATTGCCAGATTCCGCAGGCAGACTAGGATTCTACGATGCCGGACTTTCCGCAACAGCGCGATCGTCTTCAGCACTCGGCCACGAAATCCGCTGTGTCGTATGCTTTGTCGCCTCCCACGGTTACCTGTTAGACCCCGCCAGCTCCGCTGAGGTTTTCCCCGATGCCATATTTGCTGCGCCCTTCCAGACTCCGTGGCATCTCGAACGTAGCCGACTTCCATTTGTGCATGACACCGTATGCACGGGACCGTTTCATTCATGCTCATTTGGCCCTCTGAATTGGTTCGACCAGAAGATGGTTCGTCTTCGCCCAGAAAGGAGTGTAGCGGATTGTTGACGTAGAACCGTAGAACAGGGGATTTCACTACACGACCAGGAGTCCCTATGCCCCCGCCCACGCTCGCGCTCCGAAGCCCTCCACCGCCACCGCCGTTCACGCGGCAAAATGCGGGTGTACTTTTGCCGCCGCCATTACACTACCCCCCTCACGCATTGACGGGGTAGTCTATTAGCCGGGAAAAAGTGCCCCACCCCGTAACCAGATCGTTATCTTAGGGTCCTGGAAAGAGACGGTTTAGTGGCTGAAAGATGCGGTACAAATCGTCAAATAGGCATCGGAGGGTTCTTAAAGAGGCCATGCGCTTAAGGCCAGATCAGCCAATACCTTTTGCCTCGCTGCAATCTCGTCCTTCGCCCACGAGGAACCTTAGAGATCATCCGGGTGAGTTCGTAGGGACCGTTTTTATAGGCCGCCCTCTTCGTCTTAAAATCACTGCTACGAAGATCTGAGTTGTTTTTTGCCAGCAACAGAGCCAGATTACCAATCCTTCTCACATAGATCCGTGCAGTATCTTCGTCAAATTCTGGCCAGTTGTTTTCTACCTGTTCGGGTAGAACGTGTTCCAAGTTGATTACTTGTTTGTCGTCGTTGGGATAAACCATGGTGTAGCTTCACCCTTTGCGACCATTTCCAGCGAACGTTAGCGCTCACAACCCGGTCAGCGAGTCTATGGCGATGTTATAACAGCAATGGGGTTGGGCCCCAATTCCCGATTTTCCGACAATCCGTTCCACCTTTGCCAAGCCGTCGACAAGATGTGTTGGAGACCTCTCTCTGTGCCTACTCTTGTGACCCGCTGTTATACTGCGTCGGCCGGAAAAACAAAGGGGAAATCGGCTGAGGTGAAAATGCTTTATCGATGGTGCTTAGCTTTGGTTTTGGGGCTGGCCACCGCAGGGGCCCAGCAAACGACTTCTGATACTCGTGCCGGGGCGCAGTCGACGATTCCCGAAACTCCAGCGGGCAGGACGTTCAAGGCATGGCTGGAATCGTTCAATAGCGGTGACCGCGGGCTGATGGATGCTTACTGCCGTAAGTACGAGCCGAGCAAATCGGTGGAGAACGAGATGCGGTTCCGGGACATGACTGGCGGCTTTGAGCTCCTGAAAGTCGTGAAGAGCGAACGCCTTCAACTAGAATTTCTCGTTAAGGAGCGGCGCAGTGACACTAAGGCTATCGGAAAGTTAGAGGTGAAAGATGGGGAGCCCGCTGAGGTCACGAGCTTGGCGCTGAGCGCGATTCCTCCGGGCACATCAGTATCGGATTTAGATTTCAAGATTGATGCTGCTACTCGAACGCGGGTGATCGATGGCACGATCGCTAAGCTGAACGAGTTTTACGTGTTTCCGGAAATGGCTAAAAAGATGGAAGATGCTGTACGAGCACGACAGAAAAGGAACGAATACGATTCCGTGACCGACGGCGACGCCTTCGCAAAAATGCTAACCGAGCAGTTTCAAGACGTGAGCCACGACAAACACCTGCGCGTTGACTTCAGCCCCGCACGAATCCCGGAAATGCCGGAAACGCCGTCTGGGCCACCTCCTCCGGAGGCCGTCGCCCGATATCGCCAACAGATGGAACGGATGAACTGCGGTTTCGACAAAGTGGAGGTCCTCTCCGGCAACATCGGCTATTTGAAGTTCGATATGTTCGCCGATCCGGAGATTTGCGGGCCTACGGCGGTTGCGGCAATGAATTTCCTCGCTAATGTAGACGCGATTATTATCGACCTGCGCGAAAACGGAGGTGGCGATCCGAAAATGATCGCACTGGTCTCAACTTATCTGTTCTCCCAGCCAACTCACCTGAACGATCTCTGGGAGCGGAAGGGCGACACTACCCAACAATATTGGACTTTGCCGTATGTGCCTGGAAAGCGATTAGATGCGAAACCAGCGTACGTGTTGACGTCGAAGCAAACTTTCTCTGGCGCCGAGGAGTTCAGCTACAACCTCAAGAATCTTAAACGCGCCACCCTTGTTGGCGAGACGACCGGAGGCGGTGCACATCCGGTCTCAGGTCACCGGATCGACGACCATTTCATGATTGGCGTGCCTTTTGCGAGGGCAATAAATCCGATCTCCAAGACCAATTGGGAAGGAACCGGCGTGGAGCCCGACGTAAAGGTTGCGGCGGCCGAGGCCCTCGCAACCGCTCAGAAGCTGGCTACGGAAAAACTGGGCTCGAAATAAACTTAAAGGTCCAAACGATCAACCGCCACTGAACGATCCTTCCGAAACGCTTCGCTGTGCACCTCGCGGTGCCAAACGCAAAACTCGGGGCCGAGTGGATTGCTAGTCCTTTCTCGTAGGGTTTCTTCCACCCCTGCTTCCTACCGGTTTATCCCGGCGCACTGTAATGGCGATGTTACGCCAACAATGGGTAATAGTTCTCGATTAGCGGACGACACGGGAGCAGGTAGAGCAAGTCGGTAGATGTCCCAGATGAATCAGGCGCACGGGCTCAAAACAGCACCTAAAAGGTGCTAAACTTCCGCCACGTGGAAGTGCCTGTGTCAGCCGATCCCTCACCGCGAATCATTCGTTTCAGCACGTTCGAGGTGAATTTCCACACCGGTGAACTCCGCGAGCGGGGTCAGAAGATAAAACTCCAGGAACAGCCGCTGCAGATATTGGCGGCGCTGCTTGAACGCCCAGGAGACTTGGTTACCCGAGAGGAATTGCGCAGCAAACTCTGGCCGGCCGACACCTTTGTCGACTTCGATCATAGTCTCAATGCTGCCATCAAGAGGCTCCGCGACGCGCTGGGCGAATCGGCGGAAAGGCCCATCTTCGTTGAGACAGTTGCTCGACGAGGATACCGCTTTATTGCTCCGGTCAACGGTTCCTCCGGTCCAAGCGGAAACGGAATCGCGGCCGCCCCCGAGGTAGGTAAATCATCAACCTGGATCAGGCCGTGGCAGCGAATGCCCACTACGAGGAACGCTGTTATAGGTGGAGTGACGGTATGTGCTTTTGCGCTTTTTTTTCTGTTCTACAGCCATTCGCGCAGACCCAAGGCATCTCAGCCGGTTGTAACCCCTGCCGTTACCGACGTTGGCAAAAAATATACACCAAGTCTTTCGCCAGACGGCCAGCGTTTAGCGTTCGCTTGGAACGGTGGAGCCGGCCCTCACTTCAGCATATATGTGAAGGTCACCGGGACTGAGGAATCGCTGCGACTGACGAAGCAGGCGTCGTCAATCGACTTCAATCCGGTTTGGTCACCCGATGGCCGCTATATCGCATTCTGTCGCCTTCTGAAGGGTGAACCAGGCATTTACATCATCCCGGCATTGGGTGGCGCTGAGCGCAGAGTGCGCAAGACTCTTTGGGAGGAACAAGAGTACAACCAAATCCTTGGGTCCGCAGGCCGCCTCTCTTGGTCACCCGATGGGAAGTTACTCGCGTTTTCTGACCGTGCATCCCGTAACGAACCTGCTTCTTCTATTTTTCTACTATCGCTCGATTCGCTGGAAGTTCGCAGACTCACTTCGCCGCAGCGTTCGAGGAGTGATTTCGATCCTGCATTCTCCCCTGATGGTCAAACCTTGGCCTTCACCAAACGAGTTTGGCAAGGAACCGGAATCTACACGGTACCGGTTTCGGGAGGAGAGGAACAACGTATTATCGCGGATGACACAGACCACTGGGGTGTAGCGTGGACCCCTGACGGCCGCGACATCGTTTTTGCAAATGCCAGTTGGCCCATAACTACTGGTTGGCTTTGGAAGATCCCCCTTCGTGGGGGTGAGCCAGAACGACTGCCGTTCGGTCAAGACGGAATCGAACCTTCGATTCAAGGGAACCGGTTGGTATATCTGCGCCAAACGGCGAATCTCAACATCTCGAGGAGGAAGCTTACTTCATTGCTTTCAGCCGGTCCTCCCGAGAAGTTCATAGCGTCCACGAGGATGGAAAGTGGCCCTCAGTTCTCGCCTGATGGAAGTAAAATTGTTTTCGAATCTACCCGGAGCGGCGCATATGAAGTCTGGATGTGCCGGAGCGATGGGAATGGCCTCACTCAGCTAACCCACTTTAACTCTCTGAGCGGAACTCCACGTTGGTCGCCCGACGGACAACAGATTGCATTCGATTCTGCCTCCCGCGGCAATGTAGATATTTTTGTCATCGATTCTCAGGGCGGCTCACCTCGTAAGCTCACCAATGAACCATCGCACGAACTCGTGCCAAGTTGGTCGCGAGACGGCCATTGGATATATTTCGCATCCAATCGCACTGGCAGTGGGCAAGTATGGAAGATGCCTTCGACAGGTGGACCCGCTGTGCAAGTGACACATCAAGGCGGATTTGCAGCGTTCGAGTCGCCCGATGGGAGATTCCTGTATTATGCAAAAGGTCTGACGGTCCCGGGGTTATGGCGCATTCCGACTAGCGGCGGCGAAGAAATCGAGGTCATAGGCTCTCTGGAAGCAGGTTACTGGGGCTATTGGGCAGTGGTCGAGAAAGGCATTTACTACCTCGACAGAACAGCGAAACCTGGGATCAATTTCTTCGACCTTGCTACCCATCGGGTTACGCGAGTGTTCGATCTGGAGAACGGCCCTGCCTGGGGAGCGCCGGGATTGGCGATCTCTCCGGACAAAAAGACGATCCTTTACACGCAACTGGATTCGTTAAATAGTGACATCATTCTTGTAGACAACTTCCAGTAAACAGGTCTGGCATACACCAATCATGGTCAAACCCAAACCTGCACCAGTCACTTCCCCCGCCGTGCAGCCCTCCGTATCGTCTTGACGCCTGATGAAATTGCAGCGACCGTTCCTGCCCAACCTACTCCCATGCCGCAAGCCTTGCGAGCTAGTTGCTGGTCGATCACGGGCCAGTCGGAAGTGACTGTTGTAGATCAGGCGATTACACTCACAACCAGAATCCCCACTCCTCGTTCCACCCCGCCTCCGCGTCCCACCACCCTCGCGCCCTCTGACCTCGCTCCCTGGGGTGTCCGGGTTTTCCCGCCCTCTATAGCTATCCCCCCTCACGCATTGACTTGACCCTACGCTCACCCTAACATGGCAACCTAGCAGCCTGTCGCACTCCTGTCATGATCGGCCATACCATCTCGCATTACCGCGTTATCGAGGAATTAGGGGGCGGCGGGATGGGGGTTGTCTACAAGGCTGAGGACACGGAGTTGGGCCGACTCGTGGCTCTTAAATTCTTGCCCGAGATCGTGTCCCAAAACCCTGTCGTGTTGGAACGATTCCGCTGGGAAGCCCGTGCCGCTTCCGCCCTGAATCATCCCAACATCTGCGTGATCTACGAAGTTGGTGAAGCGCAGCGCCGGCGCTTCATCGCAATGGAGTATCTCGACGGTACGACTCTCAGGCAGTGTATCGCGGAGGGTCCAATACCCGCCTCGCAGTTGCTGCACTTGGGCGTCGAGATCGCCGACGCACTCGACGCCGCCCACACGCACGGCATCATTCATCGCGATATTAAGCCGGCAAATATTTTTGTCACCAAGCGCGGCCATGCGAAGATTCTGGACTTCGGCCTGGCAAAACTCGCCGTGGGGGACAAAGCCAGTGTCAGTGGCAACACCTTCGGGGGTATTACGCAGTCCCCGGAAGACCTCAATCGTCCGGGCGCCGCTCTTGGAACTATCCCTTACATGTCGCCGGAGCAGGCATTGGGCCAGCCGCTGGACTCCCGTACGGACCTGTTTTCTTTTGGCGTCGTGCTGTACGAGATGGCGACAGGAGTCTTGCCATTCCAGGGACAGACCACGGCAGCGTTTTTTGACTCTCTCATTCACACTGTACCCGAGTGGCCTCTACGATTTGATCAGGCAATTCCTTCCGAGCTTGAGAGCGTCGTGCGAAAAGCTCTGGAGAAGGATCCAGCACAACGTTATGCGAGTGCGGCGGAGATGCGGGCCGATCTGCATCGCCTCCGCCGGGAAATGGAATCAGGGCATGCTCCGGCCGCTGGATCAGGTGCAAGGACGGCGCCGGACTCAAAGGAGAGGATTCGATCTATCTTCGCTGGTGCGGCCACAACCCTTAAACCGCGACCCAAGGTGGGTAGCGCGATGTGGCTGACGGTGGGTATCTGTGCACTCCTCGGGTTGGTGGCAATCATCCTATTTATGAAATCGCCAGAGGCCCCGCCGCTGGTGATTTCGTCGCTGCAGATTACCAACGACGGTGCATCCAAGCGCTCACTGGTCACGGACGGAACTCGCCTCTACTTTTCTGAGAATCTTAGCGGCCACTCGGTCCTGCGGCAGGTTTCGACCTCGGGTGGAGAAACCGCGCCCGTACCCATCTCGCTGCCCAGCGCCGATATCTATGATTTCTACCCGGGCCGTTCTGAATTACTGGTGAAAGGCGTGGCGGAGGGTTCGGAGACAGAATCGCCGGTGTGGGTGATGCCTCTTCCCGCGGGGTCGCTCCGGCCCGTGGGAAACATCCTCGCACACGCGGCCACGTGGACGCCGGATGGGCAACATATCGTGTACGCGAGGAACTCAAGTTTGTACGAATGCAATACGGACGGAACTGATTCGCGGGAGCTCATCACCTCACAGGGAGTTCCTTTTGCGCCCCGATTTTCTCCCGACGGCCGCCGCTTACGCTTCACGATCCGAGCAACCAACCAGCGCACTTCCTCGCTGTGGGAGGTTTCGGCCGACGGGAAGGATTTGCACCCGCTTTTGCAGGGCTGGAACCAGCCGGCACAGGAGTTTGGCGGAACTTGGACGCCAAATGGAGAATACTTCCTGTTTGAATCGACTCGCGACCTCACACAGAACATCTGGGCAATTCGTGAGGGGACGCATCTTTTTCGCAAAGCTAGCGCTCAGCCGACGCAGGTGACGGTGGGGCCGCTCCTGTTCAGTAATCCGACTCCGAGCAGCGATGGAAAGAAATTGTTCGTGATCGGCCAGCAGCGGCGGTTCGATTTGATCCGCCTGGATAGCAAGTCGCAACAGTTCTCCATCTACCTCCCCGGACTGTCGGCGGGCGAGGCCGATATTCTGCCCAACGGCGAGTGGATCACCTACGTGGCGCATCCCGAACTCACGCTGTGGCGGAGCAAACGGGACGGAAGTTCTCGTACCCAACTCACTTACGCGCCGATGCAGGCTCATATGCCGCGTTGGTCACCTGATGGAGCCCAAATCGCTTTTATGGCGTCGCGTCCGGGAAAACCTTGGAAGATATTCGTAGTGCCGGCCGACGGCGGCACACCGCAGGAAGTGACAGCGGGAGAGCGCAACCAGGGCGATCCCACCTGGACGCCCAAAGGAGATTCCATCGTGTTCGCGGGAATGCCCTGGCTGGAATACGGAGCCGTATCCGGACCGAACGTTCACATCGTTGACTTGAAGAGTTCGCAGATATCGGATGTGCCGGACTCCGAAAACCTTTTCAGCCCTCGCTGCTCGCAAGATGGACGCTATGTAGCGGCCCTTTCGGCGGACTCCACGAAGCTGATGCTCTACGACGTGGAAAAGAAAAGCTGGTCGCAGCTTGCGGTGTCACGCTTCGGTTTCGAGAACTGGTCACACGATGGAAAGTATCTGTATGCCGAGGATTATTCCGACAAAACCGATGACCTGGTACGAGTGAGTGTGGCCAACGGTAAAGTGGAACGATTGTTCAGCCTGAAGGAAGTGCCGCGCGGGTTCGATCCGTGGGAATTCTGGATCGGGCTGGCATCCGATGACTCGCTGATCACGATGCGAGACAGAAGTACGCAGGAGATTTACAGTCTGGATGTGCGTTTTCCGTAGTGCCCGAGGAATGGACGCGCTCCCGAATACGCTCGGCCTGACACCTTAAGCAAGGAACAACGGGAAACAGGAGTGAATCGGGAACGGAATTCTCGCGATGCCTACGGCGAGCAGCACAGAAGCGTTGGGCAGGCAACCCAAAGGCCTAAACGTCAACTCGAGGTCCAATTTTCTCCGCTGATCGACCAAAACAAGCTACCGAGCCGGGGCGAAATACGAACCGAGCAGCTCAGTTTCTACAGACGTTACGGAGTGCACCAAGCGCCTATCCATCTGCCTCTTTTGCCAACTGTAAGATGGCCGTACAGGTCACATCAAGATTCCAGACTGCCGGTCGCTCTGCGGAGCCGGGTTTGCCTACTATCTGCCCGAAACCATTTGACTGGCCGCACTCAGAATCAAGGCCCTCGACATCTTCAGAACAATAGCTGTGATCAATACAAGGAAGGACGGCTGGATCCGCCCAGAAGGGACGTGTTCATGCTGCCGATGATGTGGTGCCCCTCGCTGCCTCCCCACGCGAATAACAGAAATACTTGGGGAAAGCCTCCTGCTCGCAGCGTAAACCCGGTCGCAAAACTGTGCTTAAAATTCTGGAAGTCAATATCCCCTCGTCTCAGCGCCACTTTGCCCTGGTCAGCCATGAACGTAAATCCGAAGGGTCCCCAGATCGAGTGTTCGAAACTCTCGCGCAGAAGCAGCAAATTCGGGCCGCGGAAACGATAGTCCTGGTAGCTGCTGAGCACAGGGTTGCCATTTATATCCGAGCCGCCCAAGGTGCGTTGAAGGTAGAACGGCACCACGCTCCCGGCGGAGGCTATCGACTCTGAGAGCAAGAAACGGAATCCAATCGTTCCTCCGCGGTTGCGCGAGATAGACGGGCATTTCGCGGCTCCAACGGCCTGTGCACACTCATCAGGCCCGTTCGTGTCCTTGGCATTTATTGATTGCGAGTTCTTGTACAGGGGAAACTGGTTGTCCAGATCAACCGTCCAGCGACGAAACGAATACGTCGAATTTGAAGCCGCGAAAAACTGTTGAAAGTTAACCAAGTAGTTCAACTCGAGATGATCGTTGAGCAGTACGGGCTTGATGCGAACGCCCTCGCCGAGCTGCAGAAACCCGGGCTGTGTGGCCAGTCCCGGAGCGGTGGCTTCGGTGTACAGTTGCTCAATCGATGGACTCGATTGTGCGTGGTTCCCGCGGAGATCCACAAATCGGCCATTAACCTCGCCCAACAAGGAGACGCTCCAGTTGCGAATCACAGGCACGTTGGTGACCGGCACGATGGCGCTTCCCCCGATGATGGTTTCCCGCATCCCAAAAATGCTCTTGCCCGATTCTGACGTGGTTGGTCCAAGACCAAAGAACAACAGCTTTTGTAGCGAAGTTACTTGGGCGTAAATGTTGAAGACGGTGTACGGATGAAGCTTGATGTTGCTCTTCGCGGGTGTTGTGGTGGGGTTGGTGACGACAATGATCTTCTGAACCGGCGTGTGGATGACCTTCATGTATCCACCAGCACGCCAGGATCCGCTGCTTGCTCCTACCGCGTCAAGATTCCAGCTGAGCCGCCAGTTCTCGTTGGGAGTGTAGTGGGTGACAAACGCCGGGCCGAATCCGAAACCGTTTTGCGGCGCGATGCTGCCGAGAGCAATGTGCAATGGGTGATCGGTGACCAATTCCTGAGCACAACTGCCGACAGCCTTAAAACTAAAACTCCCGCAGCTCTCTTTGAGATGCTCGCTCTCGCGTCTAAAATCAGCCTGCAGCGCACTTTCCTGAGCAACAGCGCATTCGCCGACTAGCAAGAGAACAATCAAAACCTTCCAACGCATCTCGCGCCTCCTAATTAACAACTCCTATATCGCCTCGCTCGTGGCAATTTGCGAGCCACCCGCGTGATGCTTCCAAACTCAGTCAGCAGAGCGGCCGATTCCCAGTCATCAGGGGTCTATTCAAGCCCGATGGCAAAGGCTGAAACCTTTCCGCTCACAACCGTGATCTTCGCGTACTTGTAGATGTAGATCTTCTGCCTACCTTGGTTGATGATTCTGTCCGGCTGGGTCGTGAGTCTGGCAATCAGTTGGTCGGTCGTGAGCCCTATGGTTATTTGCTTCTTAAGACATGACTCGAATGGCGCGGAGTCATCATCCGCCTCCTTAATCGTGTCGAAACAATAAACGTAAACCAGCCCGAGAGCTTCCGGAGGAATATTCTTAATCCTAAAGACTCCTGTAGCGTCGGAAGAAATTGGGCCCGATTCGCACCCCGTGTCTATGTGTTTAAAGTACATCACCTTCCAATTGCCTGCTGGGAACTCAATGCCGCTCAGATGCACGGCCTTTAGCTTGAAAGGGAGGTCAGCATCCCGGTTAACCGATACGCCGGAATGGCGCTCCGGCTCGTACGCCAGAAGATCATCGCAGACGGCGATATCGTACCGACCTACCGACAGGTTCTCGATTTCATAGTCGCCTGCCTTGTTACCTCTTGTCCCCGTCAGAACCTTCCTGGCAGTGCCAAACTTGGGATCCATTACCTGAACTCTCGCATTCGAGACAAATGCAGTTCCCAGCGTGGACTGCCACGTGACCTTTCCCTTAACCGTGGCGAATTGGTCCTGCGCGGTACCCGCGCCCACTGATAGAATCGCGCCTAAGAACCACAAGAGAGTGTCCCTCAGCCCTGGTACTCCGGATGGTGATACTCTCTTCATATCGAGTTACCCGATCAGTTAATGTTGTCCAGAGCCTGTTGCGCCTGTCGGCGTACGTCCGGGCTAGGACATCGATTGGCCATTCCGCCCAGCAGTCCCTTCGAATCTTGCAAAGACCAAATCTGAAGCAAATTTGCGGCTTCCATCGCAACATGGTTTTCTTGTTTAGCGCACTCTTGCCCCTGCGCACCGAAGCTCTCCTTCAGCATGTTGTAGGCCCGCTTGAGGTCGTCCTCGGACAGCTCACCGTCCATCTTCACGAGCCACTCAAGTACGCCAAGCTGCAGAAGCGGATCATTGGCTCTGTAATAGCTCAGGATCTCGCCGGTTAGTTTTCCGGGTTCAACGGTCTTGGCTCTGTACATCTCTTGGGCAACCAACTCGCCCCCGTTGCGGAGTCCGTCGTCACGTGCTCCAAGGGCCATTCTCACCGCGGGCAGTACCTGGTCCCCATAAGTAGCAAACTTCATTGCTGCAATTTCAAGCTGTCTCGCATATTGATCGGACGGCTTTGCCGGATCGGGAACAACGGTTATCCCAAACTTGTCGATTATCTCAGCCAGTGTCTTTCTCTCTTCAGCTGCGGAAGCTATCGCTGCAGTGGCAGCCGCTCTGTCTCTTTGCTGATTGGTGTACATGAGAGCCACGATAGAAATGAATACGGTCGCGACTGGAGTGATCGCGGGAAGGAGGTCCTTGAAAATGGTTTGCCAAATGGTTTTCAGTCTGGACTCGGGCTTTGGGGCTTTCGCGAAGTTTACAATCGCTCTGGCCAAAGGACGAGGAAGGTTTTTCAACGAAACTTGGAGATCCAATTTCTGGGCATCAATATTGTGCTCGACCGGCCCAGGTACAGTCTTCACAGTTGAGGCTGCCCGATCATCAGCTCCGCTCTTCGGTTTGATTATTTCGGGAGTCGGCGCATCCATCGTACCCTCCTCACTTTCGTATCCTCCTCACTTTCTCTTCCTTTTCTTCTTAGGTCCTTTGGCCTTGGTTTTGGGTTTTGGCCTGCGCTTTTTCGTGAACTTGCCTTCAGCCGCAGCCGCAGGAATGGCTTGTTCCCTTATTTTTCTAGCCGTTCCACCGGGCGCACTCTGCGGATGCAATTTCGCCGTAACTTTGCTGATGTACTCCGCTGCCTGGCCTTCCGTCTTGATTTTGTTGATATAGATATTTGTCTGTTGGCGAGTCGGAAGCCTGAACTCTGCTTCCTGCATGTGCAGTATTTGGTTTTTCAATAGCGCTGACACCGGCCTGTGTGCGTTGAAGGCACCTTTTGGCGGCTTCGGTACAACAATTACAGTCACAAGGCACCAACCTTTCGGAACGGCGTTGCCGCCTAGTCTATTTGAAAGTCTGGCCCATCGGTTCTCATGGTGGGCAGCGTAAGCAGATCGAGAAAGGTGTCCGCGGCCTTTTCCCGAGGAGAACGCTGGTCGTAGTCTCCCAGGAAGAACTTGGTCACCGTGGCAGGAATCGAGGCGTGCTCAAAGGTGCGCCCGCCGCCAGGCTCCTGCGGCCCCTTCACCACTGTCCCTTTTGGAATCCAGGGTGACACCAAAATCGCCGGTACGCGCACGCCCAACCTGTCGAACTCGAACGCCCTCCCAGTCCCGGTGTCGTTGGGTTGCGCAACGAAGCCATCCTTCATGCACGCAGGCGGCGGAACGTGATCGTAGATGCCACCGTGTTCGTCGTAGACGATGAGTAGCGCTGTGCTTTTCCACAGATCCGGGTTCTGTTTGATGGCTTTGTATACCGACGCAATGAAGAGTTCCCCGGCCTGCACATGATGATCCGGATGCTGATCCGAAGCTAATTCCTCGCCATTGTCGCCATCATGATCGTTGTAGTTTGGTTCCACGAAGCTATAGTCGGGAAGTGTGCCCTTGCGGCAATCGGCAATGAACTGCTGATACGTGCCGAACAGCTCGGATTGATGCTGCAGCAGATTCACAATTTCCATGGTGGAGCTGGCTTGATCGTAGTAGTAGAGCTTGGACGTGCGTGCGGGGTTGGCAGTGACCAATCTATCGTAAATGCTCTGGAACGGCTCCTTCACATAGAAAAGATCCATTCCCACCTTTCCGAAAGAAGTGCCATAGTGCGCAAAGGCCCGATTGCAAATAGTCGGGCCCGGGATCGACGAGAACCATCCATTGAAAACCGCGAACTCAGTTGCCAGGGTTGTGAGTACTGGCAGCTTGTCAGGCGTGAAATAATACATGATCTTGCGTGAATGCTTCACATCGCGTTGTTGCTGGAAGTAGCTCTCGATGAAGCCTTGCATGTTGGCGACACGCTGATTGCTTTTATCCCCATTGAAAAGTTGGAGGTCCACTCCCGGAAAATGATGGTCCGGGTCGGGATCAAGCTGGCTCTGAAATTCCGCCTGCGGCTGCACTTTGACCATCGCGCCAGTTCTGTCGGGATTGCTTTCGTTTCCGGTTAAACCATCGATACGGGGATCATTTGCCTTCAAGGCACCCAGCATGTGGTCGAACGACCGATTTTCCATCATCAAGACAACGATGTGTCTAAGATTATCCAATCCGGGGGGCATAGTACGGTCTCTCCGATAACGTGGGACTTATTTTCATTTCTTCTTAGAGCAAGCACTTTATCTGAACGGAGACAAATCCCGCAATCCTGCGGACTCTCGCGAAAGCACACTTCGGACGAGCCGCTTTTCAGAATTCCTGAGCAAGTCCCTCGCCAAAGCTGCGAACATGCCTCACAAGAGTTTCGTCATTGCTGAACGGTGCTTAGACATCGTAAATTGCAGAAGCCATTTGAAGGACTAACCTTTTGGATACCAGGTCTATCCGATCGGATAGGGGTTCGAATCAATGCCGTTTATTTCCTTGTCTGGACTCGCCTTCCAACTTTAGGAGTGTAACCGGAGTCGTCCGAAAGACCCTTGCCGGGTCGGAAACATGCTGCCGCGGTAAAAAAAAGAATATTGGCGGAGCGCCCGTCGGATCGGGCACAGGGTCATCGTGGAACGGAACCTGCCGGAGACGTGTTCCCTATCGATTTCGGTTACTGACAGAAGTGGGCCATCTATATAAGGTCAAGCTTGCTGGAAACCTTGCGCTGAACTTCTCAGAGACGTCTTTGCGGCTACTTCCAGACAGAATGCAATTCCCACATCGTTAGTAAGACAATTCTTCCGCCAGATCCCTTCGCGTAAACCTCTATTCCGTCACTTCCTAGAGGAGGATAAATCCGGTCCGAAAGCACACGTTCGCCGTCGTTTGCAAACACCTCGATGCTCGAGCGGTCGACGAACACGTGCAGCTTAACAGTCGCGTTCTTCTCGAGCTTGGCGCTGTGACGTCCTGCAAAGTCTTTGCTGAACGAAATGTCACCCGAGAGCGTCCGATCAACGAAGACCTCGCCATGGGCAACGTCGAAACCCACCAGGGTCTGGGCATCCTTGCCCTTGCGCAGGCGAAGGCCAATCTCGTCCGCTTGCCCCGGCCGTAACTCGGCTTCGAACTCGTAGACTTCGCCTTTCACGCCAGTCTCGCGAATCTTCTGGTTAACCTCCGCCAGGCTGACATTCGCAAGGCGGAGCCTCTCCTGCCTCAGGCTCTCCAGCTCCCGGATCGGGCGCTGCACAAGACGCAGCCCGTCAGCGTAGCGGCGCAGCATCAACGTGCGCGGAATCGACTGTGCTCCGCGCCAGAGCCTCGTCGGCTCGGCATTTGCATACTGCCAGTTGCTAAACCAGCCAATCCACACCCGCCGACCGTCGGTTGGCGATATGTCTTTCCAGGTGTTCGTAGCATAGAAGTCCTTGCCCCAATCCGCCCAGAGTGCCGAGGCATCCGGGACTTCGCTGGAGAACTTCGCGCCGTCGAACCGCCCGATCAGGTAACGCACTCCCGTCCCACCTGTTGGCGCTCCCGGATTGCGGTTGATGATCAGCACCCACCTTGTTTGGTTCGTGCCTTCGATGGGAAGTTCAACCAGGTCGGGACATTCCCATTGTCCCGTCGTGTCTCCCGCCGGGCCGAAGGTGGAGCGCTTGGTCCACTGCTTGAGATTGGGCGAGTCGAGGACAACCAGCGTTCTTGCATCGGCGAGCACAGCAACCATGACCCACTTGCGTTGCGGCTCGTACCAGAAGACATTCGGATCGCGGAAGTCGGGAGCGTCGAGGTCAGCCACTGGATTGCCGGAGTAGTTCGTCCAAGTCCGGCCGCGGTCGTTGCTGAAAGCGATGTGCTGTTTCTGCCGGTCCTTGTACGCCGCGGTATAGATTGCGACCAGGCATGAACGGTCTGACGGGTCGGGATTCTTGCACAGGCCGCTGGTGTTGTTCCAGTCGACGACGGCACTTCCGGAATACGCCATGTACTCGCCGCGAACTTCATGCAGTGCGACGGGCAGATTCTGCCAGTGCACCAGGTCGCTGCTGATGGCATGTCCCCAGCTCATGTGCCCCCACACATTGCCCTCGGGGTTGTACTGGTAGAACAGGTGATATTCGCCTTTGTAAAAGACTGTTCCGTTCGGGTCGTTCATGAAGTTCTGGGGCGGAGTAAAGTGATACTGCGGCCGCCAGGGCTGATCGTACGAGGGCTCCTTCGCCACCGACGGCGACACGAGCACTCCTACTGCCATAAGCCCTAAAGATAGCGACATGAGGATGTTTTTCATAGTTCCAGATGTTATCCCGAGGCGGTTCAATGGTGTTTGGAAATGCTCACTCGCTCCAGGATTTGGCTGAGCTGCGCTGGCCAAAGGCGCCGAGTAAATGTAAGAGTGCCCCGGAGAGAAGACGCTGGGGCGTAGATAGTAATGACGCGGCTTGACACGTTGAGCCAGCTTGCTTACATTCGGTGGGTCCCAAAGGACTCGCGTCATGAAGCCCCTTGCCGGCTACCGTGCATCCTACCCGGGAACGCAGCCCTACCATCTCCACCCCCGTATGCGTCTTCGAGCAAACGCTCTCCCACGCAGCCTTTGGTGCAGATTCCGTACACGCTCTCGGAGGCAATCGGACCGTCGTTCGGCTCCGAACTGGTATCGCCCGATGGAGGAAAATATGCACACCCGGAAGAGACACAGGACAACCCTTGGAACAGGGACTCCAGTGGTACGGCCGAATGCCTCCTAACCAGCACGGATCCGTTTGCTTCACCACGATCAAGCCCGGGACGGTACCCGGCCCAGACAACCAGGAGCAGGCTCCGCACCTGTTGATCTCGGTGTTCATGCGCGGACTCCTGAAGCGACCGGCGACTCGGATGTACTTCCCTGGCGACGTGCGAAACACGAATGCCCCGATCATGAATCTGGTGGAACCCGCGCGACGTTCAACTCTGATCGCGAAGAATACCGAGGCCGGCCCCGGGATGTTGGAAGGGAGTGTTGTTTTGCAGGGACCAGACGAAACAGTGTTCTTCGACCTGGGACTGTGATCCATTGGCATGGGCTGGCTAGATCCGTGGCAACAGCAAACTCGAAGAAGAAGAGGAAATGGCCATGACCGAAGTGCAGCTTCTGATCGGCGATCGTGATACTGCCGCAGCCGGGGCGGCAACATTTGTCCGGCAAAACCCGATCTCGGGCGAAGTAGCTACGCGAGCGGCCGCTGCCAGTACCGATGATGCTATCGCAGCCGCAGAAGCCGCCGCGGAAGCGTTCCCTGCCTGGTCTGCGCTGGGTCCCCACGAACGGCGCAAGAAGCTTCTGCGCGCCGCTGACCTGCTGGAAGCTCGCACGTCGGATTTTATTTCGGTCATGATGGATGAAATCGGCGCAACCGCCGGTTGGGCCGGCTTCAATGTTTACCTCGCGGCGCAAATGCTGCGCGAAGCCGCCTCCATGACGACGCAGGTCTCAGGCGAAGTGATTCCGTCCGAGATCCCAGGAAGCCTGGCATTTTCCCTGCGCCAACCGGTGGGCGTCGTCCTCGGGATCGCCCCTTGGAACGCTCCAGTGATTCTGGGCGTGCGGGCGATCGCTGTCCCGCTTGCCTGCGGGAACACGGTGGTCCTGAAGGCATCCGAAGTCTGTCCGGCCACGCATCGCCTGATTGGAACCGTGCTTCGCGAAGCCGGACTGGATCATGGTGTGGTAAATGTTCTCACGCACGACGCCGCCAGCGCCTCGGCAATTGTCGAGACCCTCATCGCCCACCGCGCGGTGCGCCGCGTGAACTTTACCGGCTCCACACGGGTGGGAAAGATTCTCGCCGTTACGGCTGCCAAGTATCTGAAGCCGATTCTCCTGGAGCTAGGAGGCAAAGCCCCGCTGATCGTCTTGGATGACGCCGACCTGAACGCGGCGGTGGATGCCGCTGCCTTCGGTGCATTCATGAATCAGGGCCAAATTTGTATGTCCACGGAACGCATCATCGTCGATGAAAAGGTGGCAGATGCGTTCGCACAGAAATTCGTAACCAAAGTACGGGCTCTGCCCTGCGGCGATCCGCGAAAGGGCGAGGTCGTCTTTGGTGCCGTGGTTGGAATGCCTACGGTGGATCGCGTCGCCGCCCTGGTGAAGGACGCTGTAGCGCGCGGCGCCAAAGTGCTTCTCCAGGGCGATCCGCACGGCACGATCATGCCGGCCGTGATCGTGGATCGTGTGACTCCCGAAATGCAGATTTTTCGCGAAGAGTCCTTCGGACCGTCGGTGTCGATTACCCGCTTCAAGACCGTCGAGGAAGCGATCCAACTGGCGAACGACACCGAATACGGGCTTTCTTCTGCGGTGTTTGGCCACGACATTGCCCGGGCCATGGAAGTCGCGAAGCGCATTGAATCCGGCATGTGCCACATCAACGGCCCGACCGTGCACGACGAAGCGCAGATGCCCTTCGGCGGCGTGAAAGCCAGCGGCTACGGCCGTTTCGGCGGAAAAGCCGCGGTCAACGAGTTTACCGAGCTGCGCTGGCTCACGATCCAGACAACTCCGCGCCACTACCCGTTTTAGCGGCTACACGCCAGCGCGCTCCGCCACGACTGAGTGCACCGCGTGCACAATCTTCGACTCGTTGGGAAGCAGATAGCTTTCGAGCGGCTCGCTGTAAGGAACCGACGCGTCGAGCGCAGTAACCATCGTGATCGGCGCGCGCAGATACTCGAAGCCCTTCTCGGCAACCTCCGCCGCAATCACGGCGGCCGCCGACGAATGACGCGGCGCCTGATCCACCAGAACAAGTCGTCCCGTCTTCTTTACCGATTGCACGATCGTATCGGAGTCGAGTGGCGCGAGAGTGCGCGGATCCACGACCTCCGCGCTAATTCCCTCCTGCGCAAGCTGTTCGGCAGCAGCCAGCGCCTTCTTTACCATCCAGGCCGTCGCCACGATGGTTACGTCGGTACCGGCGCGCTTCACGTCGGCCACGCCCAGCGGAATCACGTACGGCCCTTCTGGCACCTCGCCCGTATCAAGCGTGAGCATGTAGTGGTGCAAATACACTACCGGGTTATCGTCGCGGATCGCAGCCGTCATCAGCCCCTTGGCATCCGCAGGGGTCGAGGGTAACGCAATCTTCAGTCCGGGAACACCCATCATCGTGTGATAAAGGCAATTCGAGTGTTGCCCGGCCCAACCGGCCGCAAATCCAAAGCCAGCCTTCAGTACCATCGGCACTTTCACCTGTCCGCCCGACATATAGCGGAGCCGTGGAGCCTCATTGATTACCTGATCCATAGCAACCAGCATGAACTCGCTCATCCACAGCTCGACGATGGGCCGCAAGCCTGTGATGGCAGCACCCACGGCGACACCGATCTCCGCCGTTTCTGAAATCGGAGCAATGCGCACACGATCCTTTCCGAACATCTTCCGCATTGGGTCACGATCGGTCATGGCCATATTCTGGCCGTAGAAGATCACATTCGGATCGCGTTGCATTTCTTCCATGATGGCGGTTGCCATGGCTTCTCCGTACATCATTTCTTGCGCCATAAGACCTCCTATGCGTACACGTAGTTGGTCGCTTCTTCGGGCAACGGCAACGGACTGGCTAGGGCAAACGCCACCGCATCATCCATTTCTGCGCGGGCGCTGTCTTCGATTTTCTTCGCATCCGCCTCGGTGAGGACGCCTTGGTTAAGCAGGACAGCGCGGAAGAGCTTGTTTGGATCTCGCTTCAAGGCTGCCTTGTACTCGTCCTTGTTGCCATAGACGCCCACCGCTTCGTGCTCAGGGAACTGCGTGGGTGCAGGAGGCACCGTGATGGCATTGCCGTGTGCGCTGAAGCGATAGAACTTCGACTCAATGAGACTCGGGCCTTCCCCGGCGCGGGCACGGGCGGCGGCTTTCCCCACTTCGTCATAAACCTTCAACGGATCGGTTCCGTCCACGGTTACGCCCGGAATGCTGAAGGCCGCCGCCTTTTGCGAAAGCGGATCGCCCGCCATGCAGTTGGCATCTTCCAGGCTGATATGGGTATAAGCCTGGTATTGGTTGTTCTCCAGGATGAACACAACCGGCAGCTTCCAAACAGCCGCCAGATTCAATGTTTCGAAAAACGCCCCTTGCTTCGCCGCTCCATCCCCGAAGAAACAATAGACTACCTGGCCGGTATTCTTGACCTGCGCGGTCAGTGCCGCCCCGGCCGCATGCGCGATGCTCTGTCCCACAATGGCAGAGGTCCCCGGAAAGTGATTCGCCGGATCTGCCAAATGCATGGACCCGCCAAATCCCTTGCACAGCCCGTCCTTCCGGCCATAGAGTTCTGCCATGATTTTTCGTGGCGGCGTTCCCAGCACGATCGGCTGCGCATGGCACCGGTAGCTGGGCATCGCCAGATCGTCGGTGTGGCGCGTGGCCAGGGCTCCCACAGTCGAAGCTTCCGCCCCATCGGCCAAGTGAGTGTGGCCGCGCATTGCTCCGGGATGTTCGAGGAAGGTGCGTTTCACATGCTCCTCGAACTCGCGAATGCGAGCCATCTGCGTGTACATCCAGATCAGCCTGTCTTTTCCGAGCTTTTCTCTCTCGTGCATACGTCACCTCTTTGATGGCACAGAATCACCCGGCTTGCCGATGTGACACAATGAGCCCCCAACCGGGACTTGTGTATTTTCTTCCGCGATGATCTTGAGGAGGATGCCGTCTGTCGGAGATTCCAATTCATAGCTCACCTTATCTGTCTCCAACTCGACGACCGGGTCACCTTGATGAATGGCATCGCCTTCCTGTTTCAACCAGCGAAGCACACTTGCCCTGGTAGTCGGAATTCCCCCTGCTTTTGGGACCTTCAGCGTAGTAAGAATGACTTCCCTCCTCGACGATGGTGCCCTTTGTCAATGCACTTCGCGATCAATGCACTTCGCGATCCACCGAGGCCCAATAGGGCTTGCGCATCGTCTTGCGGTCGAGCTTTCCGGCCGGAGTCTTTGGGAGCTCCCGCCAAAACTCCACCGACTTGGGCGATTTCACGCCGCCCAGCTTCACCTTGCAATGGGCGAGTACAGTATCCTGGTTGAGCAATTTACCGTCCTTGAGGACGATAATGGCTTTCACCGCCTCACCCCACTTCTCATCGGGCACTCCAATAACGGCGCACTCCCGGACCTCCGGCAACGCCATGATAGCCCCTTCGACTTCCCCGCTATATACGTTGAACCCGCCGCTGATGATCATGTCCTTCTTGCGATCGACGATATAGACGTACCCGTCCTCGTCCACATAGCCAACGTCACCGGTGTGGTGCCAGCCGTGCGCCCGGATTTGTGCAGTGGCCTCGGGCAGGTTGTGATACCCGCCCGTCAGCAGCGTTCCGCGCGCCACGATCTCTCCGCATTGGCGCGGAGGAAGAATCTTGCCGTCGTCGTTCATGATCGCAACCCGCACCGCGGACGTAGGCTTCCCACAACTGCGCAAGCGTTCCGGATGGTCGCCGCCCGCAGCCGCCGCCACCGTGGCCGGGTCCAGCCAGGTGAGAAGCATCGGCGCTTCCGTCTGGCCATAAGATTGGCACATACACGACCCAAAGGTCTCGACACCTCTCTTCAACTTGTCAGGGGATACCGGTGAACCTGCTAGCAGAAAGATACGCAAACTGGAGTAGTCGAATTTCGCAACTTCAGGGTGCGCCAGCAAAGCATAGAACGCAGCCGGGGGGAGGAAGAGATGGGTTACACGGTACTGTTCGATGGTGCGTAAAACTCTCAGCGGATCAAAGTCTGGCAGGATGATGTTAGTGCCCCCAAGCGCGAACATCGTGAACGCAACTACCCCCGCGGCATGAGATAACGGAGCGGTGCACAAGCATACCGGAATGGCATCACCGCCTCGCCAGTAATGCGTTGCCATTGCCGTCATCGTGCCCCAGGCGAGGTTGGTGACGCGAACTCCACGAGCGGGTCCGGTCGTTCCCCCGGTGGGCACCAATCCCATCATCCGATCCAGGTTGCCGTGAGCATCGACCCAGTCCGGTTCCCGTGCGTCGCCGTCGCCTTGTGCCAGGAAACTTGTGAGGGAAGGATTGCCTTCATCATCCGCGTCGAGACAGATGAGATGCCGTAACGAGCGAACCTGCGCCTTAATCTTGTGCGCCTCGTCACGAAATCGACTGTGGTAGAAGAGCCAGACCGCTTGGGAATAGTTCAAATACTCGACATTCGCGTCGGCGGCATTTCGAACGTTGATGGGAACCCACACTGCACCAGCCCGCAGAATGCCCAGCATGCAGAACAGCACGGCTGGGTGATTCTGCGAGTAGATGGCCGCGCGCTCTTCGCCTCGTAAGCCATTCGCCCACATCGCGCGCGCGATTCGCTCGCTGGAACAACGCGTCTCAGCATAAGAGTACCGGGTACCGCCGTCCACGATCGCAGGTCGGTCAGCATAAAGCTCGGCGCTCTTGTCGAAGTGTTCGATCGCTCGCATGACAACCCCCACGGTCGGCCACGAACCAAACACTGCCGCTCGGGGCCACAACTCAACACGACATTTTCAATTTCGAGAGACCGTGACTCTCGAGAACACGCAGAATCTCACGGGCGCCAAAAGCCTCCGCGGCCGACGCAAACCCTGTCTTTCGGGGAGCCACTCGGACCAATTGTTGCGCGGCAAATGCCTGAATCAGTCCAGTCTGGCGGTAGCAGCACGTTCCAAACACGACACACTGCACGTTGTCCGTGCTGCCCCGCCCGACTACAACATCAATGGTGCGGTGCTGACGCGGATTTTCGCGCGGTGGCGTGCCCCCCTGGACCGAGTTCGCTATCTCTGCCAGACGTTTTTCCTGTTCGGGGCGCGGCAATGGCCGAATCTGCTCCTCAAAGATTCTTTCCGTTGCCGCGATTCCCTCCATGATTTGACGGTCGAGCAACCCTCCATAGGACCGGACATTGGCCACCTGCGGGTGCTCCTTAAACCACACCGGATGGGGGAAGCCGCCCCACGCCAGGGCGAGCTGCGTCGGAATGGTGCCGGGGACAGAGACTTCGTAGCGCGCGGCACGTGGCCAAGGCCGGTACTGATTCTGCTCCAGGTAGTATGCCTCGGTCGGAATTACCGCGAAGATGGTTTGCGTCGAGCCAAACGTAGGATTGCCCTTGAACATCGTGAGGATCTCGAGCGTGTCAACGGCGTTGTTCTCCAGACAAAGGCGCGCCGCAGCGTCACTCACCGCCGACATGAATGCAGTTGCGGGCGCAACCAGCAGTCCGCGTTTCGCAAAGCTCTCGCCCCAGTTTTCCGCCACTTGCCGCAGCCAGGCCTGCTCGCCGCCGATATCCAGGTAGTGGCATCCCGCGTCCAGCGCAGCTTGAATCACGCGCGGTCCGTTGTAAATAAATGGACCCACCGTGTTACAGACGACCTTGGCCCCAGCAAAGAGTTTGGCGAGCTCATCCTGCGACCCGGCGGTCTCGACGATCTCATAGTCGGCGGTTTCGATCCCGGGCACATGATTCATTACCTCTTCGAGACGGGCCCCACTGCGGCCCGCGGCGATGAAAGGAATGTTGTCCTCGCGCAAAAACTCCGCTACCAGCCGTCCAGAAAAACCATTCGCTCCATAGAGCACCACGGGTCGCTTAGTCATATTTCGCTGCTTGGTCCAAATGACGGAGGTGCGTCAGTTGGGAGAAAAACGGTGATTTCTCGAGACCTGCGCAAGATTGACTCGGTCGCAATCCCCGTCGCGCTCTGGCCCGGCCCGAAAACGCCCAGCCGACAGCTCTCCCGCCGATCGCCGACCGCTCCCGGATGGCCGGAAATTAGTTCGAATAATTTACCGGGCCCTATCTCGGGAGCCAATTTTAGGCTAAAGTTTCTTTATTGGTAGTAGGTACATTTTTGTAACTTGGTAGCTGCAGGGGAGGCTTGCCATGGAAGACTATTATTGCCCGGTGAAGCTGACGACAGACATCATCGGAGGTAAGTGGAAACCTTTGATTCTGTTCTTTTTGGAAGGCAACACGCGCCGGTTCAGCCAGTTGCAACGCCTGATTCCAGGAATGACAAAGAAGATGCTGACGCAGCATCTCAGAGAGCTGGAGAGGGACGAAATCATTCGCCGCAAAGTCTTTGCCGAAGTTCCTCCGCACGTCGAATATTCCCTCACCAAGCACGGGGAGAGTCTTAAGCCGATCCTGAAGCTGATGTCGGCGTGGGGCACTAAGCATCGTGCGCGCTACGGACTGCCCCACGGCGAGGCTCCGCATACCGCCCCCAAAACCGGGGTGGCGAATGAAATAACCCGCGTCGAGGTGTCGAGCGGAATGGCAAAAGCTGAAGCCCCAAAATCCAGGCCCGACCAGCCGGCTGTGTTCCGGCAAAATATCGCGGGCAGACTGGCATAACGCGGACAGCGACATTCGCGGCAACCTCTGCCGCCTCCAGCTCAGTCTGCCTACTTCTGATGCACCGGCGCCGCCGTTTCGTACGCCTTCCTGATCAGCTGGCCTTTCATTTCAAAGCGCGGCAGAGTACCGGCTGGAACCAGGGTTACTTCTGCCGCTACGCTCAGGGTCGCCTTGATCTTGCGCTCGATGTCATCTTTGAGTCTGATCGAGTCAGACGAGGCTCCGCTCTGTTCCGCCACGACTTTGAGAGGCGGCGGCACGGCCGGCCCCGGCTGGTTCAGCACGATCTGAATCTCCCCCGTGGTCGCAGGACTGAAACTGGAAACCACATCTTTGACAGCGGAGGGAAATACGTTCACCCCTAAGACGATTAACATGTCGTCGGTCCGGCCGACGCAACGCAGCTTGAGGCTGGTGCGACCACAAGCACAAGAGGTCCCGGTGATTTCGACGCGATCGCGAGTGCGAAAGCGCAGCAGGGGGACACACTCCCGTTCCAGGCTGGTGTACACCAACTCGCCCGTCACTCCTTGCTCAGCTGGCAAGACCTCGCTGCTTTCGGGATCGATGATCTCCACCGCGATGAATTCCTGGCCGTTGAAATGCATTCCACCTTGATTCGGACACTCGCTGAAAATGATCGGGGCCATGTCCGCATTGCCCAGACCTTCGGTGACGCGCGCACCCCAGGTTTCTTGCAGCATCGTGCGGATCGCCGGAATCCCCACCCCAGGCTCCGCACCGCAAAACAGCTTCCTGAGCCCGAGTTCCTTGGGGTCGAGTTTTGCCTCGCGGCGAACGAAATCGGCGAAGTACGTGGCATACGACGGAGTGCAATGCATCGCGTTCGCGCCCAGGAGTTGGGCAGCTAACACAGCCTTCTCGGAAGCACCGGTTCCGATCGGAATGAACACAGCTCCTAGGGATTCAATAGCGTCTTTCGATGACAGTCCGGCAACGAACATGGTAAGACCCGCTGCGTGGATGACAGCGTCGCTCTTGCGCAGACCTTGGGTGTAGAAGGAGCGAGCCGTGACCCTGGTCCAGATCTCGGAGTCACGCCGCGTAATGCCGACGAAGATGGGCTTGCCGGTGGTTCCCGTCGAACTGTGAACCCGTATGACGTCCACCCAATCGGCTGCCCTGTGGCGTCCCAGCGGAGAACAGGCCGCCTGACTCTCGCGAAGCTCCTCCTTCGTGGTAAAGGGGAAGCGGCCCAAGTCACGCAGGTTGCGGTAATGTTCACGCTTGATGCCCACACTTTGGAATTTGTCGCGATAGAAGTCAGATCGAGCGAACAAGTAGTCGAGCTGTTTCGCCAACTTGGTTTCTTGGAGTCGCTGGACTTCTGCGGCAGACGCAGTTTCTATTTGCGGATCGAGGAAATTAGCAGGGTCTGGATGGATCATTGCGGCAGGGCAATAGATTGATTTTAGCGAGCCTCTATTATAATTCTCGCGCTACAAAGGACGCGAATTTGCGGGCTGTTGTGCTCACGGTTGGTGGGGTGCTGTGAAGGCACGCTCGAAGGTTCCAACGGAAGGTCATGCCTGCGGTTTGACGAGGTCCTAATGCGGGGAACCATGATGGATTATCCGCTAACCCTCTCGCACATTCTCGAGCGGGCGGGAAAGGTGTTTCCGGAACGTGAAGTCATTTCGCGGCTTCCCGATCGTTCGTTGCATCGCTGCACGTATAAGGATGTCTATCATCGCGCTCGCGCATTGGCCGCTGGCCTGCAAGAAGCTGGGCTCAAGCCTGGCGAACGCGTGGCCACCCTGATGTGGAATCACTACGCTCACTTGGAAGCGTATCTCGGCATTCCAGCCTCTGGTGGCGTAATGCACACGTTGAACCTTCGACTTGCCCCACGAGAGATCGCTTACATCGCGCTACATGGCGGCGCCCGCTTTCTGATCATCGATGACTCCCTTCTGCCGATTTACGAACAGATCAAGGCCTCGGTCGGGTTTGAGCGGGTTTTTGTTGTTTCTTTCGCCAAAGACTCGCTTCCCGCAGGAAGCGAAGACTATGAAGAGTTGGTCAGGCGTGGGGATGTCGATTTTCGTTATCCCAACCTGGAGGAGAACGATGCAGCGTCTTTATGCTACACCTCGGGAACAACCGGCCTGCCGAAGGGTGTTGCCTACACCCACCGATCGATGGTTCTGCACACCTTCCTTTTGACGACCGCGGACAACTTCGCCATTTGCCACTCCGATTCTCTCTTGCCCGTGGTCTCGATGTTCCATGTGAATGGCTGGGGGCTCCCTTATGCCGCGGCGATGGTCGGATGCAAGCTCGTTCTCCCCGGCCCGTATCTCGACGCCGAGAGCTTGCTCGAACTTTGCCAGAGGGAAAACATCACGGTCGCAGCTGGCGTGCCTACGATCTGGCTAAACGTTGTCGACTGCCTTGAGAAGAATGCCGGGCGTTGGAGGCTCCCCAAAATGCGTGTCCTGGTCGGGGGTGCGGCGCCGCCGTTAACGCTCATACAAAAGCTGGATGGGTATGGCGTGAAACTGCAGCAGGGCTGGGGACTGACAGAGAGCAGTCCGCAGGCCACCACCAATCAGATGAAAGCGCACATGCTGGATTGGGCAAAAGAGCGGCGTGACGCTATTCGCGCCAAGGCGGGCATCCCAGTCCCGCTGATCGACATGAGAGTCGTTAATCAGGCGGGCGAGGTCCCTCGCGACGACCAGACCCTCGGCGAGGTACAGCTTCGTGGACCCTGGGTAGCGTCCAGCTATTACAACCTGCCAGAAGAGACAAATAAGTGGACGGAGGATGGCTGGTTGCGTAGCGGAGATGTGGGCACGGTAGACGCGGAAGGCTATTTGAAAATTGCCGACCGCACGAAAGACTTGATCAAGTCGGGCGGCGAATGGATCAGCTCGGCCGACCTGGAGAATGCCCTGGTAGCCCATCCCGAGGTGCGGGAAGCGGCTGTAATCGCGGTACCGCATTCCAAATGGCAGGAGCGGCCGATTGCCATCGTTGTTCCGCGGGAAGGAGCGCAACTGGATCCGGCGGCGCTCCGTGAGTTCCTGAGCGGAAAATTCGCAAAGTGGCAATTGCCCGACGCGTTCGTCTTCGTCGACGAGCTTCCCCACACCTCGACGGGGAAGCTCCTTAAAACAGAGTTGCGCAAACGATATCAGGAGTGGAAATGGGAACAGTGAGCGCCGTTACCCGCTTACCACTTCCCTGTTGAGCCTTCGCAACTATCTGAATGTCGGGGCACCAACGCCCAACTCATTGGGCTTGCGCGATTCGACGTATTGGTTCAGGTGGGCGATGCGCCGCTGGACCTCAGCTTCATCTCCCTGGCTCAGGCGCCAGAATACTGGTCCCCAAACCGGCGTCTGCGTCGAGGCCGGCGCAGGGGGACTCGCTTGGCCAGCAGAATACTGGTCACCGAGCGTTCATGACCTCCTACCGTGCTCTGCCAAAATGGCTGTCTACGATTGCTAATGAGTCTGGCGGCTCGTCGACCCGGACGTTTCAAAGCCGCTGCTCAGAACGTAAGCTTCACGGCAAACTGTAGCTGCCGCGGATTCAACATAGTCCGCGGTGTTCCGAAAAGAGCATTCGCCGTGGGCGGAACACCAAACGTCGCCGGGGGAGTTACTCCGGGCGGCGGTGTAAAAACCGGGCACACGGCTTGTCCTCGCTGAGCCTGGAGTGAGGCCGCATCCCCGAATCGCTGCGCCACAGCGCCGCAGAAAATCGGGGAACCGTACACACTGAATACCTCGTCGATGTTCTGCCGGTTGAGGACGTTGAAGGCATCGAACATGAAGTTGAGCTTCGCGCGCTCGGTCAAGCGGAAAGCCCGGGAAATGCGCAGATCCCAGGAGCGCAAGGGCTGGCCGACATAAGAATTCCTACCTGAGAGACCCACACGATCCGTCACCGGGTTGGTGTCGCCGTTAGCATCTCCGCCAACGAACATGGTGAAGGGACGCCCGGATTGGATGGTGATGATACTGCTAAACCCCCAGTCCCGGGTGAGAGCCATTCCTGTGGATGGCGTGTTCGCGCTGAAATTGGCGACGAACCGGTGCCGCACATCCTGATTCGAATTGGCCCGCTCGGACTTGTTATCGAACTGGTTCTGGGGAAGATTGATAAATGTGGTGAAGTTCCCGTTGTCGATGATGTGCGAGAACGTGTAGTTTGCGTTGAGACTGAAATACTTTCCAACCCGTTCTATCGCTTGCAACGTGAACCCGTGGTAAATCGCATTCACGACGCTGTTGTTGTAGTCTAGGAAGCCTCCATTCGAGAATTCATTACCGCTAAAGTAGGGTTTGCCAGCCAGCAACTGTGGTGTTCCGGCGCAAGCGCTAATGGTGCCGTCGGGATTAAGCCAGCCTTGGGCTCCAATAGAAGAGTTGAAGGGTGGCCCCGGAGGACCTGCAGGCGGGGGAGGGGGTTGAGGGTTGCCCGGCTTGCTCGTGCCCACCGGACAAGAGGTATTCAAACCGTTTCCCAGTACCAGGCGGTGAGCTTGCACCATCAAATATCCGACATCGAAGGTGAAGTTGTTGCCAATCTGGCGATCAATTTCAAGGCTGGCCTGTTCCGCATAGGGAACCTTGCTGTGGTTGCGGTCCATGCCCCCCGCGCCCACGGTGCAAGCTGGCGGACAGTCGCCGACGAGATCTTCATTCGGATAAGTTCCAGTGGCAAGTATGCTTTTTGCCACTTCAACGGGCGCATCAAGGCAAAGCGGTGGAGCTGGAGGAGGCCCAAGTACAGGAATTGAGAGCGGTCCTGGACAGGTCACACCTCCCGGCAAGAACGACGCCAGGTTCACCGCATTCAGTTGCCACCCGCCGGTCGCGGCGCCCTTGCGGACCATGGGAAGAGTGACCCCCGGCAGAAACCCGGGTACCGTTTTCTGATCGCCCGTTATGAAAAAGAAAGTCATATTGGTTCGATCATCGAACATGCCAACCCCGGCGCGTATGACGGTCTTGGAGTCAGGCGAGTAGGCCAGACCGACTCGGGGCTGGATTCCTCCATAGTAAGACTTGATCTGATCGCTCAGACCAGTCTCGAGGTCATACCGGAGGCCGTAGTTGAGAGTTAGCTTGGAGTTCACCTTCCACTGGTCCTGCGCAAAGAAGCCGTAGTATCCATGGTTGAGCTTGTACTGGTAACTGTTCCGCAGCCCCGGCGCAAATGCGTTCGCCCAGTTTGTTGTGTCCAGTGGACTGGTGTTGTTCAGGGGAGGACCGCTTGTAAAAGTCGGATCCCTCGAGAGTGCCACTCCATAAAATGTGACTGCCACTCCGCTCGCAAAAGGAGGAAGGGGGCAAGCTCCTTGACTCGTTATGGGAGCAATTGGCGCCCCACCCGGTTTATCAATGAAGTTGGCGAAATCCACGAGGCAATTGAGTCCCGGCAAGATGATTCGCGCAGGGGTGAATCCCGGATAGATTGTGGCGTCCCAGATGTAGTTCGAGTCAAAGCCGAACTGAGCATAATGCTTGCCCTTGACCCATCCCACAGAATCGGAGAACTGGAAGCGACTCTCGTATATGGAATCGAGGGTGCCAAAGTTATGCCCGAAAGAGAGGTCGTTAGGAATGTCGAGATCCGGCTGCCCAGTAACACCAGGGAAGTTGTAATGACGGCGTGAATATTGCAGCAGGGCAGTGTTCACGACTTGTGGCGTGAATAGAGTGTTGAGCGTGCCGACGAGCGCCTGGTCGCGAATGAAGAGATTCCGTCCGCCGCTGGGAGCACCAATGCCGCCACCATCTTCGGTGTTGCCAACCAGCTGGTTCAGATCGCGGGCATCTTCCACGTTATAACGGGCCGTGAGCCGATTGTTCTTGTTAATTTGATGGTCAAGTCGGGCAAACCCATAGTCGTTGTCCTTCGTCTTCAAAGGATTCGGGTCTTCTGAGGGAATTCCCAGGTAGGACTTGGACAAGTTGATGGTGGCGATATTGGCCCGAAAGTCGGGGGGTAGGATGGGTGCCTCGCCCCGGCGAACGCCTTCGTAGTTCAGGAAGAAGAATGTCTTGTCTCGCTTGATGGGGCCACCCAGCGTGCCTCCAAATTGATTCTGCCGCAGCAGGAAGGGTGCAGGCTGTGGCTGCAGGAGTGAGCGCGCGTCGGTAGCACTGTTCTGGAAATAGTCGTACAACGAGCCATGAAGATCATTGCTTCCCGACTTGGTGACGACATTGACGATCCCACCGAGAGCACGACCGTATTCTGATCCAAAGCTGTTATTTACAACCCGGAATTCCGATACCGCTTCTTGCGGCGGGGTGGCGCGCTGCACCCCGGTATTGGAGTTGATGAAGTCGGCGCCATCGACAGTGATCTCGTTACTGAATGACCGCATGCCACCGAATGAGATTTGAGTAATCTCAAACTCTGTGAAGGTCGTTCCCAAGCTGGTACGGCCGCTTGCAACACCAGGCGTCAGCAGGGCGAAATCAGTGAACAGCCGACCGCTGACGGGCAGCGAGTTGATCTGTTGGGTGTCGATCACCTGGCTGATTTCAGTACGGGTCGTCTCAACCGTCGGGGCGACGTCGGTGACGATCACCGTCTCGCCTTGCGCAGCTACTTTGAGGACGACGTTGATGGTGGCCGTCTGCCCGACAGAAAGCGCGATTCCGGTCTGCGTGTACTTGCCAAATCCGCTGTAAGAAGCAGTTAGCTCATACTGGCCGGGGGAGAGACTGGGAACCACATAGTAGCCGCTGCCGTTGGAGAGCACATTGAAGGACTGATTCGTGTCCTGATTACGCAGGGTGACGCTGGCGCCTGCAATAGTTCGACCGGTGGTGTCCTGCACGGTTCCACTGAGTTGAGCGAGGCTGATAGTTGCCTGACCGCGTGCGCTTAAACTGAGCAACACCGTCAGGAAAAGAAGCGCCACGGGAGGGACCAACCGGTGCAATCTCATATGACCTCCGGACTTCTTTGAGCAATTCCTAAGTTCTGCGTCGATGCTGCAACCTCATCCACCGAGCAACCCACGTCACGATGCCTGCTGGCGAACTACGGGAACAGACCTGCCCCACACCTCGCGCGCGGTTTCGGCTACAAGACGCAGCTTGGCTTCCTGATCTTGTGTCGTTAGAAGGTTGCCTTCCATGGTGGATGCGAAACCACACTGCGGACTGAGAGCCAGTCTTTCCAGCGGAACGAAAGCAGAGGCTTGCTCGATGCGCTGTTTCAGTTCATCGCGGCTTTCCAGGGTCGCTTTCTTTGAACTCACCAACCCCAGCACGACGGTTCGGTCTTCTGGGACCTGGCGCAGTGGTTCGAACCCACCGGAACGTTCGTCGTCGAACTCCAATAGGAGGCGATGGAAATGTGTGTTACGAAATACCTTGGTGATGGGTCCATAATCCCCGGCTGCGTAGAACTTGCTCTGATTGTTTCCTCGGCAGAGGTGGAGTCCGAAAATGATGCCGGGATGCTCGCCAATGACCGCGTTATCCATTTCGATGGAAAGATCCAGCAATCGGTCGGGATCATTCCCGCGCTGCCGATAACCTTCGCGTAGCTGCGGGTCGAGCAAGGCTGTGTATTGCGGCGAGTCGATCTGGATATAGGTGCAGCCGAGGCGAATCAGTTCCTCCACTTCTTCGCGCAGGATGTCCACCAGGTCTGCCAGATAGGCGTCAACTTTGGGGTACGCACCCGCTGATTTTTTTGCGTCGTAATAGGCAGCGGCCTGCTGAGCGCTGATCATTGTGGTCTTTGCCGGATGTTTGGTACGCGCGCGCAGATAAGTGAACTCCTCGGCGCACAGTGGACGTTTGCGACGCAGCTTGGAAACGACCACAGGTCGAGGCAGAATTAGTTCTTCTCCCTTTTCGTTACGGAATGGAATGGCCCAGCCACCAAACTTATCGAAGCCTTCCACAGCATCGATCAAATGGCCATAAAAGGCGTAACGCCGCATTTCGCCGTCGGTGATGACCTCGACGCCAGCAGCCAGCTGCAGGGCAACCGCCTCGTCAACAGCTCGGTCCTCCACTTGTTTGAACGCTGCGTCATCCAAGTTATGCGAGGCAAATTGGTCTCGAGCTTGTTTCAGATAATCCGAGCGTAACAAACTTCCAACGACGTCGCTGCGGTACAAGTGAGCCTCCTCGCCTTGTCCTCTGCAGCCACTCTCGACGGCAGCAGACCACAACCTAAGACCGCGAGTCTGATTGGCACGACCGGGCAACAATCTACTCCTAACGTGTGTGCACTCTCAAGACGGTTTCCTTTGGGGTACTAAGGAGTTCATGAACACTCCACATCACTAGCAGAAGAATCGAGAGTATTATGTTCCCGCTCCGAAGCGATTTGTTGTCGCGAGGAGAATCGAACATGCCGCAAAGAGTTCGGACCACGGTCGTCGGCAGCTATCCGGTTCCTTCCTGGCTGGTGGGAAACACTTCGCGACTGGTCTTGCGCGATGCCGTTATGGCGGTATTGAAGACGCAGGAACTTGCTGGAATCGATCTTGTGACCGACGGGGAGTTGATGCGTTTTGATCCCAGCCACCCTGAAACAAATGGGATGGTCGACTACTTCGCCTCGCGGATGGATGGAATTCGCAAGCACTTTTCCGTATCCGATTTTGACCGGTCCCGGTCCGATCGAGGGTCTGGCTACGGCCTTCTGACCGCCGGGATGGTTGTTGGCAAGGTGCACGAAGGTACGCTTAACCTGCCCAGAGATTACGAGTTCGTCAGCGTTCTGACGAGAACTCCTCTCAAGTTCACGTGCACCGGGCCGCATATGCTGTCGCGGCTGCTGACAAACTGCTTTTACAAAGATCTTCCCGATCTTGCGATGGACCTTGCCGCGATTCTGCGCCGGCAGGTTGAACTCATCGAAGCCGATACCGTCCAATTAGATGAGGCTTCCATCATTGGTTTTCCCGAGGATGCTCCTTGGGCGGCTCAAGCTGTCAATCACGTGCTGGACGGAGTTCTAAACGAACGTGCCGTCCACATTTGTTTCGGCAACTATGGAGGACAGCCGCAACTTCGCGGGTTCTGGCGCGATTTGATTCCTTTTCTGAATTCGCTTCATGCGGATCACCTCGTGCTGGAGTTCGCCCGGCGTGGGTACGACGAGTTGGAAGTTTTTTCCGAACTCAACCCCAATATCGGGCTGGGCATCGGGGTGATTGACATTAAAGACAATGAAGTCGAGAGCCCGGAGTTGATCGCTTCCCGCATTGAGCACGTCGCAACAGTACTGGGAGCTGAGCGGCTGCACTACGTTCATCCCGACTGCGGGTTCTGGATGTTGAGGCGCAGCGTGGTAGATCGCAAGATGCGCGCGCTGGTCGAAGGCAGAGATCTTTTCGAAGGACGAGTTTAGGAAAAAAGTTGTCAGAGAACCGGCATGGCGGCTCTATCGATCACTGAAGCAGAGAAAGCGCGAGTTCGAACGACGGTTTTCAACCATCTATCGGGAATCGTCATGGCGCCCACCGTGAAGGCGCTCGCAGACCGGAGGGTGTTTGAGTTATTCGCGGAGACCGCGAGCGAAGTTACGCTCGATGAAGTTGTGGAGCGCACGCGCGCGAATCGTGGATGCCTGCGGGTGGCGCTCCGGCTGTTGGCTTGTTCCGGCTGGGTGAAGCAAACGCTCAGCGACAACGGGCGACGAGTGAGCTATAGCTTGACCCGCCGTGGAGTCATCGGCACACGCATCGCCCCCACACTCTACGCGGAAGTGTTGCCGTTCACTCCCAAGGCGGTCTATCTGGAGGATTTCGTCTTCAGCGATGCGAACGCACCAGGCTTGCTCTCCTTTCCGGAACTAGTGGCGAGATCCAGAGAGCAATGGGGAATGGCGCTCTACGACGACGAGGTCGAGGCAAGGGTCCACGAGCAAGTTCGTGGACATCTCGACGGCATTCTGATTGCGCCTTCCATGGTGGCCTTGGCGCGAGGTGGAATTCTGGTACACCTGGAACAAGGACCGGTGAATCCGAATGCACTGAATGGCAATCGCGAGAACCTGGATTCCCTATTCGAGTTGCTCGCTATTCAAGGCTGGCTGGCGCGTGAGCACAACAAGATATCCCTCACCCCTTGCGGCCGCTATGCTGCGCAGATCAGTTCTTCGTACGGCGTGACCGTTTCCTATCTGCCGATGTTCAACGTAGTCAGCACCCTAATCTTCGGTAATCCCCGCATCCCCCGGATGGACGACAACGGAATCGAGCTACTGGTCAACCGAGGGATGAACGTTTGGGGTAGCGGAGGCGCGCATAGGACGTATTTCAACAAAGTGGACGAGATTGTTGTGGAGATCTTCAACCGCCCCATCGAAGCCCAACCCAAAGGCATCTGCGACATGGGCTGCGGTGATGGTAGTTTCCTCGAGCACCTGTACTACGTGGTAAGGAATCACACTCTGCGAGGCAAGGTGCTTGATCAACACCCTCTGACTATCGTCGGTGCAGACGTCAACAAAGTGGCGCGCCGGGTTTCGAAACTGACCTTGCGTAAAGCGGGAATCCCTCACTACTACGTGATTCACGGAGATATCAACCGTCCGGCACTGCTTGCGGGAGATCTGGAAGCCATGGGCCTGGACATTCACGACCTCCTGCATGTGCGGTCGTTCCTCGATCACAATCGTCCGTACACTCCTCCCGCCGGATACATGAAAGGCACCCGCGCCGCGAGATCCACCGGTGCATTCGCGCATCTTGGACAGGAGATTCTTCCGGACGAGCTGGAGGAGAACCTGGTGCGGCATCTGCGACGTTGGGCCCCTTACGTGGGCCGCTTCGGGCTAATCGTGCTGGAGTTGCACACACTGCCTCCGGAGTTGACCTCAGCCAATCTGGAGAAAACTCCCGCCGTGGCCTACGACGGCACTCACGGATTCTCAGACCAATACCTGGTGGAGGTGCCTATCTTCCTGGACTGTATTCGCGAAGCTGGATTGCACGCGGAGACGCGCTACCAAACCAAGTTCCCGCCCTCTGAGTTGGCAACTGTCAGCATCAACTACGTCACCACGAACGCGAAGTAAATCAAGCGTAGTTCCGATTCAGCGAACCTCAAGATGCCGAAAGTCAGATTCGATGAAAAGGGCCGACCATGCCGGCGCGGTCCACGCTCAACGGATCATTGAACGTGAATTGGAGAGGCAAAGCGTTGTAGCGAAATAACAGCACCTCGCCTTTTACTTGCTGGTTGTCTTATCAGGAACGGGGCCGTTCTGCCATTTGCTCTGATTCGCGCGGAAGATCACATAATCTCGGATCGCGGTCGCATCTTCCTGTGAAACCTCCTTTGCGAACGAAACCATTCCCAGGGGCTGAAGAATTCCTCGTCGAACCACGTCGAACCACTGATCATGGGCCAGCGTCCTCGAATAGCGCAAATCGGGTAGAACACCACCGCTGACGGCAACGTCCCCGTGACAGGCTGCACAGTAGGTCTGAAAGAGTCTCTCGCCGTTCTTGATTTGGCTGGCACTGGCCCTGGACGGAGGAGGATCGAGCCGTTCCTCGGGAAGCGGCGGAAGCGCAGGCAAGATCGCCTTGCCACCGAGTGCGAATGCCAGCATCCGGCTGATGTTTCGCACCCTGCCTGACTTGAAAGAGACTTCGCCGGTCGCCAGCGGAAAAACGCCACCCCACCCCGCCAGCACGGCAACGAACTGTTTGCCGCCAACTGTGTAGCTTACCGGCCCCGCCATCACGCCAGTCTGCGCATCGAAAGACCAGACCCGCTCGCCCGTATCTGCACGGTACGCTTCGAACTTTCCCCCGGCTGTGCCCTCGAACACAAGATTCCCCGCCGTGGACAGCGTTCCCCCATTCCATGGTCCTGGCCGTTCAATCGCCCACACTTTCTTTTGTTGAACGGGGTCCCAGGCGAGAAGCTTCCCTTTGATGGTATCGAGGATTGCCTTCTTTATACTCGGTTCTTGCGGCATCCCTGCTGCTACCGCATCCACCCCGTAGTTCGACGCGAGGGTGCGAGAAACAAAGTTTTCGGGTGACTTGTACTTGAACCCAACATCGTTGACCGGCAGATAGACGAGTCCCGTCAGCGGGCTGTACGACATCGGCTGCCAGCTATGTGCGCCCAGCGGTCCGGGAACCACCGGCGGCGGATCCTCGCCGGGATATCTTGCGATGGGCGTTTCGATAGGTCGGCCGGTCTTGGTGTCCACCCCCGTCGCCCAATTGATGTAGGTGTACGGTTTGGCGGAGATCAGTTCACCATTGGTGCGATCAAGAACGTAGAAAAAGCCGTTCTTCGGCGCGTGCAGCAGAACCTTACGCATTTTGCCTTCAATTGAAATGTCGACCAGGATGATCTGCTGGTTTGACGTGTAGTCCCACATGTCGCCCGGAGTTTCCTGATAGTGCCAGACGTATTCCCCTGTCTCTGGCTTGAGCGCGACAATGGACGCGAGCAGCAGATTATCGCCGCCTTGAGGGCTACGAATATTGCGGTTCCACGGACCGCCGTTGCCGGTGCCGATGTATAGCAGATCGAGTTCGGGATCATAGACCATCGAATCCCAAACCGTGCCGCCCCCACCATACTTCCACCACTCGCCTGTCCAGGTCTTCGCCGCCTGCGCGAGAATTGCGCTCTCGAATGGCTTTGCCGGATCGCCAGGAATTGTGTAGAACCGCCAAGCCATTTCGCCGGTCTCGGTGTCGTAACCGGAGACGTAACCACGAACGCCCATCTCGGCGCCGCCATTGCCGATGATCACTTTGCCCTTCACTACTCGCGGTGCGCCCGTGATCGTGTAGCGGTAGTTGCGATCGATGGTGAGTCGCTCCCAAATCGGCTTGCCGGTGGCTGCCTCGAGAGCGATCAATCGGCCATCGAGGGTGCCCAAGAAGAGTTTGCCCTTCCAGGCTGCAACCCCGCGATTCACAACATCACAACAGGCGTTGATCGCCCAAGCGCCCGGCACCTCGGGATCGTACGTCCAAAACACCTTTCCAGTTGCAGCGTTCAGGGCAACCACCTTGCTCCATGCCGTTGTGAAGTACATCACGCCATCGACGACGAGGGGTGTCGCCTCTTGGCCGCGATTGGTGTCGAGGTCGTAATACCAAACGAGGCCAACTTGATTAGCATTCTTATCGCTGATCTGCTGCAGCGGGCTGAAGCGTTGCTCGCTGTAAGTTCTTCCGTGGGTCATCCAGTTTCCGGGCTGCTTGTCCGCTTCGATGATGCGAGAGCCGTCAACGTTCACCACTATCGCGGCCGTCGGCAACCTACTTTCCTGCTCTTTGGCGGATCGCAGCTTGGCGGATCGCAGCACACGAACTCCTCCGAACATACTGAGAACAATCACTGCCGTGACAACGGGCACCCTTAGCTGAGCCATTTTTACTTGCCCAGAAGCGCGCGTCGATTTCTCAAGTTAGCCCTTGGCGGCGGCATCGATAGGGAGTCTTCCTTTTCTTGATGTGCGCGTGAAATTCCAGTGTCCGAAACGGGCCCATCTGCATTGCAGTTGACAAACATGTTTTAGGCCGCCTTTCCGCCTTCAAGCCACGACTCGCGACACACGGCGCAGGCAGCCGAACAAGCCGGCCAGGTACTTCACATCTACGTCCGTCGGGACATCTCGCTGCGACGTGAGCACACGCAGATTGGCGTCTCGTGCCAAATCCTGCAGGGACTTGCCCAGAGCGCTGCCTTCTTTCTGGCCTGGTGAGAAACACGCATCTGGCAAATAGGCGGCTGGCAGTGCCGTACCAGTTGATAGGACCTTTCCCGACCCCAGGTCAATCGCTCCGGGGCAAATCACACCCGTGCAACTTGTTTCCAGTGCAGCAATCGCGGCCTGCGGCGGTACCTTGCTCAGGAGAAGCACAGGCAACGCCTCATAGAAGCGGATGGCATTAACAATGGGAGACAGCAACTCCGCCCATTGCTCGTAATCCGGTATGGAAGTTTCGTCCTCGCGAATGAAGATCACGTTTGCGCCGGACTCGAGGAACCCTGTACACACCGCCGCCGTCAATTCCGCCGCACACTCAACCACCTCGTGACGTGAAAACTCGGCTTCTCTCGCGCTTCCCACCAACAGGCCGGCCAGCGCGCACGGTCCGGAAACGCCAGCCATCAAAGCCGGCTCGCCCGGTAACAACATCTTCAGCCGCCGTAAGACATCGCAAGCTACAGGAATCCGGCCTCGTCCCGCAATTCCCGCAGGCGATTGCAATCGTTCCCGCAGGTTTGTCGCATCTCCTTCCAGCGGACGAAGCACGCGGCTCAGTTCATCTGCGCTCCACTCCAGTTCGCAACCGAAAGCTTCAGCTTCCAGGTATGGATCGAAGTAGCAAGTGACACCGTCGAGCCCCAACACGTTGCGAATCTGGCGTTGCGAGTTGGCGATCTTGGTAGCATTCGCGAGGTATGCGCGCGACGACAGGTTCTCGAGCCGCGCTCCGAGCGAGAAGACGATGGGCAGCAGTAAGGGGCGCGGCAGCAGATCGCCTTGCAGCATCGCCCGAATCATCTCTCGTGGTGTCGCCAGTTCAGCCACCGGTTCTCCTCAGGGCCGAAAGACTGGTCCCGTCGATTTGGCATCCGGCCAAGACCCGTAATACTGCAGAATTTCCTGAGGCGGCGAGTGCTTGCTCCACTCCGCCACAAAGTTGTCGTAGGGCTTTCCCCGCGCCAGCCGCGCCTTGCGCTCTGCAGCTCGCAGTTCGTCCGTTCGTGCGGCATCCACTTTGCCCCGCTCGGAATCGAAGGACACGCGATACACGTTCGTTGCCGTCCACTCAGAGATGACCTTCTTCTTCAAGTCCGCGACCACGCCTTCCGGCGCCCGCTCCAGCGGATCGCCGTAGCCCGGTCCGCCTCCACTGAAGCCAAAGAGCAGGTCACCCTCGCTGTACATCTTGGGAATACGGGCGATCAGTTCAAACGTCCAATCACCCTGAATGGAGCGATTTTCCAACAATTCACGGTGGTCCAGCGTCAATTCCGGATCGCCGTCTCGCAGGCGCGCGAGCAGATCGGCTTTGAGTACGCTGATACCGGGGATCGGTGCCGAAGCATACCCGCCGAACAACGGCTGGCCCAGCGGCACTTTGCTGCCATTGCCCATGCACAGAGACAACATTCTCGGCACTTTGTGAATCATCCATTGCTGCACAGCGCCGGAGCCGCCGCGGTGGAGTCCTGGACCGGAGGAATCCTTCCAGTGCTGGGATAGCGTAACCGTGATGGGCAGTTCTCCTTCCACTTGCTCACAATCCGGAGCGCGTCCGAAGGCGCACCAGGCGAACCCATATGCATCCATCCCATCATCGGCGGCGCGCCCACCCTGGCCCTGCGTGTTGAGCGAGAACGAGAGCACATCGGAGACGGCCAGATTCCACTGCGAATGGCCGGCGCAGATCTGCGCTGTGTGCTGGCTTCCGGGCGCCGACGCGACCTGAGTCCAGAGATTGGTGGCGAACATCATCTTGGCGAAGCAGTTATGGGTCGCGCAGCGCGTCTGCATCCCGATGTACACGCAGCAACTGGTCGCCGCCAATTTGTCCGGATTCAGGATAATGCCCTCTGGGAAGACAAAATCAATGGGCGCGAATGTGGAACTGCTGATGGGCAAGTCATGGAGGAAATACTCATACATGAAATTGGCAATGTGCCCTACGACCGCCTGGGTATGGACGTTATAGGAAGAAGGGTTCTCGGGCGAGGTGCCGGCAAAATCGAAAGTCAGTCGGTCGCCCGCCTTCGTGAGCGTGAGAAAGCAAGCTCGAACCAGGGCAGGTGTCCAGCCGATGGCATCGTTGAAAACGACGCAGCGGAATTTGCCATCGGGAAGCGCTTTCACTTTTTGGAATGCGCCCGCTTCGGCAACCTCCAGCATCTTCCGCATCAACCCGACAATGAATTCGACGCCTCGCTTCTCAACTTGTTCCAGCAGGCGAACGCGCACCCTATCAGCGGTGGTACAACGGGCCCGGAGATCGGAGATGAACATGGCAGGCGCGCGCAAGCCGTACACCGAATAGAACTCCAGAAAATCATTTCTCAATTTGAAGTTCTCGCCAATCTTGATGGGCGGCATATTTAGTCCTTCTTCGAAGCGCGATTTGGCACTAACCGGCATGCCTCCTGGCTCAATCGCGCCCGTCTCGGTCGTATGCAAGGCAGCAGTCGCCCACGCAATCAGCCTACCCTCGTGAAACACCGGCATGATCGCTACCTGATCCGGATTGTGGATTCCGCCGTAGAGCGCGTCGTTGGTGTAGAAAATGTCTCCGTCGCGGATGCCAGGGTTCTCATGGTAGTACTTCAAGATGAACTTGATGATGATGGGCTGAATGATGGCGTGAAGATACGTACCACACGAGCCGTTGATCAGGTCGCCCCCGGCAGTGAAGATAGCCACCATCGAATCGCCGGAGACACCAAAATAGCTGCGCGAGGACCGCACGAAGACTTCCATGGCCTCGTCGAGAATGTCATTGGTGATCTGCACGCCAATCTCGTAGCTGCCATGCTCGATCGTCTGGACACATTCTCTTTCGTAGTCGGTAGCCGGCGCCGGCTTCAGCCACTGCAGCTTTTCAGCCAAGGTTGGTATGGGCATAGTTCCTGCTTCCCTACTCCAGAATTCCCAGGCCGTGCTGGTCGATGGAAAATCGCAAAGGCTCGGGAACGACCAGAGTGGTGTACTCTCCCTCCACAACGGCCGGCCCCTGAATCACGTTGCCGGGCCGCAGCTTCTCGAAGACAAAAATCCTGGTCATCTCAAAGTCTTTCTTCTCCGGCCAGTAAACCAGACGCGCGCCCTTAGCAGCGGCCCCAGGGTTGTGTCCTTCCAGCGGCAAGGTCGGCAACGTCACCTTTTGCGCGGGCACGATTGCTTTCAGAACGAAGGTATCCAGAAACACGCCGCCATCGGGATTTACCACGAATGGGCTGAACGCCTCGCTGAATTCCTTGGCGAAGGCATCGCAGACGGCCCGAATGTCTTCCTGGTTGCGGACAAAGAGTAGTGGCGACAACGTCCGCTTCACGTGGAACTGGCCTCCATAAAGCATGTCCAATTCCAGAACGAAGTTCGCCGTCGCAGGATCCAAGCCTTCTCCCGCCAGATCCCTCTTCGCATTCTCGATAAGACCAGAGACGGTGTTATTGAACTCGTCAAATTCACTAGTAAGTTGATGGGTGCCGGGCTCCATCAACGTAAGCTTCCTCGAGTGTTCATACACGTGCATGATGTCCATCGTGGACGATCCCCAAGCACAAAACACCGGTGAGAACGGGAAAATGACAGCCTTTGGAATCTGAGCGCGGAAACCCTCAACATGCGTGGGACCTGCCCCGCCCGCTGCGAACAGAATGAACTCCTCCGGGCTGTAGCCCCTGAGGTGCACTTCTTTCATGATGGCCGACGACATGTTTTCATCCACAATCTTGCGAATGATGGCTGCGGCCTCTTCCACGCCCAACCCCAGAGGCTTCGCAATCTTCTCGCGCACCGATTGCGTCGCCTTGGCCGGGTTGAGCGTCAGCTTTCCTCCGTAGTAGTAATCAGGATTGATGTAGCCCAACACCACGTCAGCATCAGTAACGGTGGGCTCGGTGCCACCCCGATTGAAACACGCCGGTCCAGGCATCGATCCCGCGCTCCGCGGTCCCACCTGCAACTGGTTCTTGAGGAGCTTGTTCAGTCCTGCGATGGATCCACCGCCTGCCCCAATGGACAGAGTCTTGATCATCGTGATGCCGACCATCCAGCGGTCGATCACCGGACGAAAGTCATAGCTGCGCACGCTGTCTTTGACTACCAGGCCAACGTCAAAGCTGGTGCCGCCCATATCCGCCATCACCACGTTGTGGACGCCCAGGGACTTGGCCACGTGGTGGGCACCCATCAGGCCGGAAACCGGTCCGCTGTTAAAGGTCCGGCTGGCCGCTGTTTTGAAGACCTCGGCAATGCCCCCGGAACTCTGGATCATCGACAAGGACCGCTTGTAGCCGCGATCGCGCAGCTTGTCCCAACAGGTGGAGAGCTCGATTTGCATCGAGCGCTGCAGGTATGCGTCGAGAATCGCAGCCATCGTGCGCTCGTACTCGCCAAGCTTCCCCACTACTTGACCCGCGAGCACGACCGGCATGTAGCCGATATGGAATTCCTTATACTCGCTGCGAATGATGTCCTTTACCTTCCGCTCGTGCATGGGATTCAGGAATCCCCAGAGCAGCGAGACTACAAAGGCGCGCGCGCCCCGGCCGACCAGATATCGAACCTTTTCACGTACATCGTTTTCATCGAGCGGGCGGATCACATGTCCACCCGAATCCACACGCTCCTTCACGCCCACGATCATCTCGCGGGGAATGAGTGGCTCGGGTTTGTTTTGAATGCTAAGATTGCGCCGCTCCTGCACTCGCGTCCCGTCGATCCATTGGGCTCCCCGGCCAAGCAGGGTCGTATCCTCGTGGCCTTCGGTGGTGATCAATCCCAGCCGAGGGCCTTTTCTTTCCAGCAGCCGGTTCAGAGCGATAGTGGTGGAGTAGCGGATCATGTCCACCACCGGCAGCAGGTTCTCCATGCGCAAGCCTAGAGCTTGCGCGCCTTCCTGGATCACATTCGAAAAGCAGACGGACAGATCATAGGGCGTAGTCGGGACTTTACGAATGACCGTTTGTCCCTCGTAGTTCAACACCATGTCGGTGAAGGTCCCGCCCACGTCAATGTCGATCGAAGTCATGAGGCGGTCTCGAGCCGTTGATTCTTGAGGACGAGTTCTCCGCTCTCGAGCCGCTTTCTCAGCGAGTCGAGATCGATTTCGATGTCGTGGGTAATCGGGTGGCCGGGCGGCAGGTACTCGGTTTCAATCTGGGTGCCACATCCGGGACAGTAGAATTCGACGATCCGCACCCACAGTGGATCGGGCGCGAAACTGAAATCACCCTGGACGATCGGGAGATGCACCTCTCGTGGGTCTCGATCGTACAGCAAGCAACCTCTCTTGTAGTTCTCTCGCGCCGGGCCCAGAACGCGGTCGCAGCGATTGCAAAGCCACCGCTCCCGATCCAGATCCAGATCGAGATACTCAGTAATCCGAATGCGCTGATCGCCCGTTGTGGCCATAGGAGCTGCGTCTCCCCCTCGCCTATCTGTCAACTGCCAGTCTTTAACTCGCGCCGCTTGTGATGAGGGCGTTGCCGTAGTGATCCATCTCCAGGCTCCACCCCGGCAGAACCAGATAGGTGCTATTTGCAGACTCGAGAATCGATGCTCCAGGCACCACGTTCCCGGGTCGTAATAACTCCCACCGGTAGAGGGCGGCTTCTTGCTTGCCCCCCACGTTCGCCACTCTGCGCTTGCCGATCAGGGCGCCACTCGGATCGGAGTCTCCCTTTTCCTTCCTCACGAGAACCCGTTTTGAGATCGCCTTCTTCACTCGCATGCGCACCAATTCCACCGTGGCGTCTTCGCGGAGGCCGGGCGTAAGAACACGCCGTAGGTCCGTGCCGCTGTCCAATCGGAGCTGCGGGCATTTTACGCATAGCGTCGCCTCCCCGGCCCGCGATACTTCCAGTTCCACAGAGCACTCCGTATTCTCGGGTGAAATCCCCTCGCCCAACAGGTCACGCACTCCCTGGCTGCGCATCTCGTTTAGGACCTGGTTTAGCGGTGCTGCGTCCGTACCCTCGCGCAGCAAAAGATGGAACGAGCGCTCGTAGACATGGCAGATGTCAGACACCGACGATCCAAAGGCGCTGAACACGGGACCCAGGTCGAATAGATAAGCCGTCTGCAGTCGCGACCGCTGCGCCACACCACACGCGAACAGTCCACCATTTCCGCCATAGGCAAACAGCGCGTAATCCGACAAGTCTTCTCTCAGTTCCTGGCTCGCCTTGGCAATCATGGCCGCGACCATGTCATACGCCGTGTCGATGATCACGTCGCAGGCCTGCTCGACGGAGATTCCTTGGGTAGACGCCACCTGGCTATGAATGGCTTGGCTGGCGGCGGCCAGATCTAGCGCTTTGCTGCCCCCGAGAAAATACTCCGGATCGATCAGCCCGGCGGTTACAAAAACGTCAGTCAGAGTCGCCCTATCACCGCCCAGCGCATAACAAGCCGGTCCCGGAAACGAACCCATACTCTCCGGACCCAGCCGCACGCCATTTTCCTTGACCGCGACCACGCTGCCACCACCCAGCGCAATGGAACGCAGGTACGGCAGGCTGACTCGCAGGGGAATCCCAAACAGATCGGTTTGCTGGGTATGCACTGGTTCTCCGTCGCGGATGACGCCGAGCTTTGCCGTGGTCCCGCCGACATCCATGGCGAGGACTCGCCTCAAGCCATATGTCTTTGCCAGATAGGCAGCGCCGTAAATCCCCAGCACAGGTCCGGACTCCAGCGTGTCGATGGCGCGCGTCTTCGAAACCCCGGCCACGCCGCCATTGATGTGACTAATGAGAAATGGCCGCGAATATCCCTGCGTATAGCGCAATTCGTCTTCTGCCTTGAACAGTGTTGCCGCCAGCGCGCTGTGGATGTAGGCGTTGATAACCGCGTAGGACGTTCGCGTGGTGTCGTCCGTGATCTGGCACAGGTCGCTCCCAGCAAGCACCGGCACTGATCCCAGATAGTGATCGGGATACTGTTCGTCAATGACCCGCTTGAGCCGTTGTTCCGGTTCCGGATCCTGCAGCGCCCCTTTCAGACTGATGCAAATGCGGCGAACCCCGTTTTCGAGCAACAACCGCACCGCATTCAGAACAGCAGGGTCGTGCATCCCATCAATTCCGATGACGTTCCTCTCCTCAACCAGTTTGTTGAGGAGCGGACTGCTTTCGTCACTGCCATACAGATTTTTCTCCTGCCCGTGGCTCACCAGCAAGCCGAGTTTCGGACCGCGCAGTTCCGCCAGCACATTGGACGTGATCGTCGTGGACCACCGGAGCAGTTCCACCTTCTCCAGCAAGCTTCCCAGATCGGAGAAACCCAGCTGTGCCGCTCCTTGCGACAGGCACTCAAACAAACATACGGTCAGATCATGCGGGGTAGAGTCCACCTTGGCGCACACCGTTCGATGACCGTCGCTGAAAAGCCCGTCGGTCAACGTTCCGCCTACGTCGATGTCAACGCTATACATGGATCTTCTCAGCCCTGAGTGGTGCCGCGGAACTGTGACGCTTTGTTAACAGCTCTGCGGTACCCTTATTTGGCAGTGCCGTCAGATTTAGCCGCGGGAGGGCCGCTTGACGAAGATGCCCAGCCGGACGGCGGGTCCTTGAGCTCCACAATGAGAATACTGATTTCTGAATGTCCCACATTCTCCACCGTATGTGGCGGCAGGGGCTCCAACCATTGGACCGCCGGAGCACTTGGCGGAGCGCCCGCATGACGGCTATCCAACAGGACATTCCCTTCCTGATCACACCGGATAAAATCGCTTGCACTCAGCACATAGGCAACACCCGACCATCGATGAGCCTGAACAGGAACACTGTCGCCGGCGGGAATATGCGTATGAATCACGCGCACACGATCGTTCTCTAGAAAGAGTTCGTGGTGCGCCGGCGCCGCTTGCAACGCATCAAGCGAATCCGGCCACGGCCAGTCTTGTCGGACTGGGAGTGCGGAAAACTGACTCATTGCGACCTCTCCTGACCGCGAAGAGTACCGACCTCAGCTAAACTGTGTGATGGTGGTCCGGAACGCACGAGTTGTCAATTCCTCCAACGGCAATTTGCGAAGCTCCTCTGACAGGACCTCGATCCCCCATGGCCCCGCGTATCCTGCACCCTGCACACTGTCGATAAAGCCTTTGATATCGAACTCGCCTTCGCCGCAGAACCTGCGGTGATTGATGGTGTCTTCGTGAAGACTCCACGGTGCCGTGAAGGTTCCATCGTCCAGTTCCACGCTGACGATGTATTGCAGTGGAACCCGCGCGATCTCTACGTAGGGGATGCCGAGCTTCACCATGTGCCACAGATCGAAGCAGATGCCGCCGTTCTTCGCGCCTGACCCCTCGACCATGGCCAAAGTTTCTTCCAGGGTTCGGATCATGGCAAATGGCATCAGTTCAAATCCAACCCGCGTGCCGTGATCGGCAGCCTCAGCACACAATGCTTGAAACCCCTCGATAAGACGCGGCATCGGGCAACTCTCCTGAAAAAAATCTCCTACCTTCAAGTGTCTGGCGCCGAGCACTTCGGCTGCCTTAAGTAGGTTCCGTTTCTGAATATCCGACTTCTTCTTCCTCTCACCATCGAGGAACCAGTCGGTCAGGAATTCCAGTTCGACATGTTTGATTCCATTGTCGTCGAGGATCTGCTTCATCTCCGGGAGCGTACAACGCTCCAGAACATGGTTTAGATCGGAATGCCAAATGCCAAAACCCTTAAACCCGGCTCTGGCTGCCGCTTCCACACGGTCCCGGAAATCGAAGGGACTGTACTCTCTGTCAGTGTGCGGCTGTCCCGCTGAAATCGTCCAGTAAGAAGCGAGCAACTCGACATCGCCCTTCATCTCGTCTTTCTCCTTGACCTTGCCCCGGTTGCAGCGAGCCGAGGTTGTGTACCACAAGTGCGTACTCTTCTATTGCATCTGGGACGCGTTTGCAACCTGTTCTTCCTCTACGCCAGAGCTGCCCAGTCATCATCTCGGATACAATGCTTCGGCACTGAGGAACGAAGCGATGAAAAAAACAGAGGAAGGCACGGCGCGGCAAGAACCGAATCGGGCGGACTGGGATCGGATTGCTGCCGGGGAGCAGTTCCAGGATCTGTTGGCGATCAAGAAGATATTCATCGTTCCAGCCTTCGTTTTCTTCCTGGTGTACTTTGTCGGTCTTTCGGTTCTCGTCGGGTACGCGCCGAAACTCGCGTCAACCCGGGTGATTGGAACAATCAACGTGGCCTATCTCTTCGCGCTTTCGGAATTTGTGGTGGGATGGGTCATCGCGGCGCTCTACCTGCTCGCCTCGGCACGGTTCGACGCGCTGACAAAAGACATTCTTGCCACATTGGACGGACTGCGCGGAGGGAAATAAGTGTCCATCTCGCTGGCGGTGTTCCTGGCCTTCGTGGCGAGTACTCTCGGGATTACCTATTGGGCGGCCAAGCGGTCGCGCGGAGCTAGCGCGTATTTCGCGGCGGGACGAAGGATCACGGCCTGGCAAAACGGCTTTGCCGTCGCCGGAGATTTCATCAGTGCGGCGTCATTTCTGGGCACCGTCGGTCTGATCGCGCTACAGGGGCTCGATGGATTTCTGTACTCCGTCGGTGGCTTTGCCGGATTTGTCACCATCTTGCTGGTGATCGCCGAACCGCTACGCAATACTGGCAAATACACTATGGGAGATGTATTGGCGTACCGGTTGAAAGCCCGTCCGGTGCGTGCGCTGGCTGCACTCAGCACCCTGACTACCGCCACTTTTTACATGATCGCCCAGATGGTCGGCGCGGGCGCGCTGGTTACACTCCTGCTGGCTGACTCCGGGATTAGCTACAACATCGCCGTAGTCGGGGTGGGCGTCCTGATGATGGTGTATGTGATCTTTGGCGGCATGTTGGCGACCACATGGGTACAAATCATTAAGGCCATACTGCTCACGGCATGCGCTGTAATCTTGACTGTCCTGGTACTGCGACACTTTCATTTTGGTTTGGTAGAATTCTTTGCTGCGGCCAGCCAGGTCGCCTATCACCACAACGAGCAACGGGTGGTGAGTGATTTCCTCCAGCCCGGGCTGCGTTACCATCCTCCGCACGGACCGCTTGATCTGATTTCCCTGAGTTTGATCTTTGCCTTCGGAACCGCCGGCTTGCCTCACGTTCTAGTGAAGTTTTATACGGTTCCAGACGCGAAAACGGCGCGCAAGAGCGTCGTTTGGGCAATGATTCTGATTGGCAGCTTTTACGTCATGACGTCGATTCTGGGTCTGGGAGCAACGGTGTTGGTGGGTCCCGATTACATCATCACTCATGGCGGAACGAACATGGCGGGTCCGATGTTGGCGCGGGCATTGGCGGGAGATGTTTTTTTTGCGGTTGTGTCAGCGGTGGCGTTTGCCACTATTCTCGCGGTGGTGGCAGGACTGACCATCAGCGCTTCGACGTCCTTCGCGCATGATTTCTGGACCAATGTCATCCACCACGGAATCGAGCGGAGGCCAGGGGAGAGCGTCCTGGTGGCGCGGCTTTCGGCGCTGGCAGTAGGAGCCGTTTCGATATTAATCGCGCTTGCGCTGGGGCCAGCATCCAATGTGGGCATACTTGCAACCTTCGGAATGGCGGTCGCGGCGTCAGCCAATTTTCCGGTGCTCGTGCTCTCGATTTTCTGGCGTCGGTTTAATACTGCCGGAGCAGTCACAGGTTTGACCGTCGGCCTGTTGGCCACCATCGGCTTAATCGTGGCGGGGCCGAATTTCATGGGTATTGATCCGCCGAATGCAACGGGCACAGCGCGTCATCTCATTCAGGCGAGACCATGGTTCCCGTTTGAGAACGTGGGCATTTTTAGCGTGCCGCTGGGTTTTCTGGCGTCGCTCCTGGGAACGTTGTTCAGCAAGGAACCCCAAGCCGAGGCCAAATTCAACGAACTGATAGTGCGAGCCAACACCGGATTGGGTGCGGAACGAGCCACCGCTCACTGAAATTGCCCCCAGTTTCAGACATTCCCCACTTTCATCTGTTGACTAAGGTATTCCGCTTGGCGCAGTGCTAAAGCCACGATGGTCAACGTGGGATTGGCCGCTCCGGGGGTAGTCAAGACGCTGCCGTCGGAAATGAATAGATTCTTGATGTCATGAGTCTGGCCCCAGCCGTTGGTTACACCTTCACGCGGGTCCGTGCTCATGCGGGCCGTGCCTAGGTTGTGCGTGGCCGGTGGAGTGGGACCGACGACGACTCGTTTTGCGCCGATCGCTTCGTACATCCGGGACATCTGACCCTGCGCATGTTTACGCATGGCCCCATCGTTTGGATGTTCGTCCACATGAATGTTCGCCACCGGCTGGCCAAAAGCATCCTTTACGTTTGAGTTCAGTGTAATGCGGTTGTCGGAGCGTGGCAAATCCTCGCCGTTGATAAACATGCCGGCAAGGTTGCGGTACGCTTCGATGATTGACGCGAAGTCGCGACCCCAACCGTACGGCAGTCCCACGAGAGGCAGTGTGGGCAGATCCAGTGTGACCAATTCGATCCGGTACCCGCCGGCAAATCCACGGCGCGGGTCGTTGACCACTTCATCCTCGACCACTCCCGCTAGTGTCGCTCCTCGCCAGGAATAAACGGGCTTGTCGAAGATTCCCCAGACAAAACCGGTGATTTGGTGACAGTAGTTGCGTCCCACCTGGTCGGAAGAGTTGGCGAGGCCGTGCGGAAACCTTGGAGACGCTGAGAGCAACAACAAGCGCGCGGTCTCAATGGCGTTGCCGGCGACGCAGACCAGACGCGCCTTTTGTAGGTGCTCTTGGCCGGAGATATCGCGGTAGATCACGGCGTTGATGTGTCCGTCAGGCCCATGTTCGATGCGGGTGGCCGTGGATTCAATGCGGAGATCCAGGTTGCCGGTTGCTTCCGCTTCAGGGATTTCGGTGTAAAGCGTGCTCCACTTCGCGCCCATCTTGCAGCCTTGCACACAAAAGCCCTGCTGTATGCAGAAACCGCGGCCGTCGTAGGAGCGCGAATTGATGGCCATGTGGCCGGTATGCACCTGCTTGTAACCGAGCTTCTTCGCGCCCGCGTACATGACCTTGAAGTTGTTGGAAGCGGGCAGGCCGGGCATGTCATTGCGGCGCGTCACACCCATCCGGCGTTCGGCCACGATATAGTACTTTTCCAATGCCTCGTAGGAAATCGGCCAGTCAATCAGCGACGTGCCCGCAATTTTGCCGTAGGTACTTTTAGCCCGCAGCTCCCAGGGCTGAAGCCGAGGGGCGGAGGCCGTCCAGTGAACCGTGGTGCCGCCTACCGTCTTGCAGTGCCAGACCGGAAGCGTGGGGAAATCGCGTGCAACGCCCCAATTGCCGCTCTGGGTGCGCGTATCGAGCCATGTCAGCTGACCAAAGGCCTCCCCGGGAACCTGAGAAAATGTATCAAGCGACTGGCGTTTGCCGGCTTCGAGCAGAACCACTTTAACGCCGCGCCGGGTCAGTTCGTGGGCTAGGGTGCCACCGCCTGCACCGGAACCAATGATCACAACCGCGTGGTCGTCTTTTAGATCGATTTTCGTCATGTCGGAATTGGAATCAGCTGCTTCTCATATCGGCACCGAGCCGCTGTCTTCGAGCGGTACTTCGGGCAACCAGCGCAGATCGCTAAATCCTCGCAACACGTATCCGCCCTTAGAGAAGGCCTCGCCTTCATAGCCAAAGTACGCGTAGGCCATTGGTGTGGCATAGAGCACCTGCAGGGTCTTCAAGCGTATGGCCTGAAAGAATTCAGAAGATTCGATTCGCTTGAGCGCGGCGACACGGTCGCACTCGACACTGTTCGCGAAACCGGTGCTTAGGCGGGCGATGCCCTCTTTGATCATCTTGCGAACCCTCTCATCGCTCGTGGCATCAAGGTCCACGCTATGGACAACAAGCGCGTAAGCCGCATCGTCCAGCTTGTCGTGGGGAGCGATCGTTCGTGCCCCAACCATGAGAGTGGCGGCTTCTGCACTGGTAAGAGCCGTCAGATCCACCGCCCATGCACGTCCCGGAGCGATTAACGCCAGCGGACTTCCTGCCACTACCAAGCCGGTCAGCAGGCCAGTTGTGGTCTTGAGGAACTCGCGGCGAGGCAGCAGTTGATCCATTTGCGTCTCCCTGTAGGCAACGGCATGATTCAGGCCGTAACCGGACTCGAGTTTTGAATTCAATCTGGTGAAATCCCGGCGACTCTCATCGGTAGTTGGGCGGGTTTACCGACTGATCCATTCCCATGCACTTCTGTCCGCCTTTCGCAACGTTGGCGCTAATCAGTCGAGGTTCATGCGACGCAAAAGCCGCCTTCAACGCGGGCTCAACCTCTTCCGGTCGATCCACCTCCTGCGCCGTCATCCCATAACCTTGGGCAATCTTGACTATGTCGATGCCTGGTATCTCCATGCCTGGAACATTGCGCCCAACCTGAGTAAAGTCACAGAACCCTTTCAAGGCCGAGTAGTCGGAGTTGCGCAACACGATAACGATTACAGGCGCGCTGTTCTGCACCGCGCTCCATAACGCCTGGATCGAGTATTGGATCGAACCGTCGCCAATCGGGCACACGACACGCCTATCTGGATGCGCCATCTGCAGGCCGACTGCAGCCGGCAGACCAAATCCCAGCACGCCATTCGGTACAGAATAAAACGAACCTGGCTGGTTCAACACGACCTGACGGTCGAGGTCGCCCTTTGCTGACGGACACTCCTCGACGATCACCGCATTGTGCGGTATGACTTTGTTCAACACACTGAATAGATAAGCCGGCGTGATGGGATGGTCGGGCTTCGGCTCCGGCGGTGGCGCGGGTGTTTCTATCGCGCGTTGCTTAGTTTTGGTGCGGGTGCAAATGTGCTTGACCGCCGCAGCGAGATTGCCCACGATGCCAGTTCCGGCCAGGGCCATCGCAGCATCAAGCGGTGAGTTGGTGATTTGGAAAAGCTTCGTTCCCGGTTTGATGGGATGGCCCGGCACGTGGGCATAATAGAGAAAAATCCGTGCGCCCAGCACCACCACAACGTCATGTTTGGCCAACTGATCGGCGAGGGGTTGCTGGGCCGGAAGCAGGCCTCCGCAAAATAACCGGTGGCTTCGTGGAAACGTCCATCGTGGCGGAATCGGCTCCTGATACACGTCTGCGTTGAGGTGCTCGGCTAGTGCCACTACTTCGTGCCATGCTCCGTCCTCTTCGATCTGAGAACCAGCGACCAGCGCGGGATTCCGGCTCGAGTCGAGCGCACGCACGACATGGTCTAGCCCCTGGGCATCTGGCAGGACAGTCTGACTGACCCGGCGAGTAACCACAGTTTGGCAGTCGCGGGTCCAGTCGTCCATCGGAATGGAAATGAACACCGGTCCCATGGGCGGTTGCATCGCAAGGTAGTAGCCGCGCGCAATGGCGGCGGGCGCGTCTTCGGGCCGTAGTGGCTCATAGGCCCACTTCACGTAAGGCTTGACCGTCTCAACCGCGCGGCTCGCCAGAAAGGGCTCGGCGAGTAGGTGACGGCGATCCTGCTGCCCGGCAGTAATTACCAGCGGCGCGTGGAGGTACCACGCATCTTGGATCGCAGAAAGACCGTTGCCGGCGCTGGCAATCGAGTGCAGATTCACGAACACGGCTTTTCCCTTGGCCAAGGCATATCCGAGCGCCATGCCCGCCGCAGCGCGTTCGTGCAACCCGAGCACGTACTTGAAGTCCGAGGGCATGTCCCGCAAGAAAGGCAATTCGGTCGAACCGGGGTTGCCAAAGATCAGGCGCATCCCCAGGTCGCGCAAAACTTGGTATGTAACTTCTCGTACCGTGCTCACCGTGTGCTCCGTTCTGATCGAGTTGTGGGAAGTTATACCACTTCGTTCCAAAACCGGCGTCAAACTCTCGGGTGGTCGGGTTGCATTGACATTTCGAGGGGTGGTATTGTCTCTCGCTCTATTAGAGCAGTTGAGACTTCAGACGCCCTGTAATCGATTCCGATCGACCATCTGGTGGAGTCCTTATGTCCGTGAAGATTTGCATTGTGGGCTGTGGCGCGTTGGGCAGCGTGATTGGCGCACATTTGGCGCTCCTGAGCGATGTCGAGGTTCATGCCTACGACGTCTCACAGGAACATATCCGCGCGATCCAGGACCGCGGATTGCAGATCAGCGGCGCAGCCGAGTTCTCTGTCAAACTACACGCCACTTCGGAGGCAAGCGAGCTTCCGCCTTGCGACTTTGGAATCTTCGCGACCAAGAGCGTGCACACGCGGGCTGCGGTCGAACAGACTGCACACCTTTTCGGCACCTCGGGCGCGGCGTGTTCGGTGCAGAACGGCCTTGGCAACGAGGAGATCATTGCCGAGCGCGTGCGCTATGTGATCCGCGGTGCGACGACGATGGCCGCCCACATGCGCGGTCCCGGCCATGCCGGGTTCGAGTTCTACAGCAACCTGTGGATCGGCCCTTTCGAGCCGAGTGGGACGCCGTTTGAACGCGTGCAACAATTCGCAGACCTGCTGAATCGCTCGGGCCTGCGAGTCGTCCTGCTCCAGGACGCGCGCGGTGCACAATGGACCAAGTTGATTTTCAATTCAGCAGTCAATCCCGTAGGCGCGCTCACCCGGCTCCATCATGGCGCCGCAACCCGTTTCCCGCCCTCGGCAGCCCTCTATGAAGCGCTGTTACGAGAAGGAGAGTCGGTGGCCCGAGCGTTGGGAATTACCTTGCACGGTGATACCCGAGAAATGATCGCGGAAGGAGCAAGGGCGGCCGGCAAAAGAAATGTGAGCATGCTGATGGACATCCTAGCGAAGCGGGGAACCGAAATCGACTTCATCAACGGCGCCATCGCGGATCGCGGCGAAGAACTTGGTGTTCCTGTGCCGCTCAATCGTGCGATGTGGCAACTGGTGAAGGGGCTGGAACACTTCTGGACCGATCCGTCCTGACCGAGCCGTCCTGAGCGCCGCCCGCGGCCGCAATGTCTATTGCTGGATTCTCGTCCCATCCACCTTTACGCGGAATAACACGTAAGGTTTCTGGCGGAGGTCCTGGCCATTGTGAAACGCAGCTCCTCGCTCGACTTGATTCGCTGTGAAATAGAGGTACCCGTCAGCGGCAAGAGACAATGTATCCGGCCACAGAGCACGCGCGTCGTGCACCAGGGTATCGATGCCGCCAACCGCAGTTCGCCGGCGAATGGCATTATGTTCGTAGTCGCCAAGGTAAACTCGTCCCTGAGCATCGGATTCCAGGCCGTCGCTGGCTCCGCCCTTCTCGCCAAGATCTTTCACCGTGGCGGCAACCTCGGCATCAGACTTAGTTCGATCTGTGAGCGCGTCAATGCTCACGCTATAGAGATGCCGGCTGGTTAGCGGACAGTAGTAGAGAGTCTTGCTATCGGAGCTGATCGCAATTCCGTCAACCCCCACCGCAAACCTTGCAGGCGGTTGTCCCGGGATCCGGACTTGCAGGATTTCTCCTTCAACGACAGGGACAAAAGCCGGATCAGACTCGGTTGAGGGATGGTTGTTCAGGCGGCGCCAGCTTTTTCCGGAAGCCAGATCGACGACGATGATGCCATTCGGTCCCGCCGACGAGGAGTCGGTAATGAAAGCTATCCCCTCCGCACCACGGTGCAAGTCAAATCTGATGTCATTCAAATAGGTCATTGGCAAAGCCACGTCCGCGGGGAAAATGATTTTTTTGGTGACCCGGTTCGTGTTGAGGTCAACCGCGACCAGCTTCGGACCACTCGGTTTGACCCGGCCGAACGCGAGGCTCCCGGTGTCGAGAATCCAGAGACGACTACCGGTAGGATCAACAACGACGCTTTGCACCGAGACCAGTATGTCCGCCTGGTTGTCGCCGCCTGTGTAATGATTGATTTCCGCGTTCGGGTAAGGAAGTGTCTTTCCATCTTTGACTTCCGCGACGGTGTATTCGACGTTGTCTCCCCATTTGGGGAAGTTCACAAAAATCCTGCCATTGTTGGCGACAGTGACTCCAGTCGGCATCGGACCGTTAAAGGTTGCCACCACCTCCAATTGACCGATGACCGGTTCTTTCGCAAGTTCCTGTCCCCAACACACAATGGGGAGAGACAACAACGGAAGCAGAATCGCAATCGATCTCATAATTTCTTGCGCGGGGGAACTTCTTGCGACCTAGGCAATCTTCTGGCGCATTGGTGGTCTTAAGGCTCGGTGCACCGAGTCGAGGAAAGCGAAAACCGCGGCCGAATCTTCGCCCCTTCGCCATGCGACGTAAACCTCGATTTTGGCCTCGGGTTCATTCAGATGCACCGAAGCCAATTCCAGACCAGAAACCGAACGGTTGACGATGGCACCGGCGCCGACAAAAATCGCCTTGCCGGACGCGACCATAATCGCTCCGGCTTCTTCATGGGCCTCGACATGGGTCACGATCAAATGCGGTGTGAAACCTTGCCGGCTGAACATCCCCACGATCTTGTCATAGAGCCCGCTGGAAAAGCTCCGGTCAAAAATGATCAGGGGTTCATCTGCGACATCTTTCAGCTGCAAGGATCTGCGCTTCGCCAGACGATGGGTCTTGGGTAGGATGACGACAAACTCTTCCTCGTAGAGTAATTCACAATCAAGATTCACCTGGTCCACGGGCGGGCGCAAGAAGCCGATGTCAATCTCGTGTCTGCGTAGAGCTTCATTTTGAAAGTTGGAGAAAATGTCCCTGCACTCGACTTCCCGGCCAGGCGACCCCCTGCGATGTTCGAACACTACCTTGCTGACCACGCCGCCCAGCCCCGAGGCAATGCCGATCCTGACCGTTCCACATTCTCCCTTTTGCGCATGCCGGACAACATCCTCCGCGTGGCCGACTTGCACGATGAGTTTTCGCGCTTCTTCCAGAAACGCATGCCCGGCTTTGGTGAGTTCTACTTTGCGCTTGTCGCGCACAAAAAGGGCAACACCCAAGTGCTCCTCCAACTGCCGGATCTGGCGACTTAAAGGAGGTTGCGCGACATGCAACTGCTGCGCTGCCTTGCGGAAGTTGAGGTGCTCGGCAACGGCGATAAAGTATCGAACGTGACGCAGTTCCACGGTGACGAATTCTATACCCGTTGAGTCGGAAGGCAACTTCTTTCATTTAGCTCGATCAGGGCCAAATTTCGTCACCAGTTTGCCGAATTTTTGCTTGCTTAAAACGCCAGGTTTGGCGGGCCTGGTGCTATTTTCATCTCGTCCCGCCGGGCTACTGCGGCAACTTAAGCACGAGCTTCGGAGGAAGTGTCTGGAGAGGCTTGATACCCCATAGGTATCAGGTCTAGACCAAAGATGTATTGGACAATTCTGCTCTTTCAAACCATGCTCTGCGCCAAAAGCGGAGCAAATCGTTTTGCCACCGGATGTAGGCCTGGGGGACGAGACGAACGCATCGCATCCGGGACGTGAGGTTCCGGGAGGGACCCATTCTTTCCGACAACGACATGCAGTGCGAACGGCCTGGCTTTGCGGGCCGGTTGGGTGTCCACCCTATGCCTAAGAACCATATTCGGGATCGTGGGTGCAATTCAGAGAGGAGCAGAAGCAATGAAACTGCGTCTATTGCTGACTCTGTGCGTCATGGTGGCGCTGGCTGCTTGTCTAGCGCCGCACGCTTTCGGGCAAGCCACGGTTAGCTTCGCTCAGCTCAACGGGACGATCCAGGACGCAAGCGGCCGAGCGATCGTCGGTGCCTCCATCAGCTTGCGCGAGGTCGACACAAATCGGACTTACACGGCCGCTTCCAACAGTTCTGGCTTTTTTGTCGTTCCAAATCTTTCGCCTGGGAACTACGAACTGACCGTGCAAAATTCGGGCTTTGCCAAACATGTGCAGACCGGGATCGCGCTGACCGTGGGCCAGGCGGCCACGATTGACGTAACCCTCAACGTGGCGAGTGTTTCCGAAGTGATAAGCGTTACTACCGAGGCTCAACCGGTCGAACCCACCCGGTCGGAATCCAGTCAGGTGATTGACAGCGTGCACATAGAGGGTCTGCCCACGAACGGACGCCAGTTCGTGGACTTTGCGTTGCTAACTCCGGGCGTGGCGACAGGCCGGACCAGCATTCAGTCCACCTTCACCGAGACGGAAGTGACCCGCATTTCCTTCGGCGGAATGCGCGATCTGAGTAATGCGGTGACAGTGGATGGCGCCGATTACGTCAACATGGCTACGGGCTCGCAACGAGCTACTCCTTCCCAGGAAGCCGTCAATGAATTCCGCGTAGTGAATAACAGCTTCGGCGCCGAGTACGGCCGAGCCCTGGGCGGAATCGTGAATGTGGTGACCAAATCGGGTACCAATGACATACACGGATCCGTGTACGGATATCTCAGCAACAAGGCGGCGAACGCTCGCTCGTTGTTGCAGTCGTCACAATTTGACGCCTACCGCCGCGGTCAGTTTGGAGCAACACTGGGCGGCCCGCTCCGAAAGGACCGGACGTTCTTCTTCTTGAACTACGACGGCCAGCGCCTCGGGGAGTCGCCCACCTATCCCGCCACGCTGGTGAATAATCTGGCCGCCATCAATGCGGCAAAGGTAGCCATGAACCTGTCGCCTGAGAACCTGGGTGAATTGAAGACCATCGATCACGACAATGGCTTTGCTAGGCTCGATCACCAATTTACAACTAACAACCGCCTTGCCATTCACTACGGAGCATTCGATGCGCGCAACCTGAATACACTCGTGGGCGACACTCTCGACGGTGGCGGCATCGGAGCGCCCAGCAGCGGACATAATACGTTTCTGCGCGACCAATCTCTAGTCGGTACGCTGAACACAGTGCTCAAACCGGAGATTGTGAATACGGCCCTGGTGCAATATGCGCGGCGCCACTACAATTTCCCCGGTGTCAACGGCGAACCCAACCTGGATATCCCCAACACACTGCTATTCGGCCACAACTTCGGCACGTTTGACGCCATCAACGAGAGCCGCGTACAGTTTTCCGACAGCCTCGCGTGGATAAAGGGGAACCACTACCTGCGCTTCGGAGGCGACTTCAATCACGTTTGGGATTTTGTGATCTGGCCCGGGTTCACGCCCATGCGCATCATTACGCCGGGCTTCAACTGCCTGGTGGATTTTGCTAACTTTGTGAACCCCGCTGCCAATGTACAACAGAGTGCGAATCCGCCCTGTGCCGCGTTCCTGCCCAGCTTTTTAAATGGTGTGCCCATCGTGTTTTGGGGGGCCCCAGTGGGCCCGGGACCGATTGTGCCCGGCAGCCTGCCCCCGGCGATCCCGACTACCTGGCAGAACGCGTATGTCAATCCGCAGGATTATTTCGTCAACATCAACCACAGCTACTATGGCCTTTTCGCCCAGGACCAGTGGCGGCTCACACCCAAGGTGACACTCAACTACGGACTGCGCTGGGATTTTGAGGGTGGGCTGACGCAAATGATCAATCACGACTACCGGGGCTTTCAGCCCAGAGTAGGCCTAGCCTATTCGCCTACCAAGCATACGGTCATCCGCAGTGGCTTTGGAATCTTCGACGACCACTACACCATGACTTTCCTGTTTGTGACTTATCCGCAGCGCGAAGTCGTGATACCCAACGCGCCACAGCCATGGGTCAGGAAGGGAAACGAGACCGCCCCATGGGCCTTGAATCTGTTGCCCTTCCAGCCGATCGTCTTTGGAGGGCTCAAATATCCTGACGGATCAACCCCGCCCCTGCCTGCCGATGCAGCCAAGACTCTGGTTCTCACCGGCCAGAATCCGCCCAATTTCAACACGGGGCCAGCCGGAACGCTGGTTACCAACAGCGGCGGAGGCATCGATCGCAACAGCCGCATCCCTTACTCCGAGCAGGCGAGCCTGGGAATTGACCAGGAACTAGGCAAAGGACTGGTGTTGAGCGCCAGCTATCTCTTCGTGGCCTCTCACAAGCAGGTTCGGCCCGAAAACCTGAACGTCTGCCCTCCGGGAGGCCTTACCAATGCCGCCACCAATTGTCCTCCTGCCTCGGCTGTAGGCTTTCCCAACAATCGACTTCCCGATGGACGAGACGCGTTTAGCGGTCCGCTTTATTCCAACGCCGGCCTGATGTACTTTCTGGATAACACCGGCGTGTCCATTTACCACGGGGGTAACATCTCGCTAAGCGGCCGAATGGGTCATCAGCTTAACTTCAATGCGAACTATACCTTCTCGCACACCATGGATGATGGGACGTTCACTACCTTTGTCAGCACGCCCCAAGACCTGTACCAACGAGATCAGGAAAGGGCCGATTCAGTTCAAGACGTCCGGCATCGTTTCATCGCGAACCTTGTGGCTCGGGGACCGAGCAAGACTTTTCTCAAAAACTTCGAATTCAGCGACATTCTGAATCTTCAGTCGGGACGACCTTTCACAATATTCGTGGGCAACGATATCAATAATGACACGAACCCGGTCACGGACCGCGTCGGGCTGTCACGGCGTAACTCTTACCGTGGAGATCACCTCTATTCGAACGACGTTCGTCTCTCCTACCAGTTCGGATTTTCTGAACGCAAAAAGCTTCAAATCGCTGTCGACGCCTTCAACGTGTTCAACCGCCCCAACGTGGACGAAGTAACCTCGGTTTATGGTGGCGGAACGATCGACTTTTGCGGGGCGACGCCTCAGCATTACAAAGACGTGGCTTCACTCGCCATTCAGCAGGTGGGTGTGACCTGTAATGCAGCGAATAATGGAGGAGCGCCGTTTCCGAACCCTCTGTTTGGGACACCGAGAACGATGTTTAACCCGCGCCAGCTTCAGTTTTCTGCGAAGTTCATCTTCTAAGACTTATGTTCGAAGGGCTCGTCCGGTCCGTTGCGACAAACGGCCAGCCCGGGATTGCAGACGATTGAGGTTCGGCGAACCTTCGGGACGAGAATATGCGGGTTCGGTGCTCAAGAGCCGCCCAAGCGGATCGAGCATGCGCCAGACCCCGGACCTCGCCTGCCTCCGGCGCACGACATGTTCATGAGTTACCGCGCGTCATGCCATGGAAAGGCCGCCAAGGGCGCCAGCGAGCGCCCGCAAAATATGGCGCCCGCGGACTTCACCGCACTGGCAAAGGAGAACAGCAGCAAATGCCCGGGACGAAGACGGCGGCAGTGCTCAGTGGTCAGACTAATCTCGCGGCGCACAACAACAAAGAAATGCCGGTGTGGGGAGCAGTCTGCTGGCGCCTGAGCGGAGGGCACGAAGCCGAAGTACAGCAGCGGATCGCGAACCTGAACCACCAGATCGAATCGCTGCAAGCAAAAATAACTCCGGTATCGACATCCGGCAACCGAACAGACTAGGTCGAGGTGTCCACTTCAGTGCCCATTTCACTACGCACACAGGTCGGGATCGTTGGTGCGGGCCCCGCTGGCCTGGTGCTATCTCACCTCTTGTATTTGCACGGGCTTGACTCCATCGTAGTCGAGAATCGCAGTCGGCAATATGTAGAGGAGCGCGTTCGAGCTGGCGTGTTGGAGCAAGGAACGGTGGATCTGCTGACCGAAATGGGCGTCGGTGAGCGGATGAAAATTGAAGGGCTGGTCCATTACGGGATCGAGTTACGCTTCGCAGGCCATGGCCACCGGATTGACTTCCAGGAACTCACCGGCGGAAAGAGTATTACGATTTATGCCCAGCACGAGGTGCTCAAGGACCTCAACAGCGCTCGCATTGCGACCGGCGGGCAGGTATTTTTTGAGGTTGAAGATGTCAGCGTACACGACTTCGATAATTCCTCGCCGACTATTCGATACCGAAGGGATGGAAAAACCTACGAACTGGCTTGCGACTTCATTGCCGGATGTGACGGATTTCACGGAATCTGCCGGCCCAGTATTCCCCCCGGAGTACTCACCGAGTACGAGCGGGAATACCCTTTCGGATGGCTTGGCATTCTCGCCGAGGCACCTCCGTCCTCGGATGAGTTGATTTACACCTACCACGATCGGGGCTTTGCGTTGCTCAGTATGCGGACGCCCCAGATCAGCCGATTGTATTTGCAATGCAAGCCAGATGAAGACATTGACCTTTGGAGCGATGAGAAAATATGGCAGGAACTTCAGGTCCGGCTGGCTTCGAACGGGTGGAAACTCACCCAAGGGCAGATCCTGCAAAAAGGCGTGACCGGCATGCGCAGTTTCGTAGTGGAGCCCATGCAGTACGGCAGACTCTTTCTGGCAGGGGACTCCGCGCACATAGTTCCGCCGACTGGCGCCAAGGGATTGAACCTTGCGGTGGCTGATGTCCAAATACTGGCACGCGGTCTCCGTGAGTATTACACCACTGGATGCCGTGATTTGCTCAATCGCTATTCTGAGATCTGTTTGCGGCGGGTCTGGAAAGTACAGCGCTTCTCCTGGTGGATGACATCCATGCTCCACCGCTTTCCGGATGAGAACCCCTTCGACCAGCGCCGCCAGCTCGCCGAACTGGACTATGTAACCAGCTCCCGGGCTGCCGCCAAAACCCTGGCAGAGAACTATGTGGGCCTTGCGATGGAGTGAAGGGAAATTCGCGTGATCGGGGATATGGTTACCCGCACCACCTCTCAATCTTTCCCTTTCACCGCAGCCAACTGTTGCTTAACGTTCGATTTGGCGCAAGATACGATCAACCCGAAGACCCAAGAGCCGTGGTATGCGGGCTTAGTATTGTTTCTCAACAGTTCCTCTGGCAGCGAAAAGTCTGACTTTCTCCATGCGGAAAGCTAGGGCAAAAAATAGAGATCCACTTCCGGTGCGACCGTCAGCTCGGTATGAACTTGGCTTGGTGGTCCTCCTGTTTTTGACCTGGGGCACGGTCTTCTTAGACCGCATGAGCCTTCTCTATCTTGCCCCCTTCATTGCACCGGATCTGCATCTCAGTCACACACAAGTTGGGTTGCTGGTCTCGGCTCTCGCCCTAGCTTGGGCTATCTCAGGCTTGATCTTGGGGGCGGTTTCCGACCGCATCGGCCGCCGCCCGGTTCTGCTACCTGCGGTTTTTGCTTTCTCTGTTCTGTCCTGGCTTTCGGGAATCGTCACGTCCTTTGGAGAGCTATTCACCGTCCGCGTATTGATGGGCTTTGCCGAGGGGCCGACCTGGTCGACGATCACAGCCACCGTTGAGGAGTCTTCCGCTCCTGAACGCCGAGGCCGAAACGTCGGCGTTGTGGTCAGTGCCGCTGCGCTGGTAGGTCTGGCCCTGGCGCCGGTTCTGACCACGCAGATTGCGGCCCGGGTGGGCTGGCGCGGCGCATTTTTTGTGGCTGGAATGCCGGGAATACTGCTGGGCTTACTGCTTTGGAAGTTTGTGAGGGAACCAATACGTGACCAGCCTGCCGCCATTCATCCCAAGCCTTCTTGGAAGGAATACTTCACTCTGTTACGCCAGCGCAACATTTTGCTGTGTTGCTCGGCAGCCGCGGGATTCATGACCTGGCTGTTTGTCATGAACGCCTTCGCTCCTCTTTACATCACCGAGGTTTCGAGGAATTCAGCAACGTTCGCTGGACTCATCCTCGGAGCGAGCGGACTCGGGGCCTTCCTGTGGGGCTGGATTCTGCCCTGGCTCTCGGACTCTACGGGCCGCAAGCCGGCGCTGCTGTTTGTGGCTCTCATTTCTGCGGCGGTTCCCCTCACATATCAAGTGCCCTTTCTGGTCAGCCATCCCTGGCTGTTGGCGATCGCTGGATTTGTCGCCAATGGTGGTCAAGGAATCGCAGCGCTGGCGCTCGTGCTCATTCCCACCGAAAGCGTTCCGCCAGAATTCGCTGCCACCGCAATCGGACTAACTACATTAATAGGCGAAATCTTCGGTGGTACCCTGGCGCCCGCGATGGCCGGTGGCGTCGCCGATCGGTACGGTCTGGCCGCTCCACTCTGGATCGCCGCCGCCGGTGCGGTTACTGTATTTTGTGCCGGTCTGTTTCTACGGGAAACTGCTCCCCGCAAACTGACACCCACGATTGCAGGAAGGCGCGGAGAACGCAACCATCAACCGCGAACCGCTATTAACGGGGACTAGCTACGGACGCGTGTTCTCAGGCATGGTCTGATCGAGTCCCGGCGGATTGTAGCGGCACTGGCGGCACTGAATGATGCCGGCGGGAATATCAATCTGATTGAGGCCGGCGGTAACAAGTCATCCAAGATAGAGGGGCGCAGCGGTTGGGCGACTTTCTCTCTTTCTCAGCCCGATCCTTATACTTAGTACTTATGCCCGTACCTGTTCCCGCAATTTATGAAATCCCCATGCGATGAAGCAGTACTCAAATCGGCGCTTGCCATCGCTCCGTGTAGAGCCGAAGCGGGGTCATGGGTGCTCGTCGCCGCCGTTGTCGGGTCCAGTATGGCTTTCATTGACGGCACATTGGTAAACGTGGCTTTGCCCGCGCTTCAGACCAACCTCGGGGCGACGGTTGTAGATGTGCAATGGGTTGTCGAATCGTACGGATTGTTTCTGGGAGCGTTGATTCTGGTAGGCGGATCGACGGGCGATCTCTTTGGTCGGCGGCGGATGTTCCTGGCCGGAGTGACGGTCTTTGCGATCGCTTCCGCCTGTTGCGGTCTCGCCGTAACCATTCGACAGTTAGTGATTGCACGGGCCGCCCAAGGGGTTGGGGCGGCGTTCATGGTGCCGGGTAGCCTTTCAATCATCAGTGCGTCCTTTGACGAGAAAGATCGTGGTCGGGCCATCGGCACTTGGTCCGGCTTTACCGCGATTACCACGGCACTCGGCCCTGTTTTAGGCGGCTGGCTCATCCAACACGCTTCCTGGCGTTGGGCATTCTTCATCAATTTGCCCCTAGCAGCGGCCGTGGTCGCCGTTTCGTTAAGGTACGTACCCGAAAGCCGCAGCGCCAGTGCCCGGCGGATAGACTGGCCAGGCACACTCCTTGCCACCCTCGGCTTGGCTGGGCTGGTGACCGGATTTATCGACTCTGCCCGTTTCGGTTGGGCTCATCCTTTCGTTCTGGGCACATTGATCATCGGCTCAATCTGCCTGCTAGTTTTCCCAGTGGTCGAGGCAAAAACAAATTCTCCCATGGTTCCGATGTCCCTATTCAAATCGAGAGCCTTCAGTGGTGCGAACTTGCTAACCTTCTTCCTTTATTCTGCTCTCGGAATTTTCTTCTTCCTGTTCCCGTTAAATCTGATTCAAGTGCACGGATACTCGGCCACCGCCGCAGGTGCCGCTGCCCTCCCGCTGATTTTGTTGATGTTCCTGCTCTCTCGGTGGTCCGGCGGGCTAGTAAGCAGGTACGGCCCTAGACTGCCCTTAATCGTCGGTCCGCTCCTTGCGGCCGCTGGCTTCTTCCTGTTCGCGGTACCATCACTCCGCGGCAGCTACTGGGTTACCTTTTTCCCGGCCTTCGTCGTGCTCGGGATCGGGATGGCGGTAAGCGTGGCTCCTCTGACAACGGTTGTCATGAGTGCGGTAAACCAGGACAGCGCCGGAACAGCTTCCGGTATCAACAATGCGGTGGCGCGAATTGCGGGATTATTAGCAATTGCAGTTCTCGGTATGGCGATGATCGGCGCATTCAGTTTTCGCTTGAATCGCAGTCTGTCGCATCTCGCCGTTCCGCGCCAGGCCGCGGACGAACTCCAATCAAATAGGATCAGACTGGCTGCCATCGAAATACCAACTGGGCTCGACTCCGTTACCACGACCGCTGTCACCACTGCTATCTACCAAGCGTTCGTGTTCGGATTCCGGCTCGTAATGCTGATTTGTGTAGCACTATCGATAACGAGTGCGGCATTCGCTTGGTGGATGATTCCAGGCAAACCAAACCGGTTGCAATCGCTTGAAGTTGAGGCAATTCACAGCTAAATGGCTTTTGGGATCAATGTCGAAAGGCTGATCGTGGCTGCGAGGTCTCTGACCGGCTCGCATGCGTCGGAAGACTCGCGCATATGGTTACGCCGATCCACTCAGAGAGTTGTGGTGTAACTGCGTCCCCCTTCGCCGCACTGACGGTGTTGGAAGGTCCAATGGCGGCGCTCGAAACCTCCCCATCGTGTCGGACCAAGGTCAATTTCCAGATCTCGGATCGTTCGGCGTAGCCCATTCCGATGTGTTCAAGCTTCTTGGCGGCCCTGCACGGATTGCCCCGCTTTGGTCCATTTTGTCTACTGGAGATGTTCGACAAGAAACAAATCAGACAAGTTGCGGGTGTAGCCAAAAACGTAGTGCTCCTCATCAGCGGAAATGAGAGGACACGCAGCCCCAATCACGCCGGCCACGTCGGACGGGTTGAATGTTTTCCATGGCGTCTTGGTGCCGGTCCGGATATTTAGGCGCGAAACCGGACATGAGGTGTCCCCCCGACGCCCGACGAACAACGCCTCTCCATCTCTGGCCCAGCGCAGTGGCAGGTCGCCGGGTTGCGACCCGCTCAGCGGTTGCGGTTCGCCACCATCGACCGAGACTAATGCAATTCCATCGCTGGCAAGGATGGCGACGCGTTTGCCGTCAGGCGACAGCGAACGCGACCGGAGGCTAAATCCTTCGGGGGTTAAGGCGCGAGGCTGTCCACCGTCGAGACTCATAATATAGACCCGCGAAGCGTGGCCGGGTTCGTGGCCATCAAATAGGAGGCGCTTCGAATCGGAGAAGAATTGACCGTAGTTGGGAATAACGTTGCCGGTAGGCAATGCCCTTTGCTGTCCCACGCCGGTGGGGAGCAATATGAAGTCCGGGGGCGATATGTTCTGCCGCAACACCAGAGCCCACTTGCCGTCGGGCGAAAGAGCGCGCGCAGACCCTTGGCCCAAACGCACAGCGGATGCGCCATTAGTATCGCGGGTGAAAACCGCGTACTCTCCACCACCCGCCTCTCCCGCCTCAGTGAACAGCAGGAGCCTTCCATCGTCGGAGATGGCGAAAGGAACAGTCCAATCCTGCCAGCTCAGGTCGCGCTCTTTGGTTTCCCCTGGCGCTAGGCCGATCGCGCCGGCGCGCATCGCGTCACGCGAAATAAGGGCACGACCGCCAGTCCCGACGTCATGCAGAGTGAGTGTGCCAGGGGCGCTTAGCAATTCGCGGGGTTTACCGGACAAACTGACACTGCGCAGCGAACGACTAAATCCCGTCGCAGTAGCGGTGAACCAGACCTCGTCCCCGGAGGGTGACCAGGCCAGACCGAAGGCACTGGCCCAGCGTTCCGTCAAGTCAGACTTCTTACCACTAAGAGTGACGACGCTAACGGTTCCACCGTCATCGCCCAAGAGCGGATGATCGATGAATGCCAGGCGATCGCCTCTTGGGGAGAGGCGCAGATTGCTGATCCAGCCGGGAGTTTCATATAGCACCTTGCCGATTGGGTACTCCAGGCGTCTTGTGCCGGTGACCACGTGTACGACAGCCAGTGCCGCGCCGTCCGGAGTCCAGTCAGCATCTTCAACGTTGTCCAGCAAATCGCGGGGCGCATCAGCGCCGACGGAAAGCTGAGCCAACGTCCCGACATGTGTGAAGGCATTGTCGCTGACTCGAAAGCGACGCAGGACTGCCATTTGACCCGTGGACGAAACTGCCATTACTTTCGTCTGGAGAAGTCCCAGATCGCGCGATTCGGTCGAATTTGGAGAACTGATGAAGACAGCCTGCGGATCGCCTTCCCAAGCGGCGCTGTAGATCGCCGAGCGCGGGTCCGGAGCAAATCGGGCTGCCACCAGGGCGCCCCGCCGGAAAGTCAGTTCGCGAAACGTAGGCACCGGTGGCGTGGCAGCTCGCCCCCCGATGAGGAAGGCGACGATTGTCGTTGCCAGCAGAGCCAGCATGACAACACCGCCGACGAGCGCAAGGCGTGTGCTTTTCGAGCCCCCCGAAGCGGGTTTGGCGCTTTCGCTGGCCGGCACTACCGCCAAGCTGGAGTCCGTCGCCTCACCGGACTGCCGCGAAGACGACTGCCGGTCGCGGTGCAGGCGCTTGAGATCCGCCCGCATATCGGCCGCGCTCTGATAGCGCAGATCGCGGTCCTTTTCCAGTGCCTTGTTGACGATGCGCTCCAGTTCCGGCGGGAGCTCGGGATTCAGCCGGACCGGTGCAGTTGGAACTTTGTTGAGAATCGCGTTAAAAATTGCTGCCGACGTACTTCCCTCAAACGGTAAGCGGCCGGTGCACATTTCGTACAGCACGACGCCGAAGGAGAACAAGTCGGTGCGCGCATCCAGATCTTCGCCTAGCGCCTGCTCTGGGCTCATATACGCTACTGTTCCCAGCGCAGAACCTGGCGATGTCAGGTACTCGACACTGACTCCGACTGTGGGACCGGCCGGTTCCACCAGGTTGCTGTGTTGTGATGTGACTTTCGCTAGTCCAAAATCGAGAATCTTGGCGTGGCTGCGCTCGCTGACGAAAATGTTGGCGGGCTTAATGTCGCGGTGAACGATGCTCTTGGAATGAGCGGCGTCGAGCGCATCGGCAATTTCTATTGAAAGACTGAGAAGCAAACCCAAGGCCAGAGGATGAAAGGAGATGCGGTGCTTTAGTGTTGTTCCGTCCAGAAACTCCATGGCGATGAAGGGACGGGTTTCATGCTTGCCAATCTCGTAAATCGTGCAGATGTTGGGATGGTTCAGAGCGGAGGCGGCTTTGGCCTCGCGTCGGAACCGCTCTAGAGCTTGGACGTCTTTGGCAAGTTCTTCAGGCAGGAATTTCAGGGCAACAAAACGCTCGAGTTGGGTGTCTTCGGCCTTGTAGACGACACCCATCCCGCCGCCGCCGAGTTTCTCGACAACGCGATAATGCGAAATGGTATCGCCGATCACGGCCGCGCCACGCTCCAGGGTGCCATCTTAGGGGCATCGAAGGGCAACTATCGGGTGTTACAACCCGCAGATTCTGGCACATCTACCCAAGAAAAGCTGCAACAAAATCGGACGCTAAATCTTTGCTTCCAGGGTTATTCCCTCGATCAGCTCATCCAGCGCTTTTTGTGCCTGCTCCCGCTTCTGCTGCAACTCGGAAATCTGTTTGTGCAAGATTTCGACTTCATCTTCCTGCTGATTGAATTGCCGGGCGTATCGCTCCACCAGAGTCTTTTCTTCTGCGCTGCCCTTCAGCGCCTTCATGTTCTCCCGCACCCGCTGCTGGTCTTCGGAGATGCCCGCGATCTGCCCCTTACGCGAGCCGATTTCCTGGTCCAGCGCGGCAACGTTGTCCTTTTGTGAGACCACCCGTCGCAGCGCTTCTTCCACCTCAAGGCTGATCATTTTCTGGTTCAGAAAGAAGCTGACCTGATCATCATTCAAGTTGGTCAGTTCATAGCGGGTAGACAAGGGCCGATACTCTTTGATCACCAGCGCTGCCGTTTTGTTGGGATCGACGGCCACCCGGAAGCGGTGGCAGGAACTGGAGCTTTCGGCCGGTTCCATGCCATCGGCCAGCTTCCAGCCCTCGCGTATGGGATGCTCGACCACCACTGTGCGTGGTGATGTATCGCGGTTGCGGATGGTGTATGTCCGCTCCTGCCGCGCTTCGCTGACGTGGGTCATAATTCCGTGTTTGATTGCCACCCAGGTAACCTGCTGGTTCCCCTCTTTCTCCTTCGCCTCCACCAACAAGCCCGTGTCAGCTGCATAAGAGAGCAAGCGCTTTTCTGCAGGTCTAATCGGGTCCATCAAGCCTTCGCCCGCGAAAGCGTCGCCTTCCAGAACGTTGAAGCTTCCTCCATCCAGCGTGAGCCCGCTCGTGTTGTTCACCCACAATGCCCGCAAAACATAGCTCTGATTGGGATTCCACACCGAGACTTTCTCGGCATCAATTCTTGCTTGCAGGATCGGAACCAGAGCTGACTGGTTCTTGCGAATGGTTACTCGGTCTTTGAGTTGATACTCGAAAAGATCACCAAGTTCCTGGCTCCGTGCCGCGACCGGAGGGGCTCCCTGAAGCTTGGCCAACATTTCGAGTCTGTCGCCGTCCCTCCTGTTGGCCGCGACTCCACCGGCCCGAAAAACACCACCACCCACTCCACCGCCGCTGCCGCTGCCAACACTTCCACCGATTCCGTAGGCCGTTTTCCCCGCATTCGGGGCGGACATCGGTGGCTGCGCTTGCTCGTTTATCACATCAACATTTTCTTCCAGCGCCGCTTCATGCGTCTGCGGCGTGATCATCGCATTCTCGGGCAGCGGGACCACCGGCCGCCGCGTGTAATACGGCTGCGAGAGTTCCTGAACAAACGACTGCGGTGCGCCGGCAACCAGCGACAGTTCCACACCGTTCCAGTCTTCACCCACGGTGTTGTCCACCACCGCCCAACCTTGCAGCAGCGGTTTGCCGTCCTTGGGGATGACAATGCGGTACGTGCTTTTCCAGATGGGCACTTCGCTGATGTAGCTCACCTGCAGTTCGCGCTGGCCGGTGCCCGCGGTGGAAATAGACAGCCGGCGCACATCCTGGTCGCGTGTAGAGGCCAGCAGGTGCAGGTAGCGGCTCACTTCCTCATTCAGGTCTTTTTCCACGATGCGTACATTGGTAGCCGGCGTCAGATCAAACTTCCGCACCTCGCCGGTGTCGCTGACCAGAGAGAGTCCGTCGACTGTGATTTTCTGTTCGTCTTTGCCCGGAAGTTCGCGTTGTTCGACGCTCAAGAGCCGGCCTCTGGCAGCCGTCGTCCCGCTGTGGACTTCGATTCGCGCCCCTCGCATCGCCTGCAGAAATTGCGCCGTGGTGGTCTCTTCTCCCAGCGGCAGGCGCAGCGTCCCCAGCCGCTTGTTCAGCGGATCAATCGAGTTGTAGGTGACGCCTGTAATCCGGCCTTTCCCCAGATCAAGCACAGTCAGCGACTTGAGCGCGTCGTTCAGTTGGGCAGTGGTGAAATCAATGTTCACGGTCTCGCTGTCGCGGACCCGGCCGCTGTGCTCAAAGTATCCGACTCCGTTCTTGTAGAGGATGACCCGCTTCACCGGAAGCCGGGCCGCAGTGTCGGCTGGCTGTGCTGCTGACATTAAAGTTTGCGCCAGAGATGGCAGGCTGAACGCTAGAAACAAAACCAAGTGGATTCGCGGACGCATGTATCCTCCTCGAGAGTGAAACCGCTATCAGATGGAAGACAAAAGGGCCCTGAAGCGTGCGCGGGGTTTTCGCACCCTCATGGTTTAGACACCATCCGACAGTTGGAATGGTTGCCTGATTACGAGAATTTACTTGAGTGGACTATGAACTGACTTTGCTCCCCGGAGTGTGCAGGGATAACGGCGTGCCCGGAAACTACCGACCCAAGCCTATTGACATGGACACTGTTGGAAGGCGCCCAATTACCTTCCACATGTACCGGTTGCGCCGGGTTCCCGGTCACAGGGGGTCACAGGAATTGAATTTGTAGTCAATCGTCTGACAACTTACCTCTAGCGACACAGTAGACGTACTGCAATCAGACGGAAGCCCGACCACGTGAAAAAGCATCTCGATCGCGTTGAGATGGCAAACCTTCACCAACGTCCTGTTTCCACAATCCTAAATTCGCGCCCAGCCACCAACATTGGGGGCGTTTAGTTAGGGATCGTATTCCACTTCCATTTTCATACCTACTGCCCAAAGGTGTAAGACTCCACTACGCCGTACTCCATAAGGAAGAGGCCAAGCCTTCCGCTCACAGAGGCGTCACAAACAGAGCCTAGTGGCAAACCTGTTGTGCCCGAAATACTTTAGGGACACGGGTTTAGCCACATGTGGAGAATGGAGGCCCGGCGGATTGTAGCGGCAGTGAAGGTCTCAACACTCGGTCGCACGGAACAGGCCTTGGCTGCATCTCTGTACCGGCAGAACCGGCTCTGCTAAAATGTCCCGGTTTACCGAAAGGAACACCATGGCAAGGAAGATTGACCCCCTCAACAGCAAACAATACGGAGCAGTCTCAGCGATGCTTACGGTCTCCGACGTCAAGGCAGCGGTGACCTTCTATCAAAAGGCTTTTGGCTTTGCCAAGCGTGGCGTGATGAATGGTCCGGATGGCAAGCCGATCCATGCCGAGCTAACGTTGCGTGGCACGACTTTGATGCTAGGACCGGAAAACCCCGCGCGTGGCATGCGCAGCGCCAAGACAGTTGGCGCCTCGCCGGCGAGTCTGTATCTCTACGTGGAAAATGTGGACAAAACAGTCGCCAAGGCCGTGGGTCTCGGAGCAACCACCCAAGGCCAGGTCATGGACATGTTTTGGGGCGATCGTTGCGGCATGGTAGTGGACCCCGACGGATACGGATGGATGGTAGGCACACACAAGGCTGAACCCACGACACAGGAAATGAAAAAGAAAATGACGGAGCAGATGGGACAGCAGCCGGCCGACGCCGCAACTGTCGCGGCTTAACCAGGCGCTCTCTTATTGAATCTGTTGCTAGCAGTAGCGTGAAGTGTCGTAGTGACTCTCGGCGCAACGAACCTGCAAGCTGTCGCGGAATATCGCCTGCGTTGTCTTGTCGCGACCAAACATCATCCCCAATCGGCAGATTTGGGAATTTGTCCTCCTTGGTCGGTGAGTGTTCTGCTCCACTCCGGTGCTGACTTGCCTTTAGTCTAATTTTGATCCGGATGTTGTTCGAAAGTAGGTCGCCCAATAGTCACAAACAAGAGAACTGGTTCAGGCGACCGAAGTGGTCACAAACGACTGGTATTCCGGGTGACTGCTTACGTATTCCTGCACAAAAGGGCAAATCGCAACGACAGTCAACTCGTTCTGGCGGGCATATTCCAATGCAGCATGGGCTAGCTCCGTGCCCAGGCCTTGGCTTTCCAGGGCCGGCGGCACTTCTGTGTGCGTCAGAAATAGTCGGTGATTCTTGAATGTATATTCGAGCACGGAAAGCTGACCATCTATATCGATTTCGAAACGCTGCTTGGATGCGTTATGGATTACCGCTGCGTTCTTTGCATTAAGGTACTCGTGTTCGGCCATGACGTCTGGTCCCTGAGCGATCTTTGGCTCAACGTTATTTTGCGCCAAAAACTAGAAAATAATCCATTCCGTCCTTGACGAAATCATCTTGTTCCAGCAACAGATAGCCAGCCGCGTTCGCCTCCCGAATCACGATGTCACGGGCAACGCCATGGTTCTCGCCATTCCCACTACGATCGATCACTCCTACTCTGGCGCCGGCGGCGAGCGATGGTCGCAGGTTGCGCAACAGTTCGATGGGCTCGGCCACCTCGTGATACGTCTTCAACAGCAGCACCGCGTTTACGGTCGCGGGCAGCAGTGGATTATCGGGCTTACCCAATATCGGTTTGACGTTGCGCAGGTTCTCTTTGCGAATTCGAGAGTTAATGTAACGAATGGCCTCGGGATTGATATCTACGGCATACACGGTTCCGGTGTCCCCTACACGTTTCGCTGCACGGACTGTGAACCAGCCGGACCCCGCTCCGATATCAGCGACATTTTTGCCGGGAGCGATCCCTAGAATGTCCATAACGCGATTGATTTGCAGCCTTTCGTCCCTGCCTGGCGAATCAAAGATGGAAAGGTCGCCTGTGTACGGCGTACTGGCTTTACGATGTTCGGACTGTGTCGCTGCATACTGCGGCTTGGCTATGCAGGGGAATTGCAGGAGCAGGACAACGATTAGGCTGAGACGGTTAAACATGATGCATCTGATTCTAAAGCAGCATCATAGATGCCGAGTTTCTGCCATGCTGGTAAACGGGCTTCAACGGCGGCGTTTCGGTACGTACTGCCCTCGGGCAGCTCACGGAACCGGAACGAAACCGATATAGCGGCGCTATGCCCAAAGCCGACGGATGCCCTCGAACACTACTGATGCAGTCCGGGACACGGGGGTGCATAGCCGGAGCTTGCAAAGTGTAAAGTTGGTCGCATATAAAACATACCGAGCCGAATTGTGCGTATCGCTCTCCTCACCAACTTCCGCGCCACCCATTGCTCGTCGGTCAGGGACGCGCGCCAGGCCAAGGAGCCCGGCCGCATCGGGACCTACCGGATGGCGCAACTGCCACGTTCCGCTATCGACTATGTCGCGGATCTTCTCTTCGACCACGTAAGGAGAGACGGGCTTCTCGAGCGAGGCTCGGAACAGTTCGGTCAAGCGTCGCCTTTGCGGATATCTCGTGCTGGTGGGAGGCTGACTCACATTGCCAAAGATCGGCGTCGCGATCACACCCGGCTCAACGATGGCGACGCGAACGCCGAAAGCCTTCATTTCCTGTGCAAGGCATTCGCTCAGCGCCTCCAGCGCAAACTTGGAAGAGGAATAGGGGGCTTGCGGCGCGGAGGAAAAGCGGCCTGCCACCGAACTAACGTTGACGATACACCCCATGCGTTGCTCCCTCATTCTGCGCAGCACCGCTTGCATGCAGCGCAACGCCCCAAAGAAATTGGTCTCCATCACGGCACGAAAGACGTCGATCGGCGTTTCCTCCACTGCGCCCATGTTGCTGATGCCAGCGTTGTTCACCAGCACGTCGATACGCCCGGTTTCGATGAGGATCGCGGCGAAAGCGGTTTGGACCGATTGGTCCGAATTCACGTCGAGTGCAGCGAAGCGGAGCTGCAGATTCTCTTTGCCGGCGACGGCGCAATTCTTCTGCCCCTGCTTCTGGGTTGCGCATAGTGGCGTACACGGTATGTCCAGCGCGGGCAAGCGTGACCGCGCGAGCCTGGCCGATACCGGTGCTGCATCCAGTAACAACTGCAATGGCCATACCCTCCTTCCCATGGGGTTGCGGATTTAGCGAGAGATTCCCGCTTTGAAACTAGAGGCCGAGCAAGTGTACATGCATCCGCCCCTCTTAACGGCGATCTATCAGGGCGGGCTAGGCTTCAGATCGTAAGCCATTCATGATGGGACCGGGACGAATCCGCGACCAACTTCCGAACTGTCGCCAACTCGGAAGTTACTTGAGGGCTGCTGATGAACTTTGAATGGGTTCAGCGGTAATGGACGAAGAAATACATCATCGCGCCGATGATGAGCAACGCCAATAAGAGCCGGAAGATGGTCCAACTGCTGCTGGTCTCGGGAGTAATTGGGGAGTTGCCGATCGTGTCGCCAACGCTGTCGAAGTTCGTGTTCGTTGTTTTGGCGCATCCTAATTTCGCATCTTCTATCATCTTGGCATCATCGAGTTGAATCGAGCTGGCGGAGGAGAGATCTCGCGCGATGCCGAGTCTCGAGGTGTGGGAGCCTGCGTTTAAGGTGAAGCCCGTTTTCCGGTTCACCAATACCTTGATGTCGCCTGAATTGCCCTGCGCGGCGAGCGCCTGCGACAGCTCAGGCATAAAATGTTTTCCCACAAAGGCAATGAGCTTTTCTGCGAAGTGACTCTCGATCTCTTCATGGGTAGCACCTTCGATCGGCTTTGCGTTAGGGTCGGCAGAGTAAATAGCGAAGCCGCCTCCAGGCTTACGCTCGATGTGGAAGGCGAATTTGAGTTCCTGGTTTTCGAGCGGGAGCTTCAGGCCTGGGAATTCCGAGGTTAGACCGGCGGCGATGTTTGCTTGAATCATTCGCTGCAGTTCCTCGCGCGTGGGGGCCTCCAGCGGCGGGACTGTGGGATCAGTGGCGTGGGCAATGAATCCGCCTTCGGGCTTGGGCTCGATGCGATAGGTGAAATGCGTGATTAGGCGTTTGAGTTCCATGTGGGGCGATTGTAGCGCGATCTTGAGGAGGTAATCTGATTACGTCGGTACTGCCCTCTATTACGCAAGGGCCTTTATCCCCACTCTTCTAAACGGCGTTTAAAAGGCGTTCCAGATCAATTTCTTGGATGGTTGCGTCGCGAGTAGTCGGCGACCCAGAATGTGGAAATCTTCGAACTCTGCTCAGTTTGCCGTCTCCTACGCTCGAGTGCGCCCGTCTCCGGTCACAACGGCGTCACAAGACATTTTCGGGGATGATTCGGCCAGCTCATCTGTGGAGCTTCCAATGTGCTTGAAACCCGCGTCCCGCACGGGCTCTTTGGTTGGTGCCGGGAGGGGGATTGAACCCCCAAGACCCGAAGGTCGGCGGATTTTGAGTGTGATGCCACACTCTTGCAACTCCTAAACGCTCCAGCAGTTTCTGAGACTCGCAATTGACGCTGCCACGAGATTGGTGCAGTTCGGAGTAGTCTTGTGCAGGGCTGTTGCGCACACTTTGCACACACCAACAAGGAAGCTAAGACTACGTGTAGACAGGATACGCCTACGGGACCGCCTTTGGGACTTTTGAAGATAAGGCAATGACTCAGTCTCCGGAATCACCTCCGGTTTGCTCGTCATCCGGGAGCAATCGGCGACATGAGCCAATGGAGGATCCAGACCTGGACACATAACGCCTCAGACCAGCACGTTTGTACGGAAGATTTCCTGCAAACACTCTCACAAGAGCGTAATCTAAAGGAGTCTCTTCTAGCATCTTTCCGCTGCGCCCCGGTTCCTTGCAAAATCAGACAGCGTATTCGCTGCGCAAGGAGCAGT
>WNFE01000011.1_pt1 | contig 132587 bp, 112 predicted proteins | sample 5400451 | NCBI WGS metagenome assembly WNFE01 (sample SAMN13153344, study PRJNA577476) | soil metagenome | isolation source: 200 cm saprolite under Douglas fir tree site 2 hole 2 | place: USA:California | collected 2015-04-18
ATCGCAGCACTCACCCTTCTTCGGACGACATTGAATGAAGCGCAAATTCGCCAACTGTCTGCGCAAGCCCCGAACTCCTCGCTGATCGAATTCGAAGAGGGTTCGAAGCCCTGGCCCATCCAGACCAGGGAACAAGCGGGTTACAGGGCCCCACAGGATCCGTCTTCTTTGCCGCGAAGTGCCGCTCCGTTTTCTCCTCCGACCGCGCGAGCCCTTCCGCCCTCGCGCACCTCTTTACAGCCGCGCGGTGAAAATCAGTGGACGCTCGCAGGCGGCTGGAAGCTCACGCCGGCTCCCAAAGTTAGTGCCGACGGACGGGTCATTGCCCAGGTTGGTTTCGATACCAGCGATTGGTGGCCGGCAACCGTTCCGGGAACAGTTCTAACCACCATGGTGGATCGCGGTGTTTATCCTGATCCCGACTATGGCCTGAACAATCTTGCCATCCCTGAGCTTCTCAACCGGCAGGACTACTGGTATCGGGTCGAATTTGCTGCCCCCAAGTCTGTCAGTGGCCGTCACCTTACGCTTACCCTGAACGGCATCAATTACGCGGCGGCAGTGTGGTTGAATGGCGAGCATCTGGGAGAAATTAAGGGAGCCTTTATCAGGGGCAGGTTCGATGTGACCGAGTTGTTAAAGATCGGCCACCTGAATGCTCTCGCCGTGCGGGTTTCGCCACCGCCGCATCCGGGAATTCCGCACGAGCAGTCGATCAAAGCGGGACCTGGGGAAAACGGCGGAATCATGGTTCTCGATGGGCCGACGTTTATGGCGACCGAAGGATGGGACTGGATTCCCGCCATCCGCGATCGCAACACGGGAATATGGCAGGACGTCGTTCTCTCCTCCACCGGCCAGGTGCGGATCGGCGACCCGCAGGTGATCACTACCCTGCCGCTTCCCGACACCAGGCGAGCCGATGTTGAGATCGAAATTCCGCTTACCAATCTTTCGAACGCTCCGGTGCAGGGAAGCGTCACGGCGTCCTTTGAGCAAACGACGGTGACGAAAAGCGTTACTCTGCCGCCGGGCGAGAGCACGGTGAAGCTTGCGCCCGCGGAATTTACCCAGCTTGCCGTCCAGCATCCCCGGCTATGGTGGCCCAACGGCTACGGCAAACCCGAGTTGTATACCCTCAAACTGGCATTCAGTTCTGCCAACGGAGCATCGGACACCAAGGAACTCAATTTTGGCATTCGCGAAATCACATACGAGCTGAGCCTTTATGACTCCGCGGGCCATCTGCGGCGGGTTGAGATTTCTCCCACAAGGGCGAGGGAAAGAAACGAGGAAATTGTTGACGTCCGCCATGAGGGGATGAGACAGATTCCCCACGGATGGGCAGCCTCGCTGGTCCCAGGCGGTGAGTCCTCTCCGGCAGTCAAGCAGGTGGACGACGCGCAAAAAGGCCCCGCCCTTCGAGGAACGAAAGATAAAGATGAGGAAGCCGCCACCACGGACCTGGTCATCAAAGTCAATGGTGTCAGGATCGCCTGCCGGGGCGGCAACTGGGGGATGGATGACTCCCGAAAGCGCGTGGCGCGCGAGCACCTTGAGCCATTTTTCCGCCTGTATCGTGACGCCAACCTGAACATCATTCGCAATTGGGTTGGTCAGAATACGGAAGAGGTCTTCTACGATCTGGCTGATAAATACGGTCAGCTCGTCTGGAGTGACTTTTGGGCAACTACCCAGGACTACAACCTGGAGCCGCAGGATGCCGATTTGTTCCTAAGAAACGCGCGCGACACGATTCTGCGATTTCGCAATCATCCCTCGATTGTGCTCTGGTGCGGCCGCAACGAAGGTGTTCCTCAACCCATCATCAATGAGGGCTTGGCGAACCTGATTCACACCTTCGACGGTACCCGCTACTACTCGCCGAGTTCAAATCGCGTCAACTTGCGGGACAGCGGTCCTTACAAGTACCAGGATCCCGTCACCTACTACAAGATCAATCGCGGTTTCTCGGTTGAGCTGGGTGTGCCCTCAATGCCAACCCTGGAGTCATTCCGCTACTGGATTCCCAAAGCAGATCAATGGCCCATCAGCGACGATTGGGCCTACCACGACTGGCACCAGGCAGGAAACGGTGACGTCGCTCCCTTCATGCGGGAAGTGGAAACCGAGTTCGGGGCAGCGACCGATCTGGAGGACTTCGAGCGGAAAGCGCAGATGCTCAACTATGTGGAGCATCGCGCAATTTTCGAAGGCTTCAACGCGCACCTCTGGGCGCCCAACAGCGGGCGCCTTTTGTGGATGACGCAGCCGGCATGGCCCAGCTCGAGTTGGCAGATTCTCAGTTCTGATTACGACACCCAGGCTTCATTCTATGGCGTAAAAAAAGCCTGTGAGCCAATCCATGTGCAGTTGGACCTCTCCAGCTACGAAGTAGACGTCGTGAATACCACCGCAGGTCCGCGGCAGGACGTGTCTCTCAGCGCCAAGGTGTACTCGCTGGATAACAAGTTGCTGTTCGAGAACAGCCAGAAGTTGCAGGTTGCCGCCAACGCGCTTACCCCGGGCTTCAAGTTGGAGCTGGCTCCGTTTCTCGCCTCCGGAATGGTTTTTGTCAGGCTCGCTCTCAATGATGGGGCCGGCACGCGGATCTCGGACAATCTGTATTGGTTGGGCGGCGGCGAGGGAGCGTATCGTCGGTTGAACCGGCTTCCACCCGCTTCACTGTCCGCCACTGCCACCGCGAGGCGCGAGGGCGACGAGATCAAAATCCACGTCCAGTTGGAGAACCGTGGCCTAGCCGCCGCGTTGGCCAACAAGCTCACGCTGGAGACCGCTTCCGACGGCGCGCGGATTCTGCCCGCTTATTGGAGCGACAACTACATCTCCCTCTTGCCCGGAGAAACTCGTGCCATCGAGATCGAATTTCCGGCAACCGCGTCCCCGGGACCAGCCAGGATCGAAGTCAGGGGATGGAATTTGTCCACCATGGCGATCCCAATTTCGAATCGTTGAGGTGTAGTGGCGAACATTGATTCACAATCGACTTATAGTTACAAGGGCAGCAACTCCAAATGCTGCTGAACTGCATCGATTGAGTGTTCTCCGTCGAGTATTCTCTTGTTGACCGCCCCCCGCTCCACATTGGTTTCTAACACTCCGATCTCGGGCAGGCTGAGTTTAAGCTTAAGTTCTTCTGCTAACTCGTGACACCGGGTTTGCAGAGCCGAGGAACTCTCCTCCGCCATCCGTAGCCAGTAATAGGCGGATCTGGTATTTTTCTCAACCCCCGATTTCCCCAGATAGGCGAGTCCAAGAGAAAACTGGGCCGCAGCGAAACCCGCCTCAGCGGCTTTCAGACACCTCTGGACATGACTATCGGGGCGAGCGGGTTTGGCGAATTCCTTCCGGCTGAGATTGTCGCGCGCGTTATACAACAGAAAAAGCAATTCAAACCGGTTCGACACGCCCACTTTGTCAAAGATGCGGAACAAGTAATTCTTGACCGTATGCTCGCTAAGATGCAGTTGATCGGCAATCTGCTTGTTGCTTTGCCCCTGGGCCGCGCACTCCGCCACTTCAAGTTCTCGCTTGGAAAGTACACTGACTTTCTCGTCGTCCATGCCGTCACAGGAGGGGCTGTTCCGCACCGCCGCCAGCAAGTATTCCGCTTCTTTCCGTCCGGCCCAAATCTCCCCGCGACTCACGCGCTCGATGCAGGCGCGAAACTCGGCGGGTGCTTCACTGCGGCTAAACACTCCTTTGGCTCCACACCGAAACGCAGCCAGGACTGAGCCTCTCGCGTTGCCATCAATCAAGACCACGATCTCAATTTTCGGATTGCGCAAGCTCAGGGCGCGGACAATTTGCAAACCGGTTTTCGTTCCGCCATCAAATTCGGCGCTGATCACGGCAACCTCCGGTTTGTGGGCCAGGGTCGAAGAGAGAACCTCGTCAGCCGCGGCGACGCACGTCACCTCTAAGTGGGGATCGCGGCTTAGCGATTCGGCCAGCAAATGGCTGGCCATGCGGTTGCGGTCGGAAATCAGGATACGTACACGTTTTTCTGGCGTACTCAAGATGGGGGATGGAGATAACACCATATTCGGGCCCGTAGTCGATTTACTTAATATGGGGTGATCTCACCCTGGCCAGAGTGAGGGAGAACGGCCCCTGCATTGTCGCGATTAGAGGCGAAGGATTCTTGCATGTTGCGAGGTCACGCTTAAATCCCCAACGAAACGGCTTCTCGAGTGTGTGAAGTCGTTGTCTTCTCCTGCCATGGTTAGAGTCTAACGCCTCTGGGCGCGGTGTTCAAATCTAAAATTCCTGTAGGTCGCATACAGGATTCCACCGAGGAAGATGACTTCGTACCGGTGGATGATCGCCCGCTTGCGGGGCCCCGCGAAGCCAACTAAGGTGACGGCATCTCTCCTTAGCAGGAATAGATCTGTGGATACCTCGAACGGGCGGAGGGCATTCCGCCGATTCCAGCTAGCTGTACCCGCGCTGTTTCGATGGAGACAGGGACAGGAGTATCGCGAAGTAGGCTGCTGCACCAGTATTGGAACGGGCGGGCTATTTGTACTTACTACCCGGTATCCGCCAGTGGAGACGGAGATTCAGGTTGAAATCGTGCTCCCAGCCCTCTACCCGGCAGCACGCGAAGTTCGAATTAATTGTGTGGGCCGAGTCATCCGCACGCAGGACAGCGGACATCTAAGTTCGGCAGGATTTGCCGTCGCAGGATGCTTTGAGTAAGGAAGTTGCTATCTGTGTGAGGACGAATGCCTTACCAGGCGCGCTATATGCGGTCCCACTTGGGACTGAGAGGGCGAAGCTACACTGTAGCGCTGCGGCCACCACAAGCATGATTCGTGTGGCACGAATGCAACTCCAACCTGGGAATGCGACTCGAAAATCAGATACTCGAAACCGAGGAGGGTTACCGTGATTACCGCTCAATTCGTTAGCGCGGTCTTGGTTACGGCGGCCTTGATCGCACCAGTTCGCGTCGTGGCTCAGAACGACCCAGCTCCGGCGCCCCCAGTTGCGGCTTCGCCTTCCGACGCAACCGCCAACCAACCAGCGAACCCACAGACCGACGCGAGTGGTGATCGCCCGGCGCTGCAACAGAGGTACCCACGTTACCAGGTTACTAGAAGCGACATTTTGTCTTTGTCGTTCCCGCTGTCCCCGGAGTTCAATCGCCAGGTTACCGTGCAGCCGGATGGCTACATTAATTTACAAGGTACGCGAAGTGTATACGTGCAGGGTATGACCGTCCCCGAGATCGTTGTAGCCCTAAAAAAAGCTTACACGAACGTGTTGCGGGACCCGATCATTGACGTGGACTTGGTGGATTTCCAAAAGCCCTTTTTCATCGCTGGCGGCCAGGTGGGTAAGCCCGGCCAATACGACTTGCGGCACGATACGACGGTGTCGCAAGCCATCGCCATGGCGGGAGGGATTGCTTCTGGGGGAAAGACCCAGATATTTCTCTATCATCGGGCTTCTGCGGGCTGGGTGGAAGTCAAGAAATTGAACTTGAAAGACATCTACCACGGAAAGAACGCGAATGAGGACGCTCTGTTGCAGCCAGGGGACACTATCTTTGTGCCCGAAAAGTTCATCACCAATTTCCGAAAATACATTCCCTATTCGGTCGGTACCGCGTTTAACCCACAGCAGGCGTTTACCCCGTAGCAGTTAGTTCGCTTGATCTGCACGGCTGTAGTGCAAGAGGAAAGCAATGAACCAGGCCAACCCGACGCGCCTACTCGAGGGAGCGACCACCGAAACGACCTTGCGGGATTTAGTGTCGCCGCTATTCCGCCATCGGCGGCTGGTCGTGGTCTATTTTATGGGCGCCTTACTGTGCTCTATCGCGGCGACGTGGCTGTTGTCGAGTAAATACGAGTCCCGCATGGCGATCCTGGTCAATCGCGAGCGGCTCGATCCCGTGGTCACCACCGAATCCACTACGCAAGTGCCTCAGCTTGCACCGCAAGTGACCGAAGAAGAGATCAATTCTGAAGTCGAGTTGCTGCAGAGTCGAGACGTGCTGGAAAAAGTGGTGCTTGCCTGCGGATTGCAAAAAGACGAAGCCAATGCGTGGCTGCACCGATGGCTTCCGGGGCGCAGTCAAGACAGCGAAGTTTCCCGCGCGGTAGAAACCCTGGTCAAGCAGCTGAAAGTTAAGATCGTGGCCAAGACCAACCTGATCAATGTGAGCTACAAGGCGCGGGACCCCCGGGTCGCATTCGGAGTGCTGAATACGCTGGCGAACCTCTATCTGGAGAAGCACGTTGCGGTGCATCGGCCGGCCGGCTCTTACGAATTCTTCACCAAAGAAGCAGAGAGATATCACGAAGCCTTGCAGGAATCCGAGGCCCGTCTAGCCAGTTTCGATACCCAGGAAGGTCTGGTCGCTCCCGATGAGGAACGCACCAACATGGGCCTGAAGCTGGCTGACTCGGTGGCGGCACTGCATCAGGCGGAACAATCGATCGCGGCAAATGGCCGCAGGATCCGGGATGTACAGGGCCAGATGCGCGCGACGCCGGCGAGGTCCACCACACAACAAGTGTCAAGTTCGGCGGATTTGCTGCTGCAGCAATTGCAAGGCAACCTACTCACGGCGCAGGTCAACCGAGGCCAGCTGCTGATGAAGTATGCCCCGAGCTATCCCCTGGTGCAGCAAATTGACCAACAGATCAAGCAGACTCAAACCGCGATCGAAGAAGCGGAAAAAACCAAGTACGTGAATCAGACTACCGACCGCGATCCGACCTATGAATTCTTACGGGAGGACATGGCCAGAACGCAAGCCGACCTTGCCTCTCAGAAAGCCACTGCCATCGCCCTCGACCGCACCATCGCGAGCTTGCGCCAGAAAATGGTGGAATTGGATCAGAAGGCGCTCAAGCAAGCGGATCTGGTGCGGGAAAACAAAGCCAATGAGGCGAATTACCTGCTCTATCTCTCCAAGCGGGAGCAAGAACGTACATCCGACGCCCTGGATAAGAAAAGAATCGCCAACGTCGCACTCGCCATACCTCCTGCTATCCCTGCCCTGCCCGCTCATAGCCCCATCTTGATTGGAATGATCGGATTCTTCCTCTCGATTGCAATCGGAATGGCAGCCGCATATCTGGCGGAGTACATGGATCCGTCATTCCGCACGCCCACCGAGGTGGTTGAGATTCTCAAGATTCCCTTGGTTGTGGCCATCCCCAAACTAAAGGCGTAATTCAATCCCATGTTCCTGGACTATTACCAGCTGCGCGAACAACCATTCGGAGTCACTCCCGATCCCCGCTATCTCTTTCAGAGCCGCACCCACCGCGAAGCCATGGCGTCGCTGTTCTGCGGCGTGACGGGCGGACGAGGGTTCATGGCGGTGATTGCCAGGCCGGGCATGGGGAAAACCACTTTGTTGTTCCAACTGACGCAACGAATCGATGCCACGGCCAAGACCGTCTTTCTGTTTCAGACACATGCCAGCCCGCGGGATTTCCTTCGCAGCCTCATGGCCGATCTGGGGATTCCTGACGAAGACGGCGACCCCGTGAAGATACATTCCAAACTGAACCAAATGTTAGTGCGCGAATACCGGAAGGGAAAGCGGTTCGTCCTGATCATTGATGAAGCGCAAAATCTTGACACTTCCGTGTTGGAAGTCGTGCGCATGCTTTCCAATTTTGAGAATTCCGCGCAGAAGCTGATCCAGATCATTCTGTCCGGACAGCCGCAGCTTGCCCGCAAGCTGGCATCGCCGGAGATCGTACAGCTCAGGCAGCGACTTTCCATGGTTGCTCGTTTGAAGCCGTTTAACATCGAAGAGACCTGCCTCTATATCGATCATCGTTTGCGCACTGCCGGGTACGATTTCCAGCATCCGCTGTTCACGCCCGCGGCCGCGGCATTAATTGCGCGCTCCAGCGGAGGGATTCCCCGGAACATCAATAACATCTGCTTCAACTCGCTTTTGTTGGGCCGCGCGCTGGAGCAGCGAGAAATCACCCGGCAGATGGTCTCTGATGTTCTCGCCGATCTGGATCTCTCCTCCCTGGAGCATGAAGATCTTGTAGACCGGGCGGACGCAGGCGACGGGCCCGATAACGAGCGTCCCCGTACCCCGCATCCCCGGAACGAGCATCTTGGAGTCACGCAAACACCCGATCTGCCGTTAGGAGTGGAGATACCGTGAGCAAAAACTTTGAGCTGATGCAGAACATCGGAATCGGCCTGGAGAAGTCGGCCACACCAGAGCTGCCCCATGCGAGTCCGATACCCGTCGAAAGGCATGCCAGCAGGCACCTGAACACCGTCCCCTTTCAATTCGACCGGCAGGCCCACGAAGAATGTTTGCAGCTGGTGCAGCGTCTGTTCCTGTTGCAATCCGAGCCGCCTCACTGCGTGGTATTTGCCGGCATCGAACATGGGAATGGGTGCAGCTGGATTTGCGCGCAGACAGCGGAATTGCTATCCGAGAATACCCCCGGCTCGGTGTGTCTGGTGGAGGCCAACCTGCGCTCGCCCTCGCTCACGCAGATCTTCGGGGTGGCCAACCAACGCGGTCTTACTGATGCTCTTCTGAAGGATGGCCCAATAGGAGATTTCGCCAAACGGCTCCGCCGCAGCAATCTGTGGCTGCTTTCCTGCGGATCTTTGACCCCCGACTTTCCCAGCCTTCTGAATTCGGAGCGTCTGAAGGAGCGTTTGTCAGAACTACGTCAGGAATTCGATTATGTCCTCATCGATGCGCCGCCGCTGCGTCAATATGGCGACGCCGTGACCCTGGGATGGCTGGCGGACGGGTTGGTTATGGTTCTGGAGGCAAATTCCACCCGGCGAGAGTTTGCGCGTCAGATCGCCGAAACGCTGCAGGCGACTGAAATAAAGATTCTGGCTGCGGTTCTCAACAAACGTACCTTCCCCATTCCTCAGCTTCTCTACAAAAGACTCTGAGCGTGTTCGCCTCTCAAAGTCGTCTAGCACATAAAACCTTAAGGGCTACCCCGATCCATTGAGGCTGATGATGTTCCCCCAAACAAAACGGCTTTTCCAGAGACATGCGGCCAAGGTATTCGACATTTGTATTCTGGTAACTTCTTTTGCTCTGGCGACGGTTTCGCTTTATTCGTCGCCCAAAACCATCACTTTGGCCGGATTCATGGCCATGCGCATAAGACTGGGTACCATCCTGCTTTTTGTGCTGTTGATGGCGATCTGGCACGGCGTGTTCGTGATGTGTGGGCTTTACGAGTCCAAAAGGCTGACCACCTGGCGGGCGGAGGTATGGGAATTGGTGCGAGCTACGTGCCTGGCCTCGATTCTCCTCCTGGGCCTGGCCAGAATGTTCCATATCTTTATCGTGCAGCCCAGTTTCGTCTTTCTCTTCTGGGTCTTTTGCACTTCGCTGATGGTCTCGAGCCGCCTGGGGGCGCGTTCGATTCTTCTGAATCTGCGCCGCCATGGTCGAAACAGCAGGTTCCTGCTGATCATAGGGACCAATACCCGGGCCATGGAATTCGCGCGCCGCGTCACCACCAGCCCGGAACTGGGCTACAAGATCGTGGGATTTGTCGACGACGATTGGGATGGGATACGCTCTTTTAATGAGACCGGAAACGTTCGCTGCTGTAATTTTGCCGGGCTAGCCGATTTCCTTCGCCACAACGTCGTAGATGAGGCGGCGATTTACCTGCCCCTCCGTTCCTACTACAGGCATTCCGCGCAACTGGCTGCCCTCGGTGAACACGGGACCGCAGTCCGATTCGACTCTCAGATTTTCAATCTGGGACCGTCGCACTCGTCGGCCCAGGACCTGGACGGCAATCCCGAAGTCATGGTCTTTGCCGGGAAAGGCGAGGGCTGGCCCGCTCTGGTCAAACGTGGCTTCGATTTTGTGCTCTCCGCTTTGCTCCTAATCCTTCTGGCACCTCTGTTCCTGGTGGTCGCGATTCTGGTCAGGTGGACTTCACCCGGGCCCGCTTTCTTCGGGCAGACCCGCGTAGGTTTGAACAAACGGCAATTCCGAATGTACAAATTTCGCACCATGACGGCCGACGCCGAACAGATCCAGGACCAGTTACTCAACCTCAACGAAATGACCGGCCCGGTGTTCAAGATCAAGAACGATCCCCGCATCACTCCGCTGGGAAGGGTTTTGCGGAAGACAAGCATTGACGAACTGCCGCAGCTCTTCAATGTCCTTAAGGGAAACATGAGCCTGGTGGGTCCGCGCGCTATGTCTCTGCGCGACTACCAACTGTTCGATCAGGATTGGCAGCGACGTCGTTTCAGCGTGAAGCCGGGGATCACTTGTCTGTGGCAGGTGAATGGCCGGAACAGCGTCCCATTTGAAACCTGGATGGAGCTGGATATGCAGTACATCGACAAATGGTCTCTCTGGCTCGACTTCAAAATTCTCGCGCAAACCATTCCGGCGGTGATGAAGGGCTCGGGCGCGGCCTAGCCTGACTGTTCCCATCGCCCGGGGGCCGCAGCATTGTTTTCGGTGGCTCTCCTGGTGCCAAGAGTGTGCCAGCGGCGTCAGCACTCTCGATCTCACATGAAAATCCTGCTTATCCACAACACCTACCAGCAGCCGGGCGGAGAGGACGTCGTCTTCGAGCAGGAACGCCGCTTGCTGCAACAACACGGGCACGAAATCGTGACTTACCAGCGGAGCAATCACGAGATTGAACAGCTCTCCATGTTCGAGCGGATTGCCCTGGTAACCCGCATTATCGCGGCTGACGATAGCAAGCAGCAGGTATGGAAAATTCTCGAAATGTTCCAGCCTGACTTGGTGCACGCTCACAACACCTTCATGATGATTTCTCCGTCAGTCTATGAGGCCTGCGGTGAAGCTCACGTCCCGGTCCTACAAACCCTGCAGAATTACCGGCTGTTGTGCCCCGCAGCCCTGCTTTTCCGCGATGGCCACGTCTGCGAAGAATGTTCCGAGCACGGGTTGACTCGCAGCGTGTGGCACGGGTGCTACCGAGATTCCAGGCCGACAACCGCCGCGGTCGCTCTCATGCTGAAGACGCATCGTGAGCGGCGCACCTGGACCGACGCGGTGACCGGCTACGTGGTAGCCACCGAGTTTGCCCGCCAGAAGTTCATCCATGGCGGGCTGCCTGCGGAAAAAATCTTTGTCAAACCGAACTTTGTCGATCCTGACCCGGGAGAGCGTAGCCAGCCCGGCGACTATGCACTGTTCGTTGGCCGATTGTCCCCGGAAAAGGGGGTGTCCACCCTGCTGGCCGCTTGGAGTCGGCTTGGACCTTCGATTCCGCTGGTGATTGCCGGTGATGGACCGTTGCGCCCCAGGCTGGAAGCCGAGGTTGCGAAAAATAATCTGCGGCAGGTGAGCTTTCGGGGACGGCTGAACCCCAGCGAGACCCGGGCCGCCATGAAGCAAGCAAGATTTCTCGTCTTGCCCAGCCTGTGGTACGAGGGCTTTCCCATGGTGATGGCGGAAAGCCTTGCCTGTGGCACACCCGTGCTGGGTTCGAGGTTGGGCGCGATCGAGGAAATCATTACCGACGGCCGGACCGGGCTGCATTTCACCCCCGGCGATCCCACGGACCTGGGCGAAAAAGTCGAATGGGCCTGGAATCATCCCTCGGAACTCACCGCCATGGGCCGCGAGGCTCGCCGTGACTATGAATCTCGCTACACCTCTGAAATGAACTACTCCCTTCTGATGGCGATCTACCAGCAGGTGATAAAAGCCCATTCCGAAGCCGACGGCCGGAGTCAACCCATCCATGTTGCCTAATTTTGACGTGCTCGGAGTACGAGTTCACGCCGTTCAAATGTCCGATGCGATCGCCCAGGTGCGGTGCTGGATCCAAAACCGCGAAACCGGCCGCTACGTCGCGGTCACGGGTATGCACGGTGTGGCGGAGTCGCGCCAGGACGACTATTTTCGGGAAATCCTGAATACTGCCGATTTGGTCGTGCCGGACGGGATGCCCCTGGTTTGGCTGGGCCGCTGGCATCGCTATGGCCTCCGCCAACGCGTAACCGGGTCAGAGTTGATGCAAACTTTCTGCCGTGAAACCGGGCCCCTCTGCCGCCACTTCTTCTACGGAGGCGCGCCCGGAGTAGCGGATGACCTCGCGCGTGTTCTTCATCAACGGCATGGCATCGTGGTGGCGGGAACCTACGCTCCTCCGTTTCGCCCGCTCACAGAGGAAGAGGACAGGGAAGTCGCCTCGCGTATCGATGAAGCCGCCGCCGATGTCCTCTGGGTGGGTCTGAGCACGCCCAAACAAGAGCGCTGGATGTACGAACACCGCAAAAAACTCAAGGTCCGAGTGATGATAGGAGTGGGAGCTGCCTTCGACATGAACTCCGGCAAATTGCGCAGGGCTCCGGCCTGGATGCAGGAGCACGGGCTCGAATGGCTCTTTCGCCTCGTAGCGGAGCCGCAGCGTCTGTGGAGGCGTTACCTGGTCACAATTCCGAAAACTGCCTGGTTTGTGTGTTTGGAACTCATGCGGGAATCTTGAGATTCCGGCGCGACAAAATTCCAACCCTGGCTGGGAAGCTTTGAACGCGGGTTAATTCTTTAAGGAGAACTCATACACATGAAAAAGCAACCAAGAATCGTGGTTACGGGCGCCGGGGGTTTTATTGGTCACCATCTTGTCAAGCGCTTGAAGGCGGAGGGCAACTGGGTCCGCGGCATCGATGTCAAAGTGCCGGAGTACGAATCCTCAGCTGCCGATGAGTTCGATGTGGTGGATCTCCGCAAATACGACAACTGTCTGCACGCAACCCGGGGCAGAATCGAACAGGTCTACAACCTCGCGGCAGATATGGGCGGCATCGGCTACATTACCGCTTCACACGCCGATATTTCACGAAACAACGTCCTCATCAACGCCCACATGCTCGAAGCCAGCCGCTTGAATGGTGTAGGCAGGTTTCTATTCTCCTCCTCGGCCTGCGTTTACGCAGGTTACAAGCAGACCAGCGCTGATGTGAGTCCATTGCGTGAGGAAGACGCTTACCCCGCAGACCCGGAGCCAGGCTATGGATGGGAAAAACTTTTCACGGAAGAGCTGTGCCGTTATTACCGCCGGGATTACAAGTTCGAGACCCGCATCGTCCGCTTTCATAACGTCTATGGTCCGCTCGGGACATACGAAGGCGGCAAAGAGAAAGCGCCGGCTGCCATTTCCCGCAAGGTTGCTCTCGCGGAAGATGGCGGAGAGATCGAGATTTGGGGAGACGGAGATCAGACCCGTTCCTTTATGTACGTGGACGACTGTGTCGAAGGCCTGGTGCGGCTGATGGCGTCGGACTACCACGAGCCCCTGAACCTCGGCACCGACCGGCTTGTCACCATCAATGGGCTGGTCGACCTCATCACCGCGATTGCAGGAAAGCGTCTGGTGAAACGGCACGACGTGAGCAAGCCTCAGGGCGTTCGCGGGCGTAACAGCGACAATACCCGACTCTTCCAGGCTCTGGGTTGGGAACCCAGCATTTCCTTGGAAACGGGACTGCAGATTACCTACAAATGGATCGAAAATGAACTACGCGATGCGAACCGTGCCGCATTCGCTTATTCGTCGCAGGCGGGGGGCTAGAAGCCGGTATGGCCGCACGGATCGAAACCGGCTCAACACCCCTGTGGAACCCGATATCCCGTCCCCTGGCTCAATCGGCGGAGTCATTTTTGCCGACAGCGCCTTCCGCCACACAATCGTCAGGACCTGGCGGCACCTGCTGTTAATCAGGCGTCATCGGAGGCGCCCGTGGATCTCCGCCGATTCCGCAAATGCAGCTGACTGAATTCACGCTCACTCGCCTGAGGCCCCGATTTCGTCATGGTCCAGTTCCTTCGCAAAAACCGATTGGCCCGCAATACGGTGTGGATGTCCCTGGGTCAGGGATTTCGGCTGGTTATTCAGGCGCTATATTTCGTGCTGATCGCGCGCTCCCTGGGGGCCGCCAATTACGGTGCATTCATAGGCGTGGTGGCGCTGGTGGGCATCGTCTATCCTTTTGCGACTCTTGGCAGCGGCAATCTCCTGGTCAAGAACGTCGCCCGAGACGCCAGCCTCTTCGCGCGGTATTGGGGCCGAGCGCTGGTGACGACTGCGGTTGCCAGTTCCGTACTCTTCGCCGCCGTGCTGGTGCTCTCCCATTTTGCCTTGCCAAGCTCAATTCCGTTTCGCCTGGTGTTGCTGGTAGCTGGGTCCGATCTGTTCGGGCTCAGTATCACCCAGGTCTGCAGCCAGGCATTCCAGGCTTTTGAACGCCTAAACTGGACCGCGGCCATCAATGTCATGAGCAGCAGCAGCCGGCTCACTGGGGCACTCATTCTGGTTGCGATCCACCATCATCCCTCCGCCCTGCAGTGGGGCTACCTGTATTTCTCCAGTACATCGCTGGTAGCCGTTGCGGCGATGCTTCTGGTGCTGGTAAAGCTGGGATCTCCGAGGTTCAAGCTGTGGAAGTCCAGCGCGGAAACGCGGGAAGGGATTTATTTTTCCGCGGGGTTAAGCGCGCAAACCATCTACAACGATATCGATAAGACCATGCTGGCTCGCCTCGGCACCCTGGAAGCAGCCGGCATTTACGGTGCCGCCTATCGGCTGATCGACGTCACCTTCGTGCCCATACAATCGCTGCTCGCGGCCGCTTATCCTAACTTTTTCCGCACCGGGGCTGCGGGAATCTCGGCAACTCTTGGCTATGCCAGGCGATTGGTTTGGGGGGCCCTCGCCTACTCCGTCGCGGCCTGTCTAGCCATATTGCTATTCGCCGGTGTGGTTCCGCTCATACTCGGTCCGGAATACATCTTCACGGCCGAGGCTCTGCGCTGGCTGGCCTTGCTGCCGGTGTTGAAGGTTCTGCACTATTTTCTCTCTGACTCCTTGACCGGCGCCGGATTTCAGGGAGTCCGCACTTGCATCCAGGCGGGGGTCGCTCTTTTCAATGTGCTGATCAATCTCTGGATTATTCCGGCCTACTCCTGGCGCGGTGCGGCGTGGTCGAGCATTGCATCGGATGCTCTGCTGGTGGGCAGCATAGGAACGGCTGCTTTTGTTCTTTCACGCCGGGCGCGAACGCTTGGGCTGGATGCGTCACTTGAATCTACGGAGGAAAGCGCTTTGCCCGCCCTTTGAGTGGAAAGAGCAGTATGAGAATACTCATTTTCCCCCGAGACATCCGCCGCGTCGATAATCCCTACGGGGAATTGTTGTATCGAGACATGCCCAGCCTTGGGGTTGAAGTCGAGTGTTTCTCCCCCTGGCGCGCCTTGTGGGGAAGGTATGACGTCTTTCATCTGCACTGGCCGGAGTACTACCTGAATCGTCCTCTGCCGAAAGCGCTGATGGGCACGCTGTTGGTGCTGTTTTCAACCGCCTGGTTGCGCAGACGAGGAACTCGCATCGTTTGGACCGCCCACAACCCCCACAGCCACGCGCGCGCCCACCCTGCGATCGAAGCCTGGTTTTGGCGAATGTTTACCGCAATGCTCGACGGCTTTGTCAGTTTGAGTGACGCTTGCACCCAATGGATCGCGGAGGATGTTCCTGGTCTGCAGCCCGTTCATCGGGTCGAGATCCTTCACGGGCACTACCGGGAGGCCTATCCGGCGCCGATCAGTAAAGCCAGCGCCCGGCATGCGCTGGGGCTTACCCCCCAGCAGACCGTGCTGTTGTTCTTTGGCGCAGTCTCACCCTATAAGAATGTGCCTCACCTGATCGCGACATTTCGCGGTGCAGCTCTGCCAGACACCATCATGCTGATCGCAGGCCGTTCAGATTCCAAAAAATGCGGCCGGCAAGTTGAAATGGCGGCGCAGGGCGATCAGCGCATCAAACTTGATCTGCGCCGCATCCCCCGGGAGGAAGTGCATCTGCTTTTCTCGGCGGCCGACCTGGTTGTGCTTCCCTTTGCAGACATCATGCATTCTGGCTCAGCTATTCTGGCGCTCTCGTTCAATCGACCGGCTCTGGTCCCAGCTCGAGGCTCGCTCCCGGAACTGCAGATACGAGTCGGTCCGGAATGGATACGAACCTACGACGGTGAACTCACGCCGGCGATACTGACGGCGGCGGCTGTGTGGGCAAGAAATTCGAAGCGCGCATCGCGGCCGGATTTGTCATCTTTCGAGTGGACGCACATTGTCCAGAGTACGGTGGAACTCTATTCTCGGCTCTGTGCTCTACCATTACGGCAGCCACGCCAACAAACGGCCAATATAGAGCCCCAGACGGTGGGCCTGAACAACCTGCCACGGGCTTGATTTCGTCCTGGCCCTGACCTCGCCTCATGCGGATTTCACTAAAATTTCTAGGTGATGCCTTCACCATACTGGTTCTATTCCTGGGGACGGGTGCGTTCATCTCCTTGATGATGGACAGTTCCAATCCAGACGCTACCACCGACGGCAGCTTGCTCACGCAGTTTGGCTGGTCCCTGATTTACATCGTAGTGCTGGTGCGAGCCGTCCCCCTGCGCCGGGAAATTCTGCAAGTACTCAAAGCCAATAAACTCCTAATCGTTCTGGTGTTCTTTGCGATTTTCTCCGCCGTTTGGTCAGAAGATGCGGGTCTTACGATCCGCCGCGGCCTCGCCGTACTGGCGACTACGCTGTTCGGGCTCGATTTCGCTGTTCGCTACTCCATCCGCGAACAAGTCCGCCTGTTCGGGATTGCGCTGGGCCTGGCGGTCGCGATCAGCGTGGTGGTGGAAATATTTTTTCATGGCCTGGTTCCCACCGTGGATTCTTCCTATCCCGACGCCTGGAATGGGGCCTTTGTACAGAAGAACGATTTCGCGAGATTTGTGGTGCTCGCGGGCCTCCTGGTCCTTATGCGCACGCGAACAACCACTTGGAAATTCCTGGTGGCAATCAGCACCATAGGGGCTACGGGGGCGCTGATTTTCCTGTGCCGCTCAAAAACAGCTTTCGTAGTTTTTGTGGCCATGCTGGTGCTGCTGCGTGTCTTCAGGCTCCGCCGCCGCGGATCCAGGGCATTGATCGCCGGCATTGCAGGGGTGTTGATCGTAGGCGCGCTGCTATCGGTAGTCGTCGACATGGACAGCATGGCCGGATTGCTGGGTCGCGATGCGACTCTCACCGGCCGCACCAACATATGGGCGCTAGCTATGGAGAGCGTGGTCGAACGCCCGCTGCTGGGCTACGGATACAGCGCCTTCTGGAATGTCGCTCCTGAAGCCGAACGCATCAGCACGATTCTGCACTGGAAGGTGCCGCACGCGCACAATGGGTTCATTGATCTTACCCTGCAGCTCGGGGTGGCCGGGCTTGCCCTGTTTCTGGTGGTCTATCTCATCGCCGCGCGCCGGGCCATAGCCTTTGCCAACAGCGATCCCGGACAGGAAGCGATATGGCCCCTGGCCTATCTGGCTTTCGTAGTGCTCTACCAGGTGACCGAAAGCACAATTTTCGTGGGCAATACCATCCTGTGGATGGTTTATGTCTCCAGCATCTGCTCCATCACTAAGGCTTTACCGGCTGATTCCACCGTTTCAGACCACGAGCCCGTTCTCGAGCCAGTGCCGTCTTTCGCGGGCGGCAAGGAATACGTGTGACCATGTCCTCCAGTCCTACGGTGGTCATTTTCTGTGATCATCTTTTATATCTTTCGGAAACCTTCATCCGCGCCCAGGCCCAGGCTCTGCGACAATTCTCGCCCGTTTATGCCGGCTCTCGCAGAGTCCACGGGCTCGAGTTGCCAGCGGGCAGTAGCTACACGATCAACCCCGGCGATACCGTCGGGAAGATTCGCGAGGTGGTCTTCAAGTTATTCGGAAAGGCTCCGGACCTGGTTCGACGACTTCGCGCTCTCGATCCGGTTCTGGTCCATGCCCATTTCGGCCCGGATGGGTTGCGGGCGCTGCCGCTGTCACGCCAGCTCGGCCTGCCGCTCATCGTGACCTTTCATGGATCGGACGCTACCGCGCTCCATCCGCGGCGCAAACAAGCCCCATTTGGACACCGGCGCTACCTGGCTCACAAAGATGTTCTGCGGCACGGGGCTTCGCTGTTCCTGGCTGTCTCGGATTTCATCCGCGGCAAATTGCTGGAACAAAATGTTCCTCCCGAGAAGGTTATCGTCCACCACATCGGAGTGGATACCAGGTTCTTTTCGCCGGTAACAGAGGAGACCGAACCGGTAGTTCTGTTTGTGGGACGGCTTTCGGAGAGAAAGGGTCCCAACTACCTGATTCAGGCCATGGCGGAAGTGCAGCGGGAATACCCTGAGGTGGAGTTGGTCCTGATCGGCGACGGGCCCTTGCGCAAAAATCTTGAACAGCAGGCCAAGGCCAGTCTTAGGAAATACAGATTTCTGGGTGCTCAACCGCCGGAAATGATCCGCGAGTGGATGGATCGGGCGCGGGTGTTTTCGGCGTCCAGCGTAAAGATTGATTCCGGTGAGGAAGAGGCGTTCGGCATGGTATTTGCCGAAGCCCAGGCCATGCAAAAGCCGGTGGTGGCTTTTGCCTCGGGCGGAATTGGCGAAGCCGTTTCCCACAACGAGACCGGATTTTTAGCAGAGGAACGGGATTGGCGGAAACTCGCAGAATATCTTTCCATGTTGCTACGAGATAGCAATCTTCGTCGCAAGTTTGGCCTTGCCGGGCGAAAACGGGTCCTGCGGCTCTTTGATCTGAGCAAGCAAACCAGCGTGCTCGAAGAAATCTATGGGCGCGTCATCGAGATGGATTGCGTTGGCCGTGCCCAACCGACACATCAGTTGGCTGCGCAGAGGACTTAACCCATGGCCAAGGTTCTGATCATTCAGGCAGGAATGAAGCAATACCGCGTGCCATTTTTCAGTGGGCTTTATGAAGCATTGCGCCAGGACGGTATCGAGCTTCGGGTGGCTTATAGTGAGCCGAATAGCCAGCATGCGGTACGCCAGGATGGTGCTGAACTGCCGAGTGCCTTCGGATTGAAGGTAAGAGGCTATTGGCTTGGAAATCGCTTCCTCTACCAACCGCTGTGGAGGGAAATCGCAGGCGCCGACTTAGTAATTGTGGGCCCGGAAAATAAATTCCTCATCAACCCGCTCTTGTTACTGCTGCGCGCCGTGCGCGCGAAGACCGTGGCCTTTTGGGGGCTGGGTCCCAACATGCATCCCGACCGGTCAGAATTCTCGGAGTGGATCAAGGAACGGCTGCTAACTTCCGTCGATTGGTGGTTTGCTTACACGGAAAGCATAGCCTCGTATTTGCGGTTGCGCGGCCTGTCCGGGGACAAAATCACTAATGTGCAAAATGCTACGGATACCGCCGAATTGCGGCGGCTCATACACGAGATTTCTGACGCGCAGGCGGCGGAAGCACAGGAGGCCCTTACCGGCAGCGCGCACACCCAGATCGGCCTCTACTGCGGACTGATTGGCCCCATCAAAGCAATACCGTTGTTGCTCGACTCCGCGCGGCTGGTGAAACAGCGCTGTCCGGAGTTTCACCTGGTTATCGTTGGAAATGGGCCCGACCGTCACTGGTTGGAACAAGCGACTAGCACCGAGAGTTGGATTCACTACATGGGATCGAAATATGGACGCGAGAGTGCCATGTTCTACAAGATGGCGGACGTGTTTCTGCTCGCCGGCACCGCAGGACTTGCCATCGTAGATAGTTTCGCGGCAGGTCTTCCCCTGATTGCGACTCATCTGCCCACGCACCCGCCCGAGGTCACTTATCTGCGCGATGGAGAGAATGGAAGAATCACGGCCCACGAAGCTGGAGTGTATGCCGAGGCCATCGTGGAAGTGCTCACCATGCCCAGCCTGATGGCTAAATTGCGGGGCGGGGCTGTGGCTGCGGGTTGCAAATATACGATCGAAGCCATGGTGGAGAATTTCAGGACGGGGATCAAACAATGCCTCCTGCGTTCCGGCGCTTCTCTACATTCGTCGCTTCCCGGGAAAGCATTGCCGGAGACCCAGCTTTGATAATCCCGCAATTGTTGCTTCCGAACTGAATCTTTCATAGCTACGAACTCTTGGCAGGGCATTGAATGTTCCCAAACTTCCAGTGCCCTGCCTGAATAAACCGGGGAGGAACCATGAACGTCAGCGTTTTTGGACTGGGATATGTTGGCTGCGTTACCGCCGCTTGTTTGGCCCATGACGGTCATCGGGTCGTAGGCGTCGATGTGGACGCCCGTAAGGTCAACGCGATTGCGGAAGGTCACGCCCCGTTTTTGGAACCGGGGTTAGAGCCGTTGCTGAGCGAAGCACGAGATTGCGGAATGCTGACGGCGACAACGGATGAGCTCGAGGCGATCCGCTCGACGGACATGGCTTTGATTTGCGTCGGTACTCCGTCCCAGCGGAATGGTGAGATAAAACTCGACTATCTCCGCAGCGTATTGATTTCTATTGGCACGGCACTTCGCAAATCGCGGAAGCCTTTCATTGTTGTGCTACGAAGCACGGTGCTTCCCCATGTCGTAGAACGCGAATTGATCCCGATCCTGCTAAAGACTTCTGGAGGGATTCTGGGTAGTGAATTGCAATTCTGCTACAACCCGGAATTTCTCCGCGAAGGAACCGCGGTCCGCGACTTCTACGAGGCGCCTATGGTAGTGATCGGACATCGCAGCGCGCGGGCCGCTCAAACGGTGGCGCAGCTCTACAGTAGGGTAGATGGTCCGGTCGTCTTTACCGATATCGCAACCGCTTGCCTGGTTAAATACACCTGCAACGCTTTCCACGCCCTGAAGGTTGCCTTTGCTAACGAGATCGGCCACCTCAGCCAAGCTCTGGATGTCGATGGCCGGCAACTCATGGAGATTATTTGCCGGGATACGAAGCTGAACATCGCTCCGGTCTACTTGAAGCCAGGATTCGCATTTGGGGGTTCCTGCCTGCCGAAAGATTTGCGGGCCATCGTTGCTGAATCGCGACGGCAGGCATTGCCGTTGCCGCTTATCCAGTCAATCTTGCCCAGCAATAAAGCGCATCTGGAGGCTTGCATCGACTCGGTCCTGGACACAACGCGAAAAAAAATCGGCCTGTTTGGGCTAACCTTCAAGGAAGGTACGGATGATTTACGTGAGAGTCCGGCGGTCGAGCTTGCTGAAACCCTGATCGGAAAAGGGATAGAGCTGACGATTTACGAACCCGCAATCTCACGCGATAGCATTCACGGAACAAACTTGCAATTCATCGAAAGCAATATTCCCCATATCTGGAAACTGCTGACCTCGGACTTCGCGGAGATGGTCGCACAAAACAGCGTAATTGTGCTGCTCAAGAAATTAAGTGATCAAGAGAGGCAGACATTGAAGAAATTACGCGCCGACCAGACATGTATAGACTTCGTGGGCACCGTGGGGGCCGATGAGCTATCCGCCGCAACTATCGTTTTCGGTGTAAGGCAACCAGAAGTCAGCACCACTTCCGCTGCCGCGGATTGACTGGTCTGGCCCTTATTCGCGGATTAAGCGTTGGGAGGAACGTCTTGCGACCCCAATGGAACTATCCGCCCGGTGGGAGCTTTCGATTCTGCCTAAGCGTGCTTCGCAGGATTCTTTCTCCGCTCGGAAATGCCACCTATGACGCAGCGTAAGATTCCCTCCGTCCTAATGAAGCCAGTCCATATACAGAGCGCGCTGTTGTTTGTAGTTCTCGGCTTGGCGTGTGCTGGCGCGAGCGGTATGGGGCAGCAACTCGTTCCACCATCTAGGCCGATACCGCGAAGTTTTTTTGGAATGCATATTCACCACATGGTGAGCCCCAACGGCACTAGCCCGTTGACTCCGTGGCCCAGCGTTACCGTGCCGGAGTGGCGTTTATGGGACGCCCGGGTAACCTGGCCCGATTTGGAGCCCTTGAAAGGTCAATGGCGGTTTGACAATCTGGATAAGTCTCTAGCCCTTGCCGAACAACACAATGCGAACGTCTTGCTCACGCTCGGGCTTACGCCTCGCTGGGCGTCCGCGCGTCCCCAAGAACCATCAGGCTATCAATACGGGTTTGCCGCCGAACCCAACGACTTGGAAGACTGGCGAACCTTCGTAAAGACGGTGGCCACACGTTACAAGGGGCGCATCCATATTTATGAGGTAGGAAACGAACCGAATGTAAGGAAATTCTGGACCGGAACCGTCGACCAAATGCTGGTGCTCACCCGCGAAGCTCACGACATTATTAAGCGCATTGATCCCACAGCGCTGCTGGTTTCGCCTTCGGCAACCGCAGGCAGCGGCACTCCCTGGTTGTCTGAGTTCCTCAGCAAAGGTGGCGGAGAATACGTGGACATCATTGGATACCATTTTTATGTGACGCCCAAACCCCCGGAGACCATGGTGCCACTCGTCGAAAAGGTAAAGAAGATCGTGCAGCAGAACGGCGCAGGAGATAAGCCGCTTTGGGACACCGAGACCGGTTGGTTCCCACCTTCGCAATTAGACTCGGGCGAGCTTGCGGCGGCGTATCTGGCGCGCTCCTATTTGATCCTCTGGGCTGAGGGTGTTCAGCGACTCTATTGGTATGCCTGGGACAACAATAAGATGTCGCTGCAGACGACGGCGAGCGATAGCACAACGCTGACTCCGGCGGGGCAAGCGTATGACACCATACAAAAGTGGCTGGTTGGCGCACGTATGGATTGGTGCAACGTGGATACGGACTCCACCTGGACTTGTCAGCTAAATCGAAACGGCAGTTCCCAATGGATCGTGTGGAATCCTGAACAGAGTAAAACAATCGACCTGCCGGCCGCGTGGCATATCAAAAACATTACTCCTCTAGTTCGTGAACCGCAGGCGCTTAAGGGGCTCAGCATTCAAGTAGGCCCAATACCGCAGCTTCTGACCTAAGCGAGCTTGCCGGCACCAGCCACCCGACCTTAGGACATGAACCGAAGTGCGCGACGAGCTGGTTGAAGTGACCCATGACATTCAGACGCTTTCTAACCGACCGTGGCAGGAATACGGAACTCGACTTTGTGCGGGGACTTGCAATCCTATTAGTGATTGGCTACCACGCGCTGAGCTTACCTACATCGAACCGCTGGTTTCGGGGGGCGGAGGTGGTTCTGAAAACCTTCGGATGGACCGGGGTGGATTTGTTTTTTGTCCTGAGCGGCTTTCTGGTTGGCGGTGTATTGCTTAGCGAATACCGGAAAACTCAGCAACTAGATGTGACGCGATTCATCATTCGTCGCGGCTTGAAAATCTGGCCGCCTTACTATTTTTATATCCTATTTCAGGTGATTGTCCACCGGCATCCGCTCAAGTCGTATTTGTTGGCCAATCTGCTCCACGTCCAAAATTATGTGGGAAGCAGCCTGGAGCACACCTGGACGCTCTCGCTGGAGGAGCATTTTTATTTATTGCTTTCGCTGACTGTCGGTTGGATGGTTCTGCGCCGATGGCCGGCGGGGAAGATGATCAAGACCTTCGCCATCGCGCTCGGCGTGGTTTTTGCAGTTCGCTGTCTGACCTGGTTTTTGGGCTTCCGGGAGATGGTTGAGAGATCGACGCATACCAGAATCGATTCGCTTTTGTGCGGAGTGATCCTAGCCGCGCTTCTTCAATTTTATCCGGACTATTTTGAGCGCCTTACCAGGCGTAAGACAGTGCTGCTGCTGGTTGCAGGATGTGCCGTGGCATTCATCGCGCTCGTGCATGACCGCAAGGCGGCCATCATGGGCACGATTGGCTTCACCGTCATGTATCTCGGATACGCCGCGTTCATGCTATTGATGTATCGGCATTCGGGAGCACTCCGTGATTTAGTTGTCTATAAGGTCGTTGCCAAGATCGGCGTCTATTCTTATGGCATTTATTTGTGGCATCTGGCGGTGCGGGACTCGTGCGCGCACTTTGCGCAGCGGTTCGATCCCGCATTTCAGTGGCCAGTCGCAATGCTTTGCCAATACGCCACCGCCGTCGTATTAGGCACGGCCTTAACGCTCCTGATCGAGTGGCCGTCGCTCCGCATACGTGACAAGCTATTCCCGGCCAAGGACAGCTTGCATTCATTAATTGCCTTGCAGAGTGATCCGAGTGTGCTTACTGAAACTGACCAGACTCGGACCAGGACCTTACCCCCACTGGGAGAAGTCGCTGCCGTATACCGGACATCGCACTAGAGAACGACGATGTTGAACTTCAGGCGAGTCACAACCCAAACTCGATTTATCCCTCAGATTGATGGACTGCGGTTCGTTGCCATCGCGTCTGTGGTCTTGCTTCACCTTTACGCTTCTCTGAATCACGATGGCGCCGTTCAGAATCCTGCTTTCAATCCCGCAAACGTGGGCATGTTGAGCAAACGAGGAGTCGCATTATTCTTTGCCATCAGCGGGTTCATCCTTGGAGTGCCGTTTGCTTCCGCTTATCTTCGGGGCGCAGCGAAGGTTAACTTGAAGCAATACTTCCTGCGCAGGCTAACTCGTCTTGAACCGCCCTACATCCTGAGTCTGCTGATATGGGCCGGTATCCTGTTCGCCGTGGCGCACCAAAGCAGCCAGGAGATCTTGCCGCATTTGCTCGCCAGCATGGCTTATCTTCACAATCTCATTTACAACGGCGACAGCACCATTAATGTAGTGGCCTGGTCCTTGGAGGTTGAGGTCCAGTTTTATGTTCTCGTCCCTTTGCTGGCCGGCATATTCGCCATCGCCGACACCCGCCTGCGTCGCGGCGCGATCGTGGTTCTGATGCTCGCTTCCGCCCTTCTTGGCGGTCAACTCCTCCATACCCGCCTGGAAGCGTCGGTTGCCTTCTATCTGCCGTTTTTCCTGGCAGGATTTCTTCTCTGCGACTTGTATGTGACCCGCCGGGATTGGAAGCCGTCCTGGGTTTGGGATGTGGCTGCGCTTGGTGGGTGGCCGCTGGTCTGGTATTTGAGTCCTGGATGGAGCCGCGTCCTGCTACCCTTCGTCATCGTGCTGCTCTATCTGGCTGCGTTCCGGGGCAGGCTATTTTCTGCTGTCTTCAGCCATCCCATCGTCACCGACATCGGCGGGATGTGTTACAGCCTGTATCTCTTCCATTTTCTTATCATCTCCGCAGTATGCCGGGTATCGAAGCCAGTGCATATCGGACACGACTTCTGGGCGTACTATTTACTGCAGGCGGTCCTGGTGCTGCCGGTCGTACTGATACTCTGCGGAGTCTTCTTCCTGCTGGTCGAACGCCCGTGTATGGACAGAGACTGGCCCCGCAAACTCCGGAACCGCTGGTTTGTTTCAGCACCCGCACCGGTGGCAAGCGCGATCGGCAAATAGACTAGAACGGCCCTGGTCCGATCCTTCCTTCTTACCTTCTTATCCTCGCAGTTTCTCCGCCTTCCTTTGCTCCGCTTCTGATCACCTCCCCGCGGTCCCCCTCAACCCGATCAAGACGTTACTCGACCCTCACGAAGCTGAGGAATGCCGAGTCATGACTTCAGCCTTGAGGTGGGGGCGCGAGCAGCTCCGAGTCTCCCTGCCCGATGTGATACGCGCGAGCACCATCGGGAAGTACAACCAGCGGCTTACCTGCAGGTGCACCTTTAATTTCAGCGCCAGAAGCCACCAGTGGCGCAAGCGCAGCCAACCTCACGAATTTGCGTCGATTTATGCTTTCTCCGAACTCTAAGAGCTGGATTCCCGTTTTGGTTTCGGAAGTAGGCGGCATTGTACGGCTGTACGGCTTGGCTTCTCTTTTGCCTCTTCAACGCACGATGAATGGCGAGGGATTTGGCCTTGGCTGTGGATTCGGCAAATCGACTGGTTTGCGCCTGATCTGCAGAGACACCTCGACACTCGCCTATCTAGGATGATCGAGGTTTTAACTCACCGACTACGAACCAGTAGGCGGGCAGTCCCACAAGCAGAACGATCGAGGCGAGTTCGAACCCTGGAACATACGAGCCGCTCCGCCTGATCAATAGTCCTACGGCCAGTGGGGCGATGATTCCAGCGAGATTGCCCGCGAAATTTTCGGCTCCCGTCCATATCCCGACTTTTTCAAATGGAGCACAGGATTGAAGAATCGTGAGCAGATTGCCGGTCGCAAGACCGACCAGCGAGGCTCCGATCAACAGCCCGATCGCCATCCGGGTATCTTCGGTGCGCATGGCTGCTATCAGTAACAGGCCCATGAAGAAAGCCGCAGTCACGATTCCTTTCCGCGTCCGCGTTTCGTCCCACCCGCGGCGGATCAGGCTGTCGGCGATCCATCCTCCAATCGGTTCGGAGACCCCGAAAGTGAAGAACGCGAGTGAAGCGTAAAAGCCGGCCTGGACGATGCTGAGGTGGCGGACGGTCACCAGGTAGTCGGGCAGCCACGTGACCAGCACATACCAGTAGTAATCAAAGCAAAAAAATCCCAGGCAGATGCCAAGCAAATTGCGGTTGAGCAACGCGTGCCAACGAACCGGGGACGACATCGCGGAGGCTGAGGAAGCCACCGCTTTCTTTACCGGCTGCGTCCGGCGAGGAAAAACCCAAAGCCAGGGGATAATCCAAAGGAGACCCGTAAAGCCTAAAAGGAGGAAGGTGTGGCGCCATCCATGACGCACCAAAAGCCAAGGGACCAGGATGCCTTCGAGGACCAAACCGGTTCGGGTACCGAAGTCGAAAAGCCCCGAGGGCAGGCCGCGCTCTTTGGCCGCGAACAGCAAGGTGACGATCTTGGTCCCGCCGGGAAGGTAGATAGACTCTCCGATGCCGAGAAGAATGCGGAACCCGATCAAGACTGCCAGGCTTTCCGCCAGGCCGGTAAGCCCCTGCGCTAAGGACCAGAGGGCGAAGGCTCCGGCATAAAGCCAGCGCAAATTGAAGCGGTCGGCGCACCATCCAATGGGAACTTGCATGAGCGCGTACGACCAAAAGAACGAGGAAAGCAGCAGGCCCTTGGTTTCCGGCGTGAGATGGAAGTCCCCGGAGATCAATGGCAGCGCGAATGAAATCGCAGCGCGGTCGAGATAATTGATGGTTGATGCTGTAAAGAGCAGGCCGATGATGGTCCAACGTCGCTGATTGGAAACGTTCGACAGATCCATCCCGGGATCCTTTCGCGGCCCTGCCAATTCAGAGTTACAGATTGTAGGGAAGCATAGCCTAATCGGGCACGGTAGGCACATGCTGGCGCCAGTGCCTCTTCAATGTGAATGTCGTCGCCAACCTTACCTACGGCTCTAAGTGATCTGGCCAGACAATACGAGTTAGCTGAAGATGTGGCTGCGATTGCCAGCAACAGTCGAGCAAGGTCATTTGGCATCGTCAGCCACAGATGTCACACGTTGGTCTCACGAGTCTAGGCACCGCTTTACTTCTGCTCCTGACGGCGGGATGCGCCTCATTTAACCAGCCACCTTTCTCAGCGCAGCAGAAGAAGGCCGCCACTGGCTGGAGCATCCAGTACAGTCCCAGCATGCCTTCCGGCCCGACCGTCGGCGGCCCTGGAAGCTGGTACTTCGACTTCCCCACTGACCCGAGCTATCCGGCGTGCATTCCCAACCCTAACCTCAACTGCGAGTCCGTGAACTACGTCACCGATTCCTATAGCGGGCCGGCGAGGCAAAGCGTCAGTATGACGTTCCAAATCCTGACCACCGGCGCACCCACCTTCAACTACGTCATGGAGACGGATAACACCTGCGCTACGCCGGCAGCCGTCCGCCTGTTTTTAGAGCGGAGACATGACGACTTCTCTGACGAGTTCTATCGCTGGTGGGCAAACCCGATCGCTTACGAGCTGCAGCTGACGTCGGGAAACTTTACCTTGACTGTAGCGCTCAGGCCCGATCAATGGTCGAGCGTGTATGGCAAGTCCGGAGACGACGATGCCACCGCGCTGGCCGGATTCCAGGACGCACTGGGAAACCTGGGCCGCGTGGGCATGACTTTCGGCGGAGGGTGTTTCTTTGGCCACGGCGTAAACGTCTCCGGCGGGACGGCGCGCTTTGCTCTCATAAGCTATACGATCTCGTGAATCCGCTGATGGCGGCCCATCGTCGCCGGCCTCAGAAGCCTCTCGAATAATTCCGAGGTGGCGACAAACCGGCACCATCTTGCCGTTCACTTCCGATTGGCGCTAGTCACGTTTCCTCTAAAATGATCATAGACGACGGTGATGGGAAGGCCCGTTGTATCGCGCTCGATGTTGATCTCCTCCCAGTAGGATCGATCAACGAAATGGTCCCGACCTAACGGAATCAGCGGCGAGATGTCTCCCGACGGCCAATGCATGAACAACTCCGCCCCCCTCACCATCAAAATCACTTCCGCGTTCGGTTGGTAGAAATCCGGACCGAACTGGAACGTGCCCGTGCAGGTCTTCAACTCCGATGGACTGGGCGCTGGGTGGCGGGGATGAAAAGGTTCGTAGGGCAGGCCCAGGGATATGGCAGCGATGTCATATCCGATCGTTGTGGTCGCCGACGAGTAGATATTGCTGAAGACCACGACCGTCGTCTGCTCATGTGGCAAGTAGAGAACGAAGGACGCAAATCCTGGGGCCCGGCCGTTCATATAGTAGGTGGTTTCGCTGAACCGCTGGCTCGAACCCCTAAACCAGCCGTAGCCGACCCTCTGGGAGGTATCGAGTATGGTCTCGCGAGATCGCGCTTTCAGCAGGCGATCTGCGAGCAACGCGTCCACCCACCCTGCCTCGTCGCGAGCCGTTGTGAATATTGAAGCGTTACCTGTCTTGGCGGACCAATGAATCGGAGTCGCAAGCTTCAGCCCGTACACACCATCCGGCTCATAGCCCTTTGCCATCTTTGCCGCCCGCGTAGTTAGGTCGTCATCAACCCCAGACGCTGCCAGACGAAGGGGCCGGAAAACCAGTTTCGTCATAGCCGCAGCGAAGGGAAGGCCGGTCTTTTTCTCCACAATCCAGGCGAGCAGATTGTAGGCAGAATGCTCTTCATGGAGGAACTTCGATCCCGGCTCAAAGAGCAGAGGACGATCCTTGATGCTGGCGATCAGACTGCCGGGAGTTTGATGATGCTGGAGGATATCGCTGTAATCTGGGAGGTCGTTGATGTCCGCCAATCCCGAGCGTTCCATGAGAAGATCGCGAACGGTGATCTTGTCTGCGCCTGTAATCCCTGGAACTAAATCGCCAACCCGTGTGTCGAGACTGATAGCGCCTTGGTCAACCAGCCGGAGAACTGCAGCTGAGGTGAACTGCATCGAAATCGAGGCGATGTGGAAGCGAGTTGCACTCGTGTTCACAACCCAGTGCTCCCGGTCCGCGAAGCCATACGCTTTCTCGAAAATCGCCCGTCCATTTTGTTTGACGAGGACGTCCCCTGAGAAGTTTCCGCTTCGGACGTAGGGTGTTAGATAGGAGTCGATGGCCGCGGCGTTGAGCCTGTTCTGCGCTGAACTGGTGCCAACGCAGAGAAGGGCGCCTATGACTAACACCAGGGTTCGCTTAAGACGTAGAGTTGTCAGGCTTGCCAGAAATGAGCCGGCAACGTACTCCCCCATGGCCAATGGCAAACTAAGCCTGGAGGAACGCTTGACGAGAGGGGGTAGTTTCCCTCCTTGCCGTCCTCCTCCGGACGGCCCGGCGATGCCCCCTAACGGTGGCCGACGCTCACGGCCGCCCCTCCAGGAGCTGCCCACATGGATGCGGAAGTCTAACATCGCGTAATTCTTGTGCGGTAGCGCGGAATTAGTAAGCGGTTAGGGCCTCTACGCCGAGATCGCCTTCGAACAATCAGGGCAAATCTTATGAGTGACCTTGGCTTCGGAGTGCGCTCTTACGTAATACTCGAAGGGCTGCCAATTGCCGTTTCGGTCCTGAATCTTCTTGCAAGACAAACATATTGGCAGGAGTCCTTCCAGAGTACGAATATTGGCCAAAGCTGCTTTGAGTTCTTGCAGCGTACGCTCTCTTTCTTGCTCCGCACGAGCACGCGCTGCCAGCGATTCTACCAACCCCTTGAGGTTGCGGCGGAGCTCGAGCTGCGCCTGAACTTGGCGGCTTAAGGCTTTGAGCGCCTCTAGCTGTTCCAAGCTCAGAGTTCGAGGCACTCGGTCAAGTACACACAAGGTTCCAAGCGCATGCCCCTCGGTCATCAAAGCTGCGCCAGCGTAGAAGCGGATTTTAGGATCAGAAACAACCAGAGGGTTTTCTGCGAACCTTTCGTCGGCACCGGCGTCAGGCACGATAAACACTTCGGACTGCAGAATCGCCGAGGCACAAAAGGCAATGTCGCGCGAGGTTTCGGTAAGGGAAATACCGACCTTCGATTTGAACCATTGCCTGTCAGCATCTACAAGGCTGATGAGCGCGATCGGAGTCTGGCATATGAAGGAAGCCAGGAATGTGAGATCGTCGAACCCTGCTTCTGGCTCCGTATCGAGAATTTCATAGCCACGTAGTGTCGCCAGTCTTTGCTTTTCATTCACTGGTTTGGAGGGAATCATCGCTGGCCTCCTGAGTGGGCTGCTTGAGACAGGAGCGACTCTAACCCGGGTGCCGTCCGAATTCAAGAAGACCATCGAGTTGCGATGCCTAGGGTGGTCGGTGTAATTGCTGCGAGAATGCACTTTGATTGCTCCGCCCCACACAGGCGAGTCCTACCAAGGGGGAGTCCCACCGCGGACTCCCCCTCAATAGGGGATATTCGAGACCACCGAGCCGGGGCGCTGAGGGCCCCGGCTCGATTGTTCTGGGTCAAAAGCGGAACACAATGCCGGCAGAAGGCTGTGCGGTATGGGTTACCGCATCGCTATTGAGACTGCTGAGGCCGAAGTCCGGCGACTTGTACACAAAGCCGCGATATTCAGCCCGCAGCGAGAAGTGCTTACTCAACAGGAAGTCCCCACCGCCGCCGTAAATGAACGCGCCTCTCGCCTGGCTGTCGGCCCCGGCCACGAGTGAGTTTTTGGTTGGGTTGAACACGAGAGCCCCGCCTTCAGCCAGCACGTATGGGCTCAGGCGTAGACGAGCGGGACTGGGCAAGCGGAAGACCAATCCGCCGGTCGCTTGATGGACATCGGTTTGTATCCCCGAAAGTGCCAGTGGCACGGAGTAGGTTTGCGTGTTGCGGACAAATCCGTAAGTGGTTTCTGCCGCCAGCCATCGGTTGAGATGGTAGCGATAGCCCACGAGGAAACCTCCCGTGTCGGTAGCTTGCTGGCGGATTCCTTGTCCGGTTGAGTCTTTTGTGTAGAAGCCGGTGCCCTGCAGGCTGATTTCGGAGCGCTGTTCCTGGGCAATGGCCGCCACCGTGAGTAGCGATGCGGTAATGACAGACAAAATGGCTTTACGCCACATAAATTGTAAAAACCTTCCTTTCCCTGAAATGCGATCTGCACTTTTGCAGCCGGGTACGAATTGGGCATGGCGGCTGCCAAACCTTCACTGCGACAAGTAAGTTGGCGGAAGTGGTTGAGGGCTGGAAGTTTTTTGGCGAAATTGAAATGTGGGGCGCGCAAGGGTGTCGAGTATTTCGACATGGTTCTCGACAAGTGATGATACTTTACGACATTAAATCGAACCTTTCCGCGGTGTGCTCACATCAAACAACCCAAGCGCCTGAGATGCTTTGACCCTCGGTCGGCGAGCCGTGGTGTGTTCGCTACCTGAAGGCCGAAGAAGGAAGTAGCAGGGCCGATCCATGAGTACCCTCTTGCAGACAGGGTCGCCGACGCAAACCGCGCGTTTCGAGGCTCTTCTGCGTGCGTCGAAGGCCATCTCCTCCGCTCGCGATTGCGACTGTTGCGAGGAAGTTTTCGCACGCGAACTGCGAAGTGTAATCCCCTTCGATTATCTCCACCTCAGCATGTTTGAATGCGCCAGTGGCGACGGCCATAACCGCCGCAAACTGGGCTGGCGCTTGTTTGACATTCATGGCACGAAGCGGCAATTCCCCGAGGCGGAACTGCCCGGCGATGAAATCGAACTGACGGCCGCGTGGGTGCACGAAAACGGTCAGCCGCTCGTGGTCGCGGACTGGAGCACGGAGACACGATTTCCAGGTCTGAAGAATTTTGTCACCGGGCTGGGTATCGGCTCCACTTGCACTCTGCCACTGGTGCGAGGTGAGCGGCGGCTCGGCATCTTTGAGGTTGGTAGCACGCAGGCGAACGCGTATTGCAGCCAAGAGGTCGCTTTCCTCTCGCTTGCGGCCGACCAGGTGGCGCTGTCGATCGATGCTGCCGTGAACTTTGCCGTCTCCCAGCGCGCGCAAGAGCGGCTGAAATTGCTTCTGGAGCTAACCAATCAGGTTGTTTCCAACCTCGAACTGCGCGAGTTGCTGCGTACTGTCTCCGCCAGCGTCCGGCGGGTGATGAACTGCGACGTAGTGGGCGTCATGTTGCCTCACTCCGATGGCCAACAATTGCAGGTTTACGCGCTCGATTTTCCCGACGGTAGAGGTTTTTTTCGGGAGGAGACTCTCATTCCCATCGAGGGTTCCCATCCTGGCGAGGCGTTTCGAACCGGAAAACCTTTGCTGAAGAGCCGGCACGATCTGGCCGATGAGCGATCCTCCGAGCACGACCAGCGGGTGACCGGCGAGGGCGTGCAATCGGGCTGTCTGTTGCCGCTCATCAGTCGGGGACGCAGCCTGGGCGTCTTGGCGCTGGGCCGACGGCAGGAGAACGCCTTCGAAGAAAATGAAGTTGAGTTCCTGGGTCAGGTCGCAAGCCAGGTCGCCATCGCGGTGGAAAACGCTTTGGCCTACGGCGAAATCGCCGATCTCAGAGACAAACTGGCCCAGGAGAAGCTGTATCTCGAGGACGAAATTCGCGGCGAGGTGGATTTTGAGGGGATTGTGGGACAGAGCTCCGCGCTCCGCCAGGTCTTGCAGTTGGTGGACACCGTTGCTCCGAGCGGTTCCACGGTCCTGTTGCTGGGAGAAACGGGGACCGGCAAGGAACTGATTGCGCGTGCGATTCATGACCGCAGCCGGCGTAAAGACCGGACCTTTGTGAAACTCAATTGTGCCGCCATCCCCACCGGTCTGCTCGAGAGCGAGCTCTTTGGCCACGAGCGTGGGGCGTTTACCGGCGCCATTGCACAGCGAATCGGGCGTCTCGAACTGGCCGACCAGGGAACGCTGTTTCTCGACGAAGTCGGTGACATTCCGCTTGAGCTGCAGCCCAAACTGCTGCGCGCGCTGCAGGAGCGCGAGTTTGAGCGCCTCGGCAGCACCCGAACCAAGAAAGTTGACGTCCGCCTCGTGGCCGCGACTAACCGTAATTTGGAAAAGATGATCGCGGACGATAAGTTCCGCAGTGACCTTTACTACCGGCTCAACGTCTTCCCCATTCAAATTCCGCCGCTGCGCGAACGCCCGGAAGACATTCCGCTCCTGGTGCGTTATTTCGCACAGAAGTACGCCCGCCGCATGGAGAAGCAAATTGAATCGGTGCCAGCCGCAAGCATGAAGAAGCTGACCCGCTGGCATTGGCCGGGGAATATCCGCGAGTTGGAAAACCTCGTCGAACGAGCGGTGATCCTCACCCGCGGTTCCGCACTGGAAGTTCCGGTTGCGGATTTGGGGAACGGTTCGGCCGAAAAAGCCGTTGCCAGAATGCCCGACTCTAACGAGCGTGAGCAGCTTCTGCGGATCCTGAGGGAAACCCGCGGACGCGTCGGCGGGGCTGAGGGCGCTGCCGTCCGCTTGGGTCTTAAACGCACGACTCTGATCTCCCGCATGAAAAAGCTCGGCGTCGACCCACGGGCAGTGTCGTAAAGTTTAGTCAAAGTGTCGAAGGTCGGCTTCGACACTTTCGACACTCCGTCCACACCCTCGGTCTTCGATCTGTCTCGATTCAGCTACTTACAGACTTCCTTGCTTTGGCACCTGTATTGCCATGTCTAGACCAGCGAAAGCAAAACACAGTGCTAAAAATCACAACCATTCAAACCGGGGGCCAGCTCAAGTTGATCCTTGAAGGCAAACTCGTAGAGCCATGGATTACAGAATTCAAGAAGGCATGGCAGGAGGCGAATCAGCCGCCCAATGGCAAAACGCTAGTCATTGACTTGGGCGATGTAACAGTTATCAGCCCACAAGCGGAGAGCGTTCTACTCGAGATCAGGCGCGAAGGCGCGCGGTTGGTTTGCGGGGGAGTTCTAAACAAGCACCTGGTTCGGCAAATCGACCGCAAGTGCAGGCAGTAGTGACACCAGAATCGGACCTTGGCAATGATCGGTGTTTATATTCTCGGGATCATTTGTGGGATCGCGGTTTTGTTCCTGCTGAAGTTCATGCAAGTCGTCAGTAGAGAATTGCGGGGCTTCGGTGCAGCTCAAAAGATGTTCAGCCCTAGACGAGGGGAATATGTTCGACAAGAAAAAAGAAAGTGGCGTTTCAGCCAGCACAAGACCAAGCTACGCGGTTCCGGGGGACTTCTGTCGTATCTTCGCGGAGGACAAGAACGCGTTGTATCTGTTGTCACTCCTATTGACCGCCGATTCGGAGAAGGCGGAGCAGTGCTTCGTGGCCGGACTGGAAGATTCGATACATGGAAACCCGGTCTTCAAGGAGTGGGCGCGCTCGTGGAGCAAGCGCACGATCATCAAGAATGCCATTCGCATGATCTCGCCAGCGCCGGGACAGATGAGCGGCGCGCAGCCTGTCTCTGATAAGCAGATCTTGGCCTCGGATTTTGACGGTTTGTTGACGGCTGTTCTCCAGCTGGCGCCGCTTGAACGTTTTGTCTATGTTATGTCCATTCTTGAAGGATACTCAATCCAGGAGTGCTCGATTCTCCTAAGCTGCACAAAACAGGAAGTTACCGCTTCCCAGGCGCATGCGGTACAGCAGTTGGCGATTGCTTGCCTCAACCGGCTTGCGCCGCTCGTACCCGGCGCGGAAGGCGCCCGAGCTGCACACTTTTTGGAGCCTGTACAGGTAGCCTGACATCTAATCTCTTTTCACTCGGAGTGGCCGCTGGGCAGGCCGTGGGCGATGGCCGTCCCAGCGTCGTATTCGGTGGCAGGAGTCTCACCTTTTAGCATCGTTGACGACATAAGGGGAACTCATGGCGAAACGGATGATCCTGATGTTGGTCCTGGCGGGAGTGGTCGTCGCGGGCCTTGGTTTTGTGAAGTTCCGGCAGATTCAGACTGCAGTCGCGCAGAACGCTGGCTTCCAGCCACCTCCAGAGGCGGTCACTACGGTTGTGGCCAAACGAGAGACGTGGCCGGCGACTGTGGACGTGATCGGTACGGCCGTGGCGGTGCAGGGTGTGACGGTGAGTGCGGACCTTCCGGGCACTGTCGACCGCATTGCTTTCGAGTCAGGCAAGGCAGTCAAAGTGGGAGACGTGCTGGTGGAGCTCGACACGCGGCAGGAGCGGGCGCAACTGGCCGCCATGGAAGCCCAGCGCGACCTTGCGCAGATTAATTTCGGTCGCATGCAGCAGCTGGTGAAGCAAGGGGTCCTCGCGCAGACGGAGTATGACAACGCGACGGCCCAGCAAAAGGCGACGGCAGCGCAAGTCGGAGAGATTCGCGCCACAATTGCGCGGAAAACCATCCGCGCGCCGTTCTCGGGAATCCTGGGTCTTCGCCAGGTCAACCTGGGACAATACCTGTCGGCCGGCGAGGCCATAGTTTCTTTGCAGTCGCTAAATCCGATCTATGTGAACTTTGGCGTACCCCAGCAGACCGCCGTCCAGGTGCGGGTCGGCCGCACGCTGCGCGTTTCCAGCAACGACGTCGGGGGCATCAAGTTTTCCGGGCGAGTTACCGCCCTTGACTCGGTCGTGAACGAGGGGACCCGGAACGTTCAGGTGCAGGCCACCCTGGCCAATCCTGGAGGCAAACTGCGTCCCGGCATGTTCGTGCAGGTGGAGATAACAACCGGGACTGAGCGTCCGGTCATCGCACTGCCGGCGAGTGCGATCAACTACGCCCCGTACGGCGATTCGGTGTACGTCGTCTCCGATCTCAAAGATCCAAAGGGCAACACTTACCGCGGGGTACGTCAGCAGTCGGTCAAGCTTGAGGGTTCGCGCGGCGACCAGGTCGCAGTCGTCTCAGGCATCAACCCCGGTGATGAGGTTGTGAGCTCGGGGGTCTTCAAACTACGCAACGGCGCCGCCGTCCAAGTTAATAATAAGGTCCAGCCAGGAAACAGTCCGGCCCCCAAGCCTGAGGACAGCTAAATGAAGTTCACTGATCTTTTTGTCAAACGCCCGGTCCTCGCCGTGGTCGTCAATCTGGTGATCCTGATTGCCGGCCTGCAAGCCGTTCGCTCGTTGAGCGTGCGGCAGTATCCGCGTAGTGACATCGCGATTGTGCAGGTGACGACAGTTTACGTGGGTGCCAACGCGGATCTGGTCCGCGGCTTCATCACAACTCCGCTGGAGCGTGTCATCGCCAGCGCCGACGGCATCGACTACATGGAGTCATCAAGCGCTCAGGGTCTTAGCACGATCACCGTGCACTTGAAGCTCAATTACGACACCAACGCGGCGCTTACCCAGATTCAGGCAAAGCTGGCCCAGGTCCGCAATGACCTGCCCCCGGAATCCCAGGCGCCGGTCATCGACCTGGAAACTGCGGACACTCAGTTCGCCTCGGTGTATATCGGCTTTTCATCTCCCAGCCTCGATCAAAACCAGATTACCGATTATCTGACGCGGGTCGTGCAGCCCAAGCTGAGTTCAATCAGCGGCGTGCAGCGCGCCGACATCCTCGGCGACCGTACCTTCGCTATGCGAATCTGGCTTAAGCCGGACAAGATGGCGGCGCTCGGCATTTCGGCTTCCACGGTACGAGACGCCTTATCCAAGAACAACCACCTTTCGGCACTCGGTCAGACCAAGGGTTCCATGGTGTCGGTGAACCTGATTGCCAACACCGATCTGCGCACTGCGGATGAATTTCGCCAACTGGTGGTTAAGGAGGACAAAGGAGTTGTCGTCCGGTTGGGCGAGATTGCCGATGTCGTGCTTGGCGCTCAGAACTACGAGCAAGATGTTCGCTTCAATGGAGAGACGGCGACGTTCATGGGGATCTGGGTGCTTCCTACCGCCAACTCCCTTGAGGTGATCAAGAACGTCCGCGCGGCGCTGCCGGAAATTCAGTCACAATTGCCTCCAGGGATGAAGGTCGGTGTTCCTTACGATTCGACGGCTTACATCCAGGACGCAATTAATGAAGTACTCAGCACTCTCAGCGAGACGCTGCTCATTGTCATCGTTGTCATCTTCTTATTTCTCGGTTCGTTCCGCTCCGTGCTGATCCCGGTTGTGGCCATCCCGATTTCGTTGATTGGCGCCGTCTTCCTGATGCTGGTGGCCGGCTTCACCATCAACCTTCTGACTCTACTGGCGATTGTGCTCTCGGTCGGACTGGTAGTGGATGACGCGATCGTCATGGTGGAGAATGTTGAGCGGCACCTTCATATGGGCAAGTCTCCCTTCCAGGCAGCCAAAGATGCGGCGCGTGAGCTAGTGGGGCCAATCATCGCCATGACGATCACGCTGGCCGCGGTGTATGCGCCAGTCGGCATTCAGGGCGGTTTGACCGGTGCGCTGTTCCGGGAGTTTGCATTTACCCTTGCGGGTGCCGTGATCATTTCCGGAATAGTGGCGCTGACGCTGACGCCGATGATGGGGTCCAAGCTGCTGCGCGCGGGAGACACGGAACGCGGTTTTGCGGGCTGGGTCAATCGCCGCTTCGAGAACGTGCGTAACACCTATTCGCGAATATTGTGCGGGACGCTTCAATACCGGCCCGTGGTTTTTGTTCTCTGGGCGATTGTCATCCTGTTGATTGTTCCTTTCTACATGTTCTCGCAGCGCGAGCTGGCGCCAGCTGAGGATCAGGGAGTCGTCTTCGGGGTCATCCAGGGCTCTGCGAACTCCACCATTGACCAGACCAACCTGTTCACGTCTGAGGTCTATGACGTGTATCATGCGTTCCCCGAGAGCGACAGCATCTTCCAGATCACTTCCCCGAACGGCGGCTTCGGAGGCATGGTGACCAAGCCCTGGAGCCAGCGGAAGAAGACGGCTCAGCAACTGCTGGTCGAATCAGTCGGGCCGCTGTCCAAAATCCCGGGCATCCGCGTGATCCCACTGACGCCACCGCCACTGCCGGGTGGCGGAAATTTCCCGGTTGAGTTTGTAATTCTTTCGGCCGCAGAGCCGAGGCAGCTCAGCGAGTTCGCCAACCAGCTCGTGAAGAAAGCATTCGCCAGTGGCTTGTTCATTTTCGCCGACACCGACCTGAAGTTTGACCAGCCCCAGGCCGAGGTCATCTTCGACCGCGATAAGGTTCGCGCACAAGGAGTTGATCTGACTCAGGCCGGCCAGGATCTTGCCATCATGCTCGGCGGGGATTATATCAACCGCTTCAGCATTCAAGGCCGAAGCTATAAAGTTATTCCGCAGGTCAAGCGTACGGAGCGATTGACTCCCGATCAATTGGAGCAGATCTACGTCACGGGATCGGACAATAAACTGGTTCCCCTATCGACTTTCGCCACCCTGAAAACTACAACCGAGCCGCGACAATTGAACAAATTCCAGCAACTCAACGCAGTCACGATCCAGGGCGTGATCCCACCCAACGTGCCGCTTGACAAGGCGCTGCGTTTCTTAGAGGACGAGGCTAAGACGATCCTGCCTCAGGGCTTCACCGTCGACTATGCTGGCGAGTCGCGCCAGCTACGGGTGGAGGGCAGCAAGTTCCTCGGTACCTTCTTGCTCTCGGCAATCCTGATCTACCTTGTCTTGGCCGCGCAGTTTGAGAGCTTCCGCGATCCGTTCATCATTCTGGTAGGCTCAGTGCCGCTAGCCATTTCCGGTGCGCTGATGTTTTCCTTCCTGGGGTTGACGACGCTCAACATCTACAGCCAGGTAGGATTGATCACGCTGGTCGGTCTGGTGTCGAAGAATGGCATCCTGATTGTAGAGTTTGCCAACCATCTCCAGGAAAGCGGAAAGGACAAGCTCGCCGCGATCATCGAAGCCGCTACCACGCGGCTACGCCCCATCCTCATGACCACCGCCGCCACCGTGGTCGGTCACTTCCCGCTCGTTCTGGCAACGGGACCTGGAGCCGGAGCGCGCAACAGCATCGGTATCATGCTGGTCAGCGGCATGATCATCGGCACGCTGTTTACCCTGTTCGTCGTGCCCTCAATCTACATGCTTGTGGCGCGGACGCATGCGGCAGTCTCGCTAGACACCGATGAAATGGACATTGGGTTGGCTGAGCCGGCTTTGCCGACAACCTAGGGCGTCAGCTGTTTTCAAATCTGTCTCGGTGGATGGCGCCATCAAACCTCGGGCGTCTTCCGCGCAGCGGGAGATCCTGAAACGGGAGAGAGACCTGTTGTGTGGCCATGTCTTCCCGCACGCCATTCCTCATGGACTGCGTTTGCCAAATGAGCTGACCGTGCTTTCACCCCACCAGCCTATCCATCGCGCTAAGTGTCGAGATGATCGCAGTCGAGATGATCGCAAGCGCCACTTCGGGCGTGCTGTGCTATCATGCGCCACACTTCGTTACTTGCGGCATTCATCTGGCTGAGGGGAGGACGACATCGATTATGTCCTGTAGTCGAGTGTCTTTGCTCGGGATTTGGCCCCCTGATTTGTTGCCTATCCTCCTTCCTATTTCAGCTTTGGTTGCATCGCTTGCACTCCTGGTGTGTCCGACCGTAGCGCAGACTCGGAATCCATTCTCGGCAGAGCCAAAAGCCGCCCAGGCTGGTGAATTCGAGTTCCGCATAAACTGCGCTTTATGCCATGGGCTTGGCGCTCGTGGCGGTGGCCGTGGTCCCGATCTTACGCGAGCACATAAACGTCACGGAGACTCTGACGGCGACCTCTTCCGAAACATCAGCCAGGGAATTCCAGGCACCGCCATGCCGGCCAACGGGACCAATGGACAAGGCGTCGGGATGACGGACGAGGAGATCTGGCAAATCATCTCTTACCTACGCAGTATTCAAGCGGGCGCGTCCCCAACAAAGCTCGGTAACGCTGCGCATGGGAGACAGCTGTTTTTTGGAGATGCCAATTGTTCGACATGTCACATGGTGGAAGGAAAAGGAGGTCGCGTCGGGCCCGACCTGACGGCGGTGGGAATCTCTCGAACCGTGGAGTCGCTGGTGGAGTCCGTCCGGAACCCGAGCCAAAGGCTCGCATGGGGACTTACGGAGCCTACGAAAGAGTTTGCCCAGCGCTACGAGACCGTGACGGTCGTGACCCCGGACGGCAAAGAGATCAAGGGCGTAACTCTGAACGAAGACAGCTTCAGCTTGCAAGTGATGGACACAGCGGAGCAGATTCATCTGTTTGACAAGGACCAACTACGTTCGATCAAGAAAAGTCGCAAATCGTTGATGCCGGCCTTTGACCCCGGCACGTTGAGTGACCAGGATCTGAACGACATCATCGCCTACCTGCTCGATGTGGCTGAGAAATGAGGGTAGCCGACATGAAGAAGACGCTACACAAGGTCTGGATTGGCATCTTCTTGTTGTTGAGCTCAGTTTTCTTCGCAGTGAATGCGACGGGAAATGCCTGCGCGCAGGTCACGTTTAAGCGGCTACTCCATTCGTCGGAAGAACCGCAGAATTGGCTCACGTATTCGGGTGACTACGCCGGCCGTCGTTTCAGCGCGCTGGATGAGGTCAAGACTGCGAATGTGCGCTCGCTGGTGGTGAAGTGGGTCTTTCAAACCGGCGCCACGGGCAAGCTTGAAACCACGCCGCTGGTAGTGGATGGGGTCCTGTACGCGACCGGCCAGGACGACCGTGCTCTTGCTCTCGATGCTCGCACCGGACGACCTCTATGGCTATACCAGCGTCAATTGCCGGCTGACATTCGACCCTGTTGCGGTCGCGTGAATCGCGGGCTTGCCATTCTGGGTGACAAGGTCTTCCTGGGCCTGCTCGACGCCCACGTTATTGCCCTCGATGCGAAAACCGGAAACGTCGTTTGGGATGTCGCCGCCGTCGAGTACGCCAAAGGATACAGCTTTACGCTGGCACCGCTGGTACTGAAGAACCTGGTAATTCTCGGCGTCTCTGGTGGTGAATATGGCATCCGCGGCTTTATTGACGCCTACGACGCGGATACGGGCCAGCGGAAGTGGCGGTTTTACACCGTGCCCGGCCCGGGCGAGCCGGGTCATGAGACCTGGGAAGGCAACTCCTGGAAGACCGGCGGCGCGCCGGCGTGGATGACGGGTGTCTATGATCCAGCAACCAACCAACTCTTCTGGCCGACAGGGAATCCTGCACCATCCAACCGCGGCGAGGGTCGCGCTGGCGACAATCTTTACAGCAACAGCCTGCTGGCGCTGGACCCGGACAGCGGGAAGCTGAACTGGTATTTCCAGTTCACCAAACACGACGAGCATGACTGGGATGCCACGCAGGTGCCGATCATGATTGATTCCGGTGGCAAGCACCTGATCGCCCAAGCCAACCGCAACGGCTTCTTCTATGTTCTAGATCGCTCAACCGGCAAGCTCCTCTCCTCCAACGCCTACGGAAAAATTACCTGGAGCAACAGCAAGGACAACGAGGGCCGCCCCGTCCCAACCAAAGAAAGCTCGCCGACCCCGACAGGGCGGACGGTGTGCCCAGGCGCGTTGGGTACCACGAACTGGATGTCACCAAGCTTCGACGCGCAGACTGGGCTCTTCTATGTGAGCGCGCGCGAGCAATGTGACATCTTCAGCACGGCACCGCAGCCCTATGAAGCGGGGCACGCCTACTACGGCAGCGCGTATTTTCCCTCTGACGAAGCGGAGCCGTATTGGGGCGCCGTGCGCGCGATCGATCCGGAAAACGGACTGGTGAAGTGGGAGTTCCGCCATCCTTCGCCGACATGGTCGGGTGTCTTGTCGACGGCTGGGGGACTAGTGTTTACCGGCGATGCGGAAGGGAATTTTATCGCGCTGGATGCGGCCACCGGCAAGCCTCTATGGCACTTTCAAATGGGTGGAGCAGTGTATGCTTCGCCCATGGCGTTCGCCGTGGATGGAAGAGAATATATCGCCATCGCCGCGGGTAGTTCGTTGTATGCGTTCGGTCTCCCGTAGATCCGTAGGTTCAGTTCGGGACGTCCAGTGGATCCGACGATTCCGGAGGTTGTGAGGCGGACCCTGCCGGGGAGCGCTGGGTCCGAGTAGGCGGTCACTCCGGAACCGTTGATTGGACATTTTTGACTTGAAAAGCTATTTTTTTGTTTACTCTATGCACCACTAGGCGGCGGCTCTATGTCGGCAAGTTCAACCAGAGGCGGAGAACGCCATCTCGGCGGGACGATGCGGCGGGATGCGTGGTGGCTTGAGTTATTGCCCGTTATTGCTCTGCTCGGCGCATTCGGAATTTATGCGACGCTGCGGGCCTTCGAAGGGACGTATTATGAGTGGGGGCCGTATCTTTCTCCCTTTTATTCTCCTCTGATTGACCCTCATCATCGCTGGTGGCCGTTCTCTCCAGCACTCCTGATTCTGATTTGGCCTTTGGGTTTTCGGGTCACGTGCTACTACTATCGAAAGGCTTACTACCGGGCTTTTTTCCTCGATCCCCCCGCTTGTGCGGTTAGCGAAGGTGGCAAACACCGCTACCGGGGAGAGACTGCGTTTCCGTTTATTCTGCAAAACCTGCATCGCTACTTCCTGTATGTGGGATTCATCTTCCTCATCTTTCTATGGCGTGACGCGCTCCACGCTTTCTTTTTTGACGGACGCGTGGGAGTAGGAGTTGGCACCCTGGTTCTGCTCTTCAACGTGATCCTGCTTACGGTCTATGCCTTGTCTTGTCACTCCCTTCGCCACCTTTTAGGAGGGAAGCTCGACTGCTTTTCTTGCGTAGCTTTCGCCGGGCCGCGCCACACCGCCTGGCGGTGGTTGAGCATTTTGAACGAGCGTCACATGCTGTATGCCTGGATCAGCCTGATTACGGTGGGTCTCACGGACCTTTATGTTCGGCTGGTTGCCAGCGGCGCAGTTAGAGATCTGAGACTCTTGTGACCACAGAATACGAAACTCACGACCACGATGTGTTGATCATCGGCGCCGGCGGGGCGGGCCTGCGCGCGGCGCTGGGAGCCCTGGCGCAAGGTGCGAAAGTGGGAGTGGTATGCAAATCGCTCCTCGGCAAAGCGCATACCGTCATGGCGGAGGGTGGAATCGCTGCGGCGATGGCCAATGTGGACACCGCGGACGACTGGCGCACTCATTTTCGCGACACCATGCGCGGCGGCAAGCTGCTCAACAACTGGCGCATGGCTCAACTTCACGCTCAGGAAGCCCCCGAGCGCGTGCGCGAGTTGGAACAGTGGGGCGCTCTTTTTGACCGCACCCAGGACGGACAGATCCTGCAACGGGCTTTCGGCGGTCACACCTTTCGCCGGCTGTGTCATGTGGGCGACCGCACCGGCCTGGAAATGATCCGCACTTTGCAAGACCGCGGAGTGCAATTGGGGATCGACGTCTACATGGAATGCACCATCACCCGCTTGCTGAAAGATGGCGATCGCGTCGCTGGGGCATTCGGTTACTGGCGCGAACAGGGCCGATTTGTGGTGTTTCGGGCCAGGTCGATTGTTTTGGCTACAGGCGGTATTGGCAAGGCGTGGAAAATTACCTCGAATTCGTGGGAGTACACCGGCGACGGGATGGCGCTTGCCTACGACGCAGGGGCCGAACTCATGGATATGGAGTTTGTGCAGTTCCATCCCACCGGCATGGTTTGGCCGCCGGGAGTACAGGGGATTCTGGTTACCGAGGCGGTCCGCGGCGAAGGAGGCGTTCTCCGCAACAAATTGGGTAACCGCTTCATGGAGCAGTACGATCCCAAAAAGATGGAGCTCTCTACTCGTGACGTGGTGGCGCGCGCGATCTATACGGAAGTACGCGAGGGCCGTGGCACGGAACACGGCGGAGCTTATCTCGATATCTCGCAAAAGCCCGCCGACTATGTGAAGAAAAAGCTGCCCAGCATGTATCACCAATTCAAGGAACTCGCAGACGTGGACATCACCAAGGGGCCAATGGAGGTCGGACCGACCTGCCATTACATGATGGGGGGGATTCGCGTCGATGCGGAAACCGCGAAATCGTCCGTGCCTGGACTCTTTGCCGCGGGGGAGGCAGCCGCCGGACTCCACGGCGCAAACCGGTTGGGCGGGAACTCTCTTTCTGACCTGCTGGTCTTCGGCCATCGCGCAGGCTTGGCGGCCGCCGAACATGCGAAGGCAATTCAGGCTACGCCCATTAATTCCGGGCAGGTCGAAGAGGCCGGACGCGAGATTGTGGCTCCCTTCGAACGCAAAGACGGAGAGAGCCCTTATACGATTCATCGTGACTTGCAGGAAACCATGCAGAATCTGGTTGGCATCTTTCGTAACCAGGAAGATCTCACTCGTGCACTGGAAGAACTGGAGAAACTCAAGAAGCGTGCTGAACGTCTGAGCGTCGAAGGCTCGCGATTGTTCAACCCCGGCTGGCACCTGGCCCAGGACTTGCAGTCGATGCTGACGGTTTCCGAGGCAGTCACCCGGAGCGCGCTGGCTCGTCAGGAAAGCCGTGGAGCTCACAGCCGGATTGATTATCCCAGCCTCGACCCGGTCTGGGGAACGAAGAACAATGTGATCGTTCGCGAGGGAAGGGCTATGGCGCTTCGGCAAGCGCCGGTGCCGGAGATACCGAGTGACTTGAAGCAACTTCTTGCGGATGAGAAATGACTGGTCTTAGTAGCGCCGGTAATCCTGCCGGCTGTCCCGAGGGCCGTCTCGCCCCCGGCGCGGTGAGTGAGACGCGCCGCTCGACGGCCGCCGGGATGGCGGCACTACCCGGACCCCGATGAAAGAAAAATAGCGGAGGATCACGATGGCGGAAGCGATCTTTGAGGTGTTCCGGGGAAACCGCGAAGGTGGGCAACCCGCCACCTACCGTGTCCCGATTGCCCCGGGGATGGTCGTGCTGGATGCACTTCATTACATCCAGGCGCACCAGGCGCCCGATCTGGCCGTGCGCTGGAATTGCAAGGCAGGCAAGTGTGGCTCGTGCTCGGCAGAGGTTAACGGCCGGCCCAGCCTTACTTGCAAAACCCGCATGGATTCGCTTCCCCTGGACAAGCCCATCACGGTCTACCCGATGAGGGCGTTTCCGATAATCAAAGACCTGGTCACCGATGTTTCCTGGAATTACCGCGTGAACAAGAAAATTCCACCGTTCGAGCCCCGCCCCGGCGCCCTGTGGAAAATGTATCAGGAGGATGTGGATCGGGTGCAGGAGTTTCGCAAGTGCATTGAATGTTTCTTATGCCAGAATGTGTGCCACGTTCTCCGTGAGCATGACAAGCTGGAGCAATTCGGGGGACCGCGATTTTTTGTGCGGGTGGCGGGGCTTGAAATGCATCCACTCGACTCGAAGTCTCGCACCCAAATGCTGAAGGATGAGCTCGGCATCGGTCTGTGCAACATCACCAAGTGCTGTACGGAAGTGTGTCCCGAGGAGATCCACATCACGGACAATGCGATCATTCCGCTGAAAGAGCGGGTCGTGGATGAATTTTATGATCCCGTGCTCATGCTGGTTCGGAAGATTCGAGGCGCCAAACAAGAATTGAGCTGATGGTAAAGGAGGTCCCATGGAATTCAAGTTGAAGACCATCTCAAAGGCCGGTATCCCGGAAGCCATCTCCAAAGCAGAGCTTTATCGCTCACTCAACGAACCGGAAGAGGCGGAATCGATCTGCCGAGACATCCTCGCAGTCGAACCCGAGCACCAACTTGCGCTCCGCCTGTTGGGCCTCGCCATCACCGACCAGTTTTGCGGAGACGCATCAGATCGGTACGGGGAAGTAGAAGCTCTTTTCCTAAGACTCGCCGAGCGCTACGAACGCCTCTACTACACAGGTCTGCTGCATGAACGGCGAGCCAAGGCGCAAATGCATGTGGGGCGCTCTCCGTATACCCTCACTCCGCTCTTCGAGGAGGCCATGCGCTGCTTCGCGGAGGCCGAAACCATTCGTCCCCCGGGCAACGACGATGCCATTCTTCGCTGGAACCGTTGTGCGCGGCTGCTACAAAGCCATCCTGGTTTTCGTGAAGAAAAAGAGTCCGAAGCATTCGACGCATATGACAGCTCACCGATCTGACTTTCCCTTGGCACCGTCCCACTGCCGAGAATTGTCATGGTGGCCTCGATTCGCTTCGTCTTCCCGCGATGCCGGACAGAGCAGGAGCTGAATACCAGGGTCAAGAAGCCGTGACGAGGGCAGAAATGACCACAGATTGAAGCCTGAATAGATGGGGGCAGCCCCTCCTGCCGACCTCCTCCGGACGGCAGGCATGCCCCCATCGGCAGCCGATACTCTGGCCACCGGGGGATACCGTACCTGCTTCTCGGCTCTGCGTATATGGCTCAATCGGCAGAGCGAGGGGCCACTTAGGTGCCAGTGAAAACTTGTGCATTCGACTCCGCTCTTAGCCCAGCTCCTGCTGATTCGGAAATCTCTTAGTTTTTGGGCACGTTCGTTCGGGTCGACCAACCTGAACTCGGCTCGCGATCCCAGAACATCCTCTTGGAGGGCACATACTTCGCCGTCTTTCCCCTGGCCGAGGTCTTGACAAAAACCTGGAAGCGCCAATTCAGCACATCGGCGGCGTAGATTTTTCCCTCTTTCCCCACTGCCATAAAGTGTCCCCACGCAAACCGTCCCGGCGCGTGTCCCGGCTCACCCAGTGCGCCCAGAGTGTTCCCGTTTTGATCGAGTTCAATAATCCGGTCGAAGCCCCCATCGATCATCCAGACGTGTTGATCCGGGGTAATAAAAAGACCATAGGGATACTGTGCCGATTGTAGAACATGACAAGGTGAGGTCAACGACCCTAGCTGCGGCAATCGGACGGTTTCAGAACCGGGTCAGTTGTGGCGATGATTTGGCGCCGCGACTCAGTCGACTTGGCGAAACGTCCCCGCGTTCCAGCAATATGCGGACCTGGGCGAAGGACAGATGTAACTTATCTACTCTCCTGCTTTCTTCTTCCTTTGCGGCGCAACATCTTCAGGTCTGACGGCGTCTCCCTTGTTGCCCCAGGAGTTACGAACATAGTTGAGCACGTCGCTCACTTCCTGGTCGGTGAGGTCGATGCTGATCATTTCGTTGTCGTACTTCGCGCCGTTCACCGTGATTGCGCCCTGGGCGCCATTCACAACAGAGGCGATGGCACGAGCCTTGTTTGCCATCAGGTAATCTGACTTGGCCAGGGGTGGATAAACGTCCTTCACGCCTTCGCCTCTTTCCTGGTGGCAGGTGACACACTGCGTGTCATAGATGGCTTTGCCTCGGGTGATGCTCGCCTTCAGGTCGAAGGCCGGTCGCGACTGCCAGGCCAAGAGCGAGGTGGCGGCGAATGCGCCGCCCAGCAGGATAGCGGCAATTTCCCAAACGTACTTCTGCGTAGAGGTTGTTATCTTCATATCGAGGTCACCACAATTGCGGAGCTAGACGTCGCTGCGGCGAAAACGGTCGATCAAATGGTCGCAGGCCCGAACCGTAATTGCCATCATCGTCAGAGTCGGATTTTGACACGCCGAGGACACATAACACGAACCATCGGTGACGAACAGGTTCTTTACATCGTGCGCCTGGTTGAACGCGTTCAGCACGAATTTCTTTGGATCGTTTCCCATTCGAGCCGTCCCTACTTCGTGGACTGCCATTCCCGGAATTCCAAAGCTGGTCTGAACGCTAATGCTCTTCGCCCCGGCCGCTTCAAGCATTTCTGCGGCGGTGACTCCCGCATCGCGCATGAGCGCGCCTTCATTCTTGCCATGAGCCATACTGATGCGAAGTGCGGGGATGCCCCAGGCGTCTTTCAGGTTCGCATCAATCTCACAGAAATTGTCCCAGCTAGCGAGCGACTCGCCGAAAGCACCGAGCGATATCCGGTAACTTCCTTGTTTGACTGCCTTTTTGTACTCCGCACCCATGCCCGTCGCCTTCATGTCGAACTCAGGCCCGGAGCCTCCCTGAAAGCCGTAACCGCGGATAAAGTGCGGATGCTTGCCGCTGGTGGGCGTATTGCGGAAGCGCACCATGTAGATCCCGTTCGGGCGGTGGGGAGGATTGGCGCTAGGCAGAATATTGAAATCGTCAAAGGTGCCGCTGGCTCCGCCTCCGGCAACGTGGTCCATCAGATAGTGGCCGAGTACGCCGCTGGAATTTGCCAAACCGTGGGGATATTCCCGGGTTGATGAATTCAGCAAAATGCGGGTGGACTCGAGCGCTTGCGCGCACAGAATGACGGCCTTTCCCCGGACTTGCTTGGTCTCCTTGGTCAGGCGATCGACGTAAGTCACACCCCGCGCCTGGTTGGCCTCGTTGTCCATATCGACATGGCTGACGACCGCGTTTGTAATCAGCATGCAGTTGCCGGATTTCACCGCGTCCTTCACCGTGGTGAAAGGGCTGCTGAAGTAGGAAAACGTGCTGCAGCCGCGCTCGCAGGGGCCGCAATAGTGGCAGGCTGCGCGTCCATTGTGGGTCTGAGTCACAATGGCGGCGCGCCCGATGGTCAGTGTCCGGCCAAATTTCGCTTTCGCCCGCTCCCGCAGGCGCACTTCGCCGCAGGTCATTTGCATAGGCGGGAGGAACTGGCCGTCCGGCAGCATTTCATTGCGCTCAGCGGCCCCCGTGATGCCGACATAGCGCTCGACGATATCGTAATAAGGAGCCAGATCGGCATAGGACAGGGGCCAGTCGTCCCCGTAACCGTCACGGCTGGCGGCTTTGAAATCGGTATCGCTCAGGCGATAGCTCTGTCGGCCCCAAACCAACGAGCGCCCACCTACAATCCGCAGCCGCTGCCAACTGAATGGCCGATCAGCCGGTGTGCTGTAGGGATTTTCCAGGTCGTTGACGAACCACTCGTAGTTGTATTCCATGCAGGCGTAGCACTGCTTCTGGACGGCGCGGGTACGTTCGATTTCGGGCGAGTGACCGCGATATTTGAGCCTGTAGGCGGGCATGTGTTCGGTGAATTCTTTCGGCGACACGGCACGGCCCGCTTCCAGCAAGGCGACCTTCAATCCAGCTTCGGCAAGCCGTTTGGCGGCCCAACCGCCGGTCGCTCCCGAACCGACGACGATGGCGTCGTATGTCTGCTGTGGCACGTCTTGTGGCATGAAGGTTTCCTATTTGTGGCTAGTAGGGGGGTGCTCACAGCCCTGGAACGGACCATGCGTGAAACTGCCATCCCAGCCGAGTTCGCGTTGCCCGACCTCGGAGGTGTAATACGCCACCGCGATCATAGACTTAAGCCGGTCGAAGTGCGTCACTCCAAGGTCGGGATGATCTTCGTTGCCCCAGTGACTGGGCCTCAGAGGATAGGCCAGGGGCCGCAGAAGGTCGCTTTGGTCTTCCGGCGTCAGGGAGCGGAATTCTTTTGTGAACAAACGCTGGCTCTCGCTGTCGATGTAATTCAGGCTGTCCAGGAACTTCTGCTGGGACTCCGCTGGTTCACCCGCAAGCACCAGATCCAGATAGCGATTAACCATGGCTTGTTTCGCACCGGGTGTATCCGTGGCCGGGATGATCAGGTCGCTCACCGCGATCAGAGTTTCGTTCTGCCCGTCGTTCAGAAACGCCGGCTTCCAATTCGGGTCCGCCAGGTTTTTGGACTCATCCCAGCCGCGCTGGGCCGGAGTGAGTTCGGGTACTGCTGTTTGGGCAAAAGAAAGTGCGGGCCCCAGAGCACAAGACGCACCCGCCAGAAGAGCGGCGCGAATGAGGTCGCGCCGATTGATCAGCGGGGAAGTGGGCCCTGGGGCTGGACTGGGGAGATTGGAATCGGGTCGATAAGTTCCCATCGCGAGTGATCATAATTCGTATCCGATACTCATCTCAATTGAATAGTGGCGGATCAATCAGTTTTTCCGACGAATAACACCTGCGCTACGCCGGCGACCGGCCGTCGGTTCCTAGAACGGAAAAATGACGATTTCACTGAGGAGTTCTATCGCTGGTGGGCAAGCCCAACCGCTTACGATCTGCAGCCGACCTCTGGAAACGTCACCCTGACGGTAGCGCTCGCGCCGGACCAATGGGCAAGCGTGTATGACAAGTTCGGAAACTCCGACGCGACCGCGCTTGCCGGATTCCAGGACGCCCTCATGAACTTGGGCCGCATCGGTATGACTCTCGGCGGAGCACGCTTCCCTGGCCACGGCGTAAACGTTTCCGGCGGCACCGCGCGCTCTGCGCTCGTAAGCTATACGATCTCGTGAGTCCGCTGATGGGGCCCTAGGTGACGCATCCTTCTATGTCGGGGCTTTTCATGCAAGGTCTATGATGCCGCCGTTGCGAGACTATTAGCGGACAAGTCCGACTCGTCGCATCATCTCCTGAAACCTCGGATCGCTGCGCAGAGAATCAAAGCCAGGCTCTACTTTAAGCGTGGTCAAAATGTTTGAATGCCGCAAGTAGGCCCTTTGCAGCCAGGCGAAAGCCTGGTCCTTGTTGCCCATGCCGACGTGTGCCCAGGCAAATGCTGCGGGATCCACCGACTGGCGATGGTTCAACTGTTCCACTTTTTCCAGCGCACGTTTAGCCTCGGCCAAGTGGCCGAAGCGGCCGAAAACGCAATTCAGGCGCGCTGAAGATTGAACGAATTTACTGGACGGCAGGCAAGCCCCCAACTGGCGGCTGATACTTTGACCACCCGGGACTTACGGTACGTGCTTCCTCCTCTTGTTGGTGAATGGCCCCGGTCGGGGTAGAAAGAGTCACCCTATGTGCCAATGAAAACTTGTACATTGCCCTAGGCCCCTGTCCTGATCAGGCGGCGCTGGCGGTACCTGGGGGTTGTGGCTGCATCTGCTCCTTCATTTTCTGTTTCATTTCCTTCGCCGTAGGTTCGGCCTTGTGGGTTCCTAGCATCCATGTGTATCCGTCTGGATCCATGATAGTGCCGCACCGATCACCCCAAAACATGTCCATCACCGGGCCTTGGCCTGTGGCTCCGAGGCTGAGGGCTTTCGAGACCACTTTGTCCACGTTTTCCACGTACAGAAACAGAGTGGCGGGCGAGGCGCCAACGTTTTTGGCAGTACGTTTACCCCACGCGGCGTTTTCTGGTCCTAGCATGAGGGTCGTGCCCCGCAAAGTCAGCTCGGCATGAATAGGTTTCCCGTCGGGACCGTTCATGATCCCGCGCTTAGAAAAGCCAAAAAGCTTCTGATAAAAGCTCACAGCGGCAGGTATGTCGGAAACAATGAGCATGGCCGATACGGCGCCATACTGCTTCTTGTTGAGTGGATCAATTTTCTTCTTAGCCATGATGCTCCTCGATGGAAGACCAACATTCTAACCAGTTATCCGCGTATCATGCATCGCTGTTGTCACACTTAGCACGGACTGCCGAAATCACACGTCAATTCTGAGCAGTCTACCGCATTTCCAAGTGGTTACAAGCAAATACATAGCGCCATGGCGCAGTCAGTGCCGGGCAAAATGGCTTTCACATCGCTGCAGCTAATCGGTCAGAGGCATTCTTCGCTTCGATTTCTGAGACCCGCCGGGACAGAGAAACTCCATCTAAACTGGGGGAATAAGTAACTGAATCTTAAGTGGTTGGAGGCAAGCAGATAGTAGGACCCAGACTGAGTTACCGACGGCAATACTGTTGACGGAAACTCTCTCCGTTTGGCCCAGTGGACAGCCTCACCCCCTCCGACCTGCGGGAGCAGTTTAGCGAAGTGCGCGAAGGTGGAGCACACCGTTTGCCAGTACCTCGCCCAGCTGGAACAACGTAACTCAGGTGCGAATTGCCGTCGATTGTCACGGCGACTGTCACGGCGATTTGAAAACGGACGGCCCGACTGATACCATTCCGCGCGAATGGTAGAAGAGAAGCTCCGGGTCGACTTTGGCGATCATCGATCATCCGGCTCATGCCAAGGTTGGGAGTAGCTCCCTTGAGGAATGGAAAAGATTCTCCTGCTTTGGTTGTACCGCTTTCGATTGGCAGACGTGCTGCCGTGCAGCCCTGGTTCAGAAGCCTCGCCTTTTTTGTTCTGCTTTGTGCCTGTTACCTGAGCGGTCAGCAGGCACGTGGACAAGACGCGCAAGCTGCAAATAGTGATAGCATCCGCGGCACGGTGGTGAACAGCGTGACCCACGAACCGGTTGCTCGCGCTCGGGTCTCCTCTCCGGACAATCGATTTGCGACCATGACCGACGATCAGGGTCGTTTTGAATTCACGTTCCCACAAAGCGCCACCGATAAGGGGGCGTCCTCCGTTTCGACCGGTCCCGCACTTTCAATGAACGAGCGAATCGAGCGGAATGGACCCAACCGCCCTTCGATGTTGATGGCTTTCAGGCCGGATTTCCTCGCAGACGGGAGCAACCAGGTGCAGAATCTGCAACCGAGACCGGAGGCAAAGGACATAACCATTGCGCTCGTGCCTGAGGCCCTTATCGTGGGCCGCGTGGTTCTTCCGACGTCCGAGCCTCCAGACCGGATCGTGGTGGAGATATACCGGCGCCAGGTGCAGGATGGCCGCGCTCATTGGGTCTCCGCTGGAACGGCGACCACCAAGTCAAACGGAGAGTTTCGTTTCAGTGAACTTGCCGCAGGTGCTTACAAGCTGTTTACCCACGAACTAATGGATCGCGATCCTCAGATCTTTTCCCCGGGGGGACAACCCTACGGCTACGCCCCAGCGTACTTCCCGAACGTGACCGACTTCGCCTCCGCCAGCACGATGCAGTTGTCAGCGGGTAAGACCTTCGCGGCCGATCTTTCGCTGGTGAGGCAGCCGTACTACCCGGTAAGAGTGCCGGTCTCGAATCCGCCGCTGGGCGTGGAGTTAAGTATCATCGTGTCGGTTCAAGGTCGCCGAGGTCCCGGATACGCTGTGGGCTACAACCAGCAAGACCAGACGATTGAAGGAATGCTACCCAACGGAATTTATACCCTGGACGCGTCAGGCTTTGGATCGAATGTTGTCAGTGGATCGTTGAGCATCAGTGTCCACGGCGCCGCGCTTGAGGGACCTCGTATGACGGTAGTGCCCTGTCGCCCGATCAGTGTGAACGTCAAGGAAGAATTTACATATCCAGACAGCCCTGGTTTCTCGTCTTTTAGCAGCGGCGGGCGCACCTTCAACCTGCAAGGGCCAAGACGCTACCTCAATGTGACGTTGGAGCCGGCAGATGACTTCGGCCAGAGTCAAGGTGGGTCATTGCGTCCCCCTTCCGGCCCTCAGGACAAGGAACTGGCGATCGACAATGTTCAACCTGGCCGCTACTGGGTGCGAACCAATTCGTCTCGAGGATATGCCTCATCAGTGACCTCCGGAGGCGTGGACCTGCAGCATGAGCCGCTAGTGGTCTCCTCCGGTGGCGCGAGCTCCCCCATCGAAGTGACGATGCGGGATGATGGTGCCCAGATTGAAGGGACTGTCGAAGGCATGAATGTTTCGCTGGGCGGAACAGAGAGGCCTACTTCTCCGGGTTTTGCAATATCCTCACCAGGTTCCTACACGCCATTCACCTACGTTTATTGTGTTCCGCTGCCGGACGGTGGAGGGCAGTTCGCAGAGGTGGTTGTGTCCCCGGACGGAAAATTCACCGCGGAGCGACTGACGCCGGGTGTTTATCACGTACTTGCCTTCAACCGCCCGCCGGTCGACTTCGAATACCAGAATCCGGATACGATGCGGGCTTATGACGCGAAAGGGCAGACTGTCCGCTTGGTCGCCGGCCAGAAAGAACATTTGCGCCTGCAGTTGGTTTCGACGAGCGAATAAATGCACAAGATCTCACGCTTGCGCTGGTTCGCCATTCTGGTGGCCGGACTTGTGCTGCTGCACTCGCCGGCGACGCTGAACGCCCAGAGTTCCAACCCAAACCAGATCTCACACGCTAGCTTCCGGATTGCCGGAACGGTGGTGAGCGCGACAAGCGGACATCCGCTGGCTCGGGCTCGTGTCCTCATCACTGACACCAGGAACCGTCAGAGCACCCAGTCGGTGCTCACCTCCGAAGACGGCCGTTTTGAGTTCCAGGCTCATGCAGGTAAATATGCATTGCAAGCCGCCAAGAGGGGTTTCATCACCGGTTCCTATGACCAGCACGACCAGTTTTCGACAGCGATTGTAACTGGCGCCAGCCTCGATACCGAGAGTCTGGTTCTCCGCATCGCTCCATCTGCTGTGCTCGCTGGCAAAGTCGTCGATGAAACTGGCGACCCGGTGCGCCATGCCCGGGTCACGGTTTACCGCGAGGATCATCAATCGGGCGTAAGTCATATCCGGCCATTCCGGGCTACGCTCACCGATGATCAAGGCGCCTATGAAATCGCGCCACTCGATGGTGGCAACTACTTCGTATCAGCGAGTGCGAGGCCTTGGTATGCAGTACATCCCGCCTCTTCCCAATCGGACCCAGAAATTCCGTCTCCCCTCGTGGACCGCTCCCTTGACGTCGCCTATCCGATTACCTATTACGCCGATGTGACTGAAGCTGACGAGGCTACACCGATCCCCATCCGAGGTGGCGATCATGTTGAGGTCGACATCCACCTGAACCCGGTTCCTGCCCTTCGTCTGATCTTCCATACACCAGCAAATGCTGAAAATGGATTCACCATGCCGATGCTTCAAAAGCCAGCTTTCGATGGAATGGATACCCTTCAAAGCGAAGGCGCACAAATGGTTTCGCCTGGCGTGTATGAGCTGACTGGCATCGCAGCTGGCAGGTACACAGTCAGCATGTCGGGATCCGCGAACGGCCAATCGCAAGAGCAAAGTGAGGTTGATCTCACCAACGACGGTCAGGAACTGGACGTGTCCTCCGGCGAAGCGACGAGCCGCGTGAAAGCCACGGTACGCTTGCTGGGAGGGGACTCGCTTCCACCACAACTGAATGTCGCATTGCGAAACAGCAGGGGAAGAGTTTCGTCTGTAGCGGAGGTGGACGCGAAGGGAGAGGTCGATTTCCCGAGTGTAAGCCCTGGCAGATACGACGTGCTGGCAGGGTCGCCCTCAACGGCGTATTCGGTTGTCCGCATCGCATCCCAGGGCAATGAAACGTCCGGGCATAGCTTGAACCTCCCGGCCGGCTCGTCTCTAGGGGTCTCACTCGCGTTGGTTGGAGGCACGGTCACAGTTGAGGGCGTGGCCCAGGGGTCAGGGAAAGCGGCTCCAGGCGTAATGGTGGTTCTGGTACCCAAAGATCCTGAATCGAATCGCGAGCTTTTTCGCCGAGACCAGAGCGATCTGGACGGAAGTTTTACCCTGCAAAGCGTGATTCCCGGTTCTTACACAATCATCGCCATTGAAAATGGCTGGGATATGGATTGGGCCAAACCCGCTGTCATGGCACACTATTGCCAACGTGGACGAACCGTAAAGGTGGGAAGTCAGATAAACGGGTCCATGCACGTGCCCGAGCTGGTTGAAGTTCAAACAAAGTAGGGGAACGGCCGGGTCTATATTGGTCCGCGGTGCCACCGGAGGCGACCGAGGCCTTCAGCTCTGGGATTCCGACCTTCAAGTACCAAGGATCCCTGCGGGGGTTCGCCGCGTTTTCGAACACAGTAGCATTTTGTTCCCGATGAGTTCGCCGATGATAGAGGCGATCAAGAACGAACTCAAGAACTTCCAACCATTCAAAGGTGCCATCCGCTGCCATACGGGCAAGCTTCTGTCGGCCGCTCTCGTGAAAAAGCTGGTGAAGGCGCCATGGCGGAGAAACACAAGAAACCGCGCTGAGTCGGGCCGCCTTCGACGCCTGCAGCCGTGGAACAGCCCAGCGGTAAAGTCAAAAGTCGAATTACCCTCGCGACAAGTGAGAGCGAACAGCGGCGGCGACCGCGTCGGTGGGCGGAGTCCTTTGCTATTGGCGTTGCATTAGCATTCTCCGACAGTGGCGCGCGATCTGTTGCTCTTCCTGGGTGGGCACAATCTGAATCTTGTCTGCGGTGAGGCCGAGAAATTCGAGGCCGCCGGTGGCTGCGGAGCGAATGTAATCACTGTGCTCGCCAATGCCGCCGGTGAAGACAAGAAGATCCACTCCGCCGAGGAGAGCAATGTATGCACCGATTACCTTACGTACGGAAACGGCAAAAATATCCAATGCAAGAGTGGCGTGAGGGTCGTCAAGGCGGGCACGGTCTTCCAGCGCCTTCACATCACTTTCGCCCGAGGAGAGAGCGAAGAGACCGCTCTGATGATTAAGCAGATCTTCGAGCTCGTCAACGCTGAGCTTCTCATTGCGCAGAAGGTAGAGGAAGACGCCAGGGTCAATATCGCCGGAGCGAGTACCCATAGGGATGCCACCAGCGGGAGTGAGGCCCATGGTGGTGTCAATCGATACTTGGTTGCGAAGAGCACAGAGGCTGGCTCCGCTACCGAGATGAGCGAAGATGGCTCGGTCGGGAAGCTGCGTGCCGAAGTGATGCACGAGCGACTCGTAGGAGAGACCGTGGAACCCGTAGCGTCGAATACCCGCGGCGTCGTAGCGCTGCGGAAGGGGTAGGCGCGCTGCCACCTCCGGCATGGTTTGATGAAAGGCATCGTCGAAGCAGGCGAAATGCGCCGCCGAAGGGAAGATCGATTGCGCAGCAGCGATGAGCGCCAGAGCCTGCGGAATATGCAGCGGCGCGAAATGTGTGGCCAAGCGTAGATTGCTCAAAACCTGGGGCGTGATGAGTTGGTGGGTGCGGAGCGTGGGGCCCCCATGCACGACGCGATGGCCTAGTGCTACGGGCGCGCTGGGAACATGCTCTCGGATTGCTGCAGCGACAGCGGCAAAGGCATTACTTTGCGACTCGAGGATACTTTCACGCTGCAGGAGCGGCCTTCCGCCGGAAGAACGGATGTGTAGTGAGCCGTTACTCCGTCCAATGCCATCGGCGCTTCCGGTCAGCAGCGGCTCTTCGTCCTTTGCGCCGCGGTGATAGATACCGAACTTCAGTGAAGACGAGCCGCTGTTCAGCACCAGGATTAAATCGTCTTTTCGGGGGAGCTCTTCCACGAAGTCTACCCCGGCCATTTCCAGTTGCGAATCTCTTCCTTGTCGATACCTTCGGCGTGGGCGTAATTGATGCTTTCGATGATCTGATCCTTCAGCCATTCTTTGACGTGGGCGCCGATGGAGCGGAGGCGCGGGACCCGGTCGATAACGTCGATCGCCAGGTCAAAGCGATCGACTTGGTTGAGGATGGCAAGCTCGAGTGGCGTGTTGATGTTGCCCTTTTCCTTGTATCCGCGGACATGTATGTTGTCATGATTCTTGCGACGATAGCTGAGCTTGTGGATGAGAGAGGCATAAGAGTGGAAGTTGAAGATGACGGGTTTGTCGGTGGTGAAAAGGGAATCGAAGTCGCGATCGGAGAGTCCGTGAGGGTGTTCGCTCTCTGGCATGAGGCGGAAGAGATCGACGACGTTGACGAAACGGATCTTCAAATCCGAGAAGCGCTCCTTCAGGACCACGACCGCCGCCAGCGATTCCATCGTTGCAATATCTCCAGCACAAGCCATTACCACGTCGGGTTCCTCGCCGTCGTCTGTAGAAGCCCAGTCCCAAATGCCAATGCCCTTGGTACAGTGGGTTACCGCATCTTCCATGTTGAGGTACTGAAGGTGGTCCTGCTTGTCCGCGACAATGACATTAACGTAGTCGCGTGAGCGTAGGCAATGATCCGCCACGCTGAGCAAGCAGTTCGCGTCGGGCGGCAAGTAGATGCGGACCACATCGGCGCTCTTGTTGGTGACCACGTCGAGAAATCCCGGGTCTTGATGGGTGAAGCCGTTATGATCCTGCCGCCAGACCAGAGATGTGATGAGGATGTTGATCGACGGCACCGGCGCGCGCCAGTCGAGTTCGTTCTTCGACTTCTCAAGCCACTTGGCGTGCTGGTTGAACATCGAATCGATCACGTGCACAAAGGCTTCGTAAGTGGAGAAGAAGCCGTGACGACCCGTGAGAACGTAACCTTCAAACCAACCTTCGAGCGTGTGCTCACTGAGCATTTCCATGACGCGTCCGAAGACGTCAAGCTCGCCCCCATCGGCGTCTTCCGGCTTGTATTCGGCAAGCCATGTCTTTTTCGAAGCAGCGTAGATAGCCGTAAGCTTGTTGGAAGCGGTCTCGTCCGGGCCGAAGACACGGAAGGAACTCATGTTGCGGCGCATCACGTCCGCAAGAAAATGTGCGAGCACGTCCGTCGGTGGCGCATAGATCGCACCCGGAGCTTTCACTTTGACGGCATAGCTGCGAAAGTCTGGGAGATCGAGCTCCTTGCGAAGCAAACCGCCGTTCGCGTGCGGATTTGCGGAGATGCGGCGCGTTCCGGATGGCGCAAGCTCCTGTAGCTCTGGTATGAGCGTTCCGTTGTGGTCAAATAGCTCTTCGGGCTTGTAGCTGCGCATCCAGTCCTCGACTATTTTGAGACTGCGCTTATTCGTGGCGGGATCGAGCACGGGAACCTGGTGCGCGCGCCAAAAACCTTCTACCTTGTGACCGTCTACCTCTTTTGGTCCGGTCCATCCTTTCGGCGAACGAAGTACGATCATCGGCCAGCGCGGACGGGTGGCGTCGCCTGTTGAACGGGCGTGCTTCTGCAGCGAACAAATCTCGAGGATGCATTGCTCCAGAGTGGAAGCCATTTTCTGATGCACCGCAGCCGGGTCGTCGCCTTCGACGAAATACGGCTTGTGACCGTATCCGCTCAGCAATGCCTCCAGTTCTTCATGTGAGATGCGCGCCAGAATGGTGGGATTTGCAATCTTGTAACCGTTGAGATGCAGCACCGGCAGAACCGCTCCATCGCGAATTGGATTCAGAAATTTGTTCGAATGCCAGGAGGTCGCTAGCGGACCAGTCTCCGCCTCGCCGTCTCCCACCACGACGGTGACGAGGAGATCAGGATTGTCGAACGCTGCCCCGTAGGCGTGCGAGATGGAGTACCCAAGTTCGCCGCCTTCGTGAATCGATCCGGGCGTCTCCGGCGTGCAGTGCGAGCCGATTCCGCCGGGGAAGGAAAACTGCCGAAAAAATTTGAGCATGCCCGTTTCATCGCGGCTCTTGTCCGGATAAATCTCCGAGTAGTGGCCTTCGAGATAGCAGTTGGCGAGCGTCGCTGGCGCGCCGTGACCGGGGCCGGAGATGTAGATGACATTCAAGTCGTACTTCTTGATGAGACGGTTCAGGTGCACCCAAATCAAGGACTGGCCAGGATCTGAGCCCCAGTGACCAAGGAGCCGGTTCTTGATGTGTTCCGGCTTCAGCGGCTCGCGGAGCAGGGGATTCGCGCGAAGATAGATCATGCCCGCCGACAGATAGTTGCCAGCTCGCCAGTAGGCGTCTATCTTCGTCAGCTCTTCGGGCGAAAGGGGCGTCGGGACTTCAGTTGTTCCAGCCATAGATATTCTCCGAAGAAATTGCGCTCTGAATGACGACGTCGGGGACCGAACCTCCCTTTGCAGCCTAAACTCTTCTGGGGAAGAAAACATGATCCACAGGTTCCACCCGTCGTAGCCGCAGACACTATGGGATCAACTCAGTCGCCTCTTTCGACTTCAAAAGTTGCGCCAGTGGCGCGGAGTCAGTGACAATATCCGATCGCGTGCTGTTGACGATCGTTTTCAGTTCCACCTGCTCCTGGGCGGGAACGGCGAAGTAATCCAGCGTCTGCTGAAGATCATCGAGGAAAGCATCCCATTCCCTGGGGTAGTCTTCAATGTGCATGCGAGTCTCCCATCAACTTGCCCCGTATACTTTTGCGGGCCGCTCTGCGCACCGCCCAGAGGAAAGCGTGCCCTTAACGACGCCTTCGCGCTTATCGAAGGACAGCCGAGGTTTGTTGTTATGCCTTAGGAAAGGATGAACCCGTCCGCCCTCAGGGCAGCGGGCAGCCAGAACCAGATCCGCAATTCACGAGGTAACCGGAGATAGAAACAGTCACCTCGACGGCACCAGCGCTACCGTTCTGTTTTCCCTCGAAACTCACCGTGCTCCCCGCACCCGCATAAAGCCGGACAAGGTGTGTTCCCGCGAAAAAATCTGCCGGGGAGGCGGAGCTTCCAGTGAAAGTTCCCTGTGGCTCCAGCGTCAAGAAAAAGAATTCAGGTTTGGGCACGGCAGGGTCCTGGACAGTCAATGTCAGCAACGCTTTTTGTCCGGTTGGCACTTGCATGCTTGCCGTGAGGGTCTCAATCACCAACAGCTTACCGCTTGGGACTATGAAGAGTTGAGTGCTGCAGCCGGGAGCGGGTTCAGCGCCGCAATTAGAGAACCCCTGAACTGTCTGTCGCACCGCGTTGTCCACGTCGCTCACTAGAACAGGACGACCGGCTGGGTTCGTGACCGACACCGGTATCGAAGCCGGTAACGGCGATGATATTTGTTGCGCGGCAACAAGCGCGCTCCCATTGGCACGTGCGGGACTGTCGGTGAGAAACAGAGCCATGGCGAGCAAGCTGAAGCATAAGACTAGCAGCGGGGTCTTGCCGAGTTTTTTCATGTCTTCTCCTTATCAAGTAACCTTGTGGCCCAAACTTTCCCGAAAGGTACCCGAACCTACCAGCTTCTAGTGGCCCAACGCAAGGGCTGATCGGCCACCCAATTTCGGACATACTGAAGAGTGAGTTTTGGGGCAAGATCCGAAGACAACATCCTGCTGGGCGTACTCCGACTTTAGGCAAGATTGTGCCTGGGTGAGCACTTGGCTTCAACAGAATTCATCGGGTCTCAAACACGAGGCCCCGTCCCCTCAAATCCTCAGGATTGCCTGCGGCTGGTGAAAATGCACGGTTTCCCCCGGCAACGCGTTGTTTTGTGCTTATGCTTACGATTGCGCGTGACAGCGTATCCTGTGGCGGCAGAGGGAAGGGCAGCGGTACCGGAGAAGGAGGTGGTGGCGGAAAAGGCTCCAATCATTACACTGTTACCGTGAATGCAGTTGCTGCTGGCACCGGCGCCACGCGGACCATGGGGACCGTGCAATGTTACTGTGGCTCATTAGGACTTCGGGATAGGACCGCGGGATCGCAAGGTGCGCCGCCATATTCTCGCCGTTGAATAGGACAAACAGCGCGAGTCACAAAAGGTTATCCCGCTGGGCGGCGGCCCCCAGATCAACAGTCGATTAACCCCGCCACGAGCAAAAAGGCAGGCCAAGGCAAATCAAACTGAAAACAGGCACGGCTGAAGCAACCCGTGCTTGGCTGGCATTTCGTGCGCAGCTATCACACCGCCTGGTGGCTCAACGCCTCTCGATTCGCAGCCCAGTTCAAAACCTCTTCGATCACGTGCTCGACTTCTTTGTCGGTGAGTTCCGGATACATGGGAAGCGACAGCACGCTGGCCGCGGACTTTTCGGTAACCGGCAGCGAAGCGAACCGGGCAGCACGTCCCCAGGGAACGCCTTCCTGCTGATGGATTGCGATCGGATAGTGGGTAAGAGCAGTGATACCTTTCGAATTCAGATAGGCTTGCAGCCCATCTCGCTCATCACTTTCAATCACGTAAAGGTGGTACACATGCTCGTAGCCAGACGGGGTGAATGGCAGAGTCATCGGCGCCTCAGCCAAGCCTTGGTCGTAGAGTCTCGCAATCTGTCGACGCCTTTCGCTCCATTCGTCCAAACGCTTCAGTTTGACGCGCAACACCGCCGCGTGAATATCGTCCAGACGGCTGTTGTAGCCGATGCTGTGATAGGAGCGTTTCGAAGAGCCGTGGTTGCGCAGCCTGCGGATGTTGGTGGCAAGGTCTTTGTTATTCGTTGCTACAGCCCCTCCATCACCGAAGCATCCCAGATTCTTTTGGATTATGAAGCTCAAGCAAACCGCATCGCTGAGCTCTCCGATGGCAAACTGATCGCCTCGGGCTCCGATCGCCTGCGCGCAATCTTCCACCACAAACAAATCATGGGCTTTGGCAATCTTCGCGATCTCCCGCATGTTCGCCGTGAGGCCATATAGATGCACGGGCACGATGGCGCGAGTCTTCGACGTAATAGCAGCGTCGATCTTGGTTACATCGATATTGCGTGTTTTTGGATCGGAGTCCACGAATACCGGAGTGGCGCCCGCCAGCCAGATCGCTTCTGCCGTCGCGAAGAAAGTGTTGGACGTGGTGATGATCTCGTCGCCTGGGCCCAGACCCAGGGCGAGAAACACCAGCAACAGTGCATCGGTGCCCGAATTGACTCCCACGGTCTCCTGCAATTTCATGTAGCGGGCGAGCTCTTCTTCAAACTTCGTCAATTGTGGTCCGAGCACGTAACTCCCGCTCTCCAGCACGTCAAGGATGGCCTGGTCGATCTCGGCCTTCAGGTTGTGGTACTGCTTCACATGGCCATAGAAGCCGATGCTTGATTCCGGCATCTGGACACCTCCCTTTCGAAGACCCCTCAGGCGGAGTTCAACCTTATTGAAACGATTCAGTCGCTCGCAAAATGGGCTGGCGAAACTTTGTACCCCTTCAGAGCCGTTTTCGCTAAACTCAAAAATCTGATGCTGACCAATCAAAAACCTGATGCTGGAACTCTTCCATCCTCCCGTTTTCGCCGGAATCGGAGATTACCAGGTTCCAATGAAATTCGGGGACTGGCCTACGCTAGCAATTCCATACCGAGGCTGCCCCGCCGCTGTGTTTTTTGTCAAGGGTGGGAGGGAGCCAGCTGCCATACCACAATAGAAATGTCCCCTGGTTGTGGTTTCACCATGCCGAAGAAAAAGCTGGTGTGTCCGTGTCTTGAAATCTCGGTTGCCGCCGAGGATGATGTTTGGAGGGAAAAAGATGGCGACGCGGTTTTGGAGATGGGGGCGCAGCGGAAGAGGCAGCGTCTGGAGTGTACCCTTAGGCTGAGACACGGAGTTAAGGGGGTTGTTGCTGGTCGCTGAGAAACCATTGTACGCCAGTTGAGAATCGTTTCCAGTCGCTGAAGCGGAGGCGGGCTCTGCCCGGAGGGCAACCTGCCAAGGAATAGCCAAGGAATAGCCGATTGGCGAGCGACAGCGCTTCAGTTATGCTTTGTGGGTTCGGTGGCGATTCTGTAGCCTCTTGCTGACGGTACTGGCGATTGCGAAGAGCAGTGAGGCATAATCGCAGCGTCATACTAAGCTGGCCCGCTGGGCCGCGAAGGGAATAGAGGAGGCCAAATGAGTGCCGCAATGTGGAAAAAGGAGGACGGCGTGGGCCCGCAGCCGATACCAACTGTGACGATATACACCGAGGCGATGAATAAGTTCACCAAGTCCGCCACAGCCTTCATGGAACAAGTGCATCTTTTGACTGAGGCTCGCTACGCGTATCAGGAAGCTATGGCGGCGAGCACAGCCTTGCGCAATAGCTTGGACGCCGGCGACGAGACCCTGAGATCCCTTATGGCCCAGCTGGAACAAGTAGTCAACAACCACTTGGGCGATCCCGTCCTCGACAAGAGAAAACCGGAACTGGTGAAGGCCGAATCGATCCGAGAGAAGAACGAAGGCACTGGCACTGGCGGGATGTATCCGTGAAAGGGATCAGGAGGCGGCGTTCTTTCAGGGTAGGAAAGTTCTAACGTTTAGCCCTCCCTTGGGAAATCCGGGCCCGACTCCGCGAAGCGTCGTTTCACAAAATGAGGAACGTTAACCATGGAACCCGCAACCTGGAACGATTTGGCGCCCGAAGGAGACGGCGGTAGGGTGGTAGTGTCTCAGTTTCTCCCTTGAGCGGATGTCACGTGAGTGGTTGATCGGGTGCTGCTTTCGACAGCCTGAAAAAAGCCGCAATGGCGTCGGTCTCGGAGCTGTGCATGTCGAAGAGGCGGTCCAAGGCTGTTATGCGCAGAACTTCCGCTACTCTCTGCGAGAGAGTAGCCAGCTTGATTTCCGCTTCTCTGTTGTGAGCTGCCACGAATGCTTCACCCAAAGCGCCGACTCCGCCACTGTCGATTTGGGTCACGTCTGCCAACTGCAAGACAATCCGCTTGGTTGTGTTGAGTGACTGTCGCAAGGTGCGAATCAATTCGGCGGCCTCCTGGCCGTAGATGAGCCTACCGCGGCATCGAATGACGGCAACGCTCGCGTGCGAAACGATCTGTAGTTCTAGCTCCACAGTCTGAAAACCTGATCGCCCACGTCATCGTTTGGGCCATATCCTAAAGCCAACCCATAAAACGGCAAAAATCAGAAACGCGACCCAGGCAGGCAACCGATGAAGAGCTGCCGCAACCAGCAGAGCGATTGCGGCCATTAGGGTGACATAGGGCCATTCGATGCGACCTTTGGCGGGCATACTACTAGCCCCCTTTGCACCCACTCCGTTCCCTCACACTGCTCCGATCGCGGAGTCAGCTCAAGCGTCCACCGAATCTAGTACCAGCCAGGCCAAAGCTTCCTCACGGGTTTTGAAAATCACCAGTTCCCGGCGGGAGAAGCTTTTTAGTTCGTCGTAAAACGAGGCGGGGAGGTCCTCTGTGCCTATCAAGGCCGACTTCTTAACAAAAGGCTTGTCGAAGACTGCGGCTTCCTTCATGGCCCGAAGGGCATCCCGATCAAACGCTGCTCCTGTGAAATCTGTAAGCACCAGGACTGAACCGCGTGGGTTCACGGTCACATGATCGGGAACCGCGCGAGCGATATCTTCGACTTCGTCGGCAGGGCAGTTTGAGAAGTCAACCAGGAGAACCCTTTTACCCAGGTGATCGATGAATCGGATACGTTCAGGCATAGCGCGAAACTCGGTCTGCGCGTCCGCAAGGCTACTTGAAGCGAATAATACACCGGCCGACTCGGCCCGTGAGCGGGAATGGCCCCGATGAGCCATAGAAAAACCAGTATGCCAGCGCGGATCGGTGATCTGAGCGTCGCGAGTGGTCCCACGCTGGGCTACACGAATGGGCCATTGTGTCGGAACTTCGAAGGGCGCAGTCTTAGAGCTTGGATTGCTCAGATCGGGGGCAGGTTCGGACAGGAATGAAATTTACTGACTTTCTTCGTAATGCCTGGCCGGAGGATGAAGGACAAGACGTCGCAGAGTATGCGGTGATGCTCGCTGTCATTCTGGCAATCGCGATTGGCACGATCCGATTGATTGGCGCCCACGCGGGCAACGTATTCGCGAGCGTGGGCAGCGCAATTCAGTAGCGAATTACGGCGACACGCATAGGAACAAGTCTGGAGCGACCGAGCGCGAAGACGCCAGCCCAAAGAACGTTACGAAACCCTAATTCTTTCATGCGTCACAAAAGCCGTTGATTCGGGGGCTTCTAGCGCGATGCGAATACCCGCCGCAGTCGGAACGAGCGCGTTTGAAGCGAGAGATCGAGGGGCGTATCTCAAGAGGAGCTGTCTCCAGCGCTCACCAGTGCTCAATAGAGTCGCTACGTCCGCCCGTCCCCAATGTCTGCCATATGCGATGGGTGAATTTTTTGGGAGAAGATCTGAAGAGACTTTCCGCTATGCGTACGCTGATTGTAGGCAAGATTGCGGCTGTGAGAACACTTGACTTCAATAGAATTCAGACCGACCCACTACCCAGATTTGGAAGACTAGAACCGAGAGCTTAGAGAAAAGCTGCGTTTCAGATTGATGATTTCGATTTTCGTACTCCGTTCTGGTACCGACGAAGCGCCCCGGAGCGGTCCTTGTGTGCTAAGTGTTTCTCAGCCGGAGTGGTCCCGGCCTGCCCTAGAATTCATCGCACGAAAACTAGATAGAACAAGCACAGGCGAACCCTCCCGCAGCCCAATAAAAGCCTCGCTTACGTAGTGGCGTCCAAGCCCAAAGAAGAAGCCGCGCGAGGAGCGGGTGCGGTACACCCACCAACAACTGCAGCCACAGCGGCCAGTCATCAAATTTCGTCATTACGACGTTTCCAACCACTTGCTCGTGCGGCGCTTTGGGCTTTGGGTTGAACCAGCGCTCAGTTCGGTAAGGGTCTTCCGGCAGCAATCACTTCCTGTCCAGTTGTCCATCCAGGAGCAATATGGATCGATAGAGGACTTCGGCACCGTTGGCTACGTCTTGCCAAGAGGTAAACTCCACGGGGGAGTGGCTGATGCCATCTTTACTGGGAACAAAGATCATTGCCATTGGCGCAATCCGGGCGATTTCTTGCGCGTCCTGTCCAGCGAGGCTGGGCAGGTCTGTCGTGGCGAGGCGAAGCGACTTTGCCGCTTCACGAATGGCGGTTTGCAAGTTTGGATCGGCGCGAGCGGGTTCCGAGTGATCCAGTAGGCTGCAACGGGTCGCAACGTTTTCTCCTTTATCCGTGTCTACGAATCTCTGCTGAATGTGCTCCCACATGCGATCAATCTTTGCGGCATCAAGGTCGCGCAACTCGACCGGGAATTCAACCCGGCCGGGGATAACGTTGATGGCTCCAGGGGCCACCTTGACAAATCCTACAGTGCCGACTTGGCGGCCTTCTTCCGCCCTTACCACGTCGCGCACAGCAAGCACGTCCTTTGAAGCTCCGGCGAGGGCGTCCTTTCTGCGATTCATCGGAGTTGTGCCCGCATGATTGGCGAACCCAGTAACGACACAATCCCAACGTTTGATACCCACGATCCCCTGCACAACCCCGATAGGTACTTTGGTCTCGTAGAGGTTCGGGCCTTGTTCGATATGCAATTCGAGAAAACCCGCCAAAGCGCCACGCGGGATGCGTGCGTCAGTAAGCTGTGACGGATTCTGACCGTAGCGACGGAGCCAATCCGCCAGTGTCAGCCCTTGCTCGTCCTTCGCTTCGAGAATTTCAGGCCCACGCGATCCAGCCGCAACCCCCGAGCCCAACGTCCCGATCCCAAAATGGTTGCCCTCTTCGTTCGTCCAAATGACCGCTTCCAGTGGGTGCCGAGTCTTCACGCTCCCGTCGTGTAGAGCCCGCATCACCTCAATCGCGCCCATGCTACCCACGTCCCCATCGAAGTTTCCGCCATTTAGCACCGAGTCGATATGCGAGCCGAAAAGCAATATCGGCAACTTCTCCGAGCCCGCCCGCAGGCCGAAGATGTTTCCGGCCGGATCAATCCGTACTTCAAGCCCGGCTTGCTTCATCAAACCTGTGACGTATTCGCGGGCAGCCAAGTCAGTCTCCGAGAACCCTAGGCGAGTCACGCCACCTTCAGGGTTCCGGCCGAACTCGGACAATTTTTCAAGCGTGCCTTGTAAGCGTTGCGAGTTGATGTGAAAAGTCGGAGAGTTGGCACCCTGGGTTTGTGCAACGGGCGGGAACAGCGAAGCGCCCCAGATAAGGAATGCTGGCAGACCGAAGATGATTCTGTTCATTATTTGCTTTCCTTTGCCACACGACAGCCTACTGCGGCAGCCCCACCCAACGCAGCAGATCGGCAAAACGCGGGTCGGAGCGTAGCCACAACTCCCATTCCTCCGCCGCCAATCCTTCGCAGGATACGGTAATGGGAAACCGTCTGCCCCACGGGTTGGGGCGGCGTGGACACTGGGTACACATGTTAGGGATGGATTAAGGGAAGGTCAACGTTCAGTGGCATTTCCTTCATTAGGACAGCGCAACCACAACCGCCACATCAAATTTCGAATAATACTTCTTCACGTCCTTCGCCCCGTACTTCTCCCGGAGTTTCTCGACGACCGATTTCACGCCTTCGGCAGCAGTCACGGGAGAGGCTCGGAACTCTGCCTCAACTCCCCGCGCATCAATCCGAAGCGACGGGTTCTTGAGCACGTTCTGGTACCACTGCGTGTCCGAACCCTGCACGGGCAGGAGGTAGAGCTTCTCACCTTCAAGCACGAACCACACTGGGATGGAGATTGTGTTGCCCGATTTCCTCCCGAATCTGGCGGAATCTCGTTAGCCGTTCTTTGAGGCTGCCTTTAGAGGTTGGCACGCTCTTCCTCCGACTGATTACGATGACCTAGTCCCTTGTCGAGGCGCTCCGAACCACCGCCGCTGGACGCGAAAACACAGTCCCATGCGGGTAGGCATGGCCATGGAATCCGTGTGGCCAAGACCTCCCGTCCATGCTGACGCCGGGCTGGTCGCTGCCTGCATCACGGAAATGGCTGCCGAGCATCAGGCTGCCCGTTTGCTGATCGAAATTCACGATGAACAGGCGGTGGTCACCGTATTCGCCGGAGTTCAAAACGCGTGGAAAAGGCGCTCTGCGAGGCGAGTCACCGCTGCTCCTGACCCACTGTACCTAGAGGTGGTTCATCGCGATAGGCTCCAATCAGCGCGTCTTGAAAGATACCCTTCGAAGTGACCGGGAAAAGCGAAGCGTGAATCTGGTACTCAAATCCGGCCTGCTCAAGCTGCCTTAGAAAATCAGCCAAGCAGGAACGTTCATTCTCCATGCGATGGTGGTATTCGATAACTATCTGCTTGATAGATTGAGCCTCCCCGCTGGAAAGCAAGTCACAGAGAACGCGATATTCCGCGCCTTCCACGTCCAACTTGAGAAGGTCAACCGGTCCAAGAATGAAGTCGGAGAGCCTTCTGCTCGGAACTGTAATGACGTTGTGATCTTGTAGCAGGGTTCGGTACGGTGGTGCACGGTATTCGGCAAAGAGATTTTATGTAACCGTCTACACTTTTCACCTCAGAGTCCTACATGAAATCAAGTGCGCGTAGCGCTAGCAGGTTGTCCAAGATTCCACAATTCTCTACTGAGTTCACACACAGGAAATGTATTATCCGAGTAAGGGAGGAAAAATCTCGAGTTGTCAGATTTAGAGATCTTCGCATTCATCGCATCTGTCTTCTCGACCCTCAAAGGATGGCTGACCTGGTACGGCGATATAGCCTCGGTCAACCGTCTCCGTGTTCCGATTCAAGAGAGGTTCGTTCTACTGGCGGCTCCGTTGGTCTGTCTTGTGTTGATCCAAATCACCTTGACAAGACTAGCCGCCACGACCGTTCGTAGTGACGCGCTGTACATCAGTTTCTACCTCCTAGTCGGCGCAGGCTGGCTCGGTGGATGGTGTTTCCTCAGGATTTTCCTTCAGCGCGATTCCTGGTGGAGCGAAAGATAAAACGTGTGACGCTCGTCCAAGCCGAGAAGACACAGCCGTCTGAAGATCTTTCCCACGTTCTTTTGCGATGGCAGGAAGCTGGAATCGAAATTTTGGCAAAGACAAATGGGGACGTCGGCGCTCCGTCGGGGATTACCGTTTCTAGGCCTTCGAGATTCAAAGCGTCTTGGTACCGAGCGTTGGCGGGTTTGCGGCGCAGCAGTGTTGGGGCCTTCGGGTCCTTCATTCCCGAGACTTCTGCGGCAGGGTAAGGCATGGCCGAGTCTAATCAGCGACTTGGTCTTGGCACTTCGGTACCCTGGTTGAGAATGTCCAAGTAGCGGCGATACGTGAACAGGCGATGGCGCTGTTTGCCGGTCGTCTCACGAACTATGCCGAGCTTCACCATGTGCTGCAATGCCTTCGCCACAGTGGGCGCAGAGAGAGAGAGTTGCTCAGCCGTCGCCGGGATCGTGATGATCGGCTTCCTCTGAAGGTGCTGGTGAACGCGCAGAACTGACGCAGCTGGTCGGCCAATCTCCTCGATTTTGCGGCGATCTTGTTCGATGAGCGTGAGTATCTCCTTCGATGTATCGGCTGCCTGCTTGGCGGTTTCTTTGACGCCTGTCAGGAAAAATTCGAGCCAAGTCTCCCAATCTCCGTGGGTGCGGACACGGTCAAGCAGTTCATAGTATTTCTGCCTGTTGGTCTTGAAATAGAGGCTGATATAAAGAATGGGCTCTCGGATCGCACCAGCGACACACAGAAGAAATGTAATTAGCAATCGGCCCAATCTCCCATTTCCGTCTAGAAATGGATGGATGGTTTCGAATTGCACGTGCACGAGCGCCGCCTTCACCAATATGGGCAAATCTTCCTTCTCTCGATGCAGAAACTTTTCGAGGACATCCAAGCATTCCGTCATCTTCTCAGGTGGCGGCGGAACAAATGCTGCGTTCCCGGGCCGTGTGCCTCCGATCCAGTTTTGGCTTTCACGGAATTCACCCGGACGCTTCTGACTTCCGCGCCCCTTGGACAAGAGAATCTTGTGAATTTCTCGTATCAACCTCAGAGAGAGCGGAAAATCCCCCCCGGAGGCGGCGAAGTCCGTGATTCATCGCGGCCACATAATTTGAAACTTCCTGAACGTCTTCCAGCGGGACACTGGGGGCTTCGGCGCTCTCGAATAGCATCAGGTCAGAAAACGACGACTGTGTGCCCTCGATCTGCGAAGAGAGCACGGCTTCCTTCCGAACGTAGAGGTAAATGAAGAGCGAGGGATCGGGGAGAATCGACGCCTGCCCATCTAGGCGTCCGAGTGCCTGGTTTGCCTGCTCAAGTGTGGCAAAAGCGGCTGAAGAACTAGAGGAGGGACTGGTGGCAATGGCGCGGGCACGTAGGCCCGGAAGGACTCATCCTTGAAGGTCTTGACGACATAAGTCCCGAGGCGGCTGTTCGGTTTAGTTGGTGTCGCCATCACAAAACCATCGTTTCGTTAGAAAATATCTAACGAAACTATATAGCCTTTTCCTTTCGTTATCCAGCCAAAACGATACTCCGCAGCCCAGTTGTAACGAACGGGCAGGCCGAATTCGTCGGTCTCTCCTGTCGTCTCTCCGTAAAGGGCGAAATCGCGGACCTTCCCCGAGCCACGGCCTTGCATTTCCTCCTTCATGCCGGCATGAGCAACGACAAGTTTTCCGTCGTCTAAGACATAGTGGCTGACACGCTCATCGAGAAAATCCGAGACCTGAGCGCGGAATTCCGGCGATTCCTTGTCCAATTGTTGTAGGGAATCAGCGAGCCCGTGCGTGAGCTGTACGTCTTTGCCCCACAGTTTGCGCATTAGCTTGATATCGTGGTTGCCCGGAACACAAAGGGCTGTTCCGGCCTGGACCATGCTCATCACTAGGTGGAGCACCTCTGGAATCTTGGGGCCACGGCCGATCACGCATTGAGCGGCCGCCTACGGGTGTACCTCGTGGAAGCGATATATGAGTAGCGTAGGAGTGCGTAGAGCGATTTCGTTGAATTAAAAGAGCTCGATGGGTGCCGCATAGCTCGACGCAGAAGCGAGTCGAGCATCCCTTGTAACTAACGCGGCTCCGAGTTTCTCGGCAAGCACGATGTAGGCGGCATCATAGGCAGAAAAATTGTGACGGAGTTGCCAAATGCGGGGCAGGAGTACGAGATGAGGATATCGAGTAACACGGAGATCCAGCAGATCGCGGACGGCCTCGTTAGCACGATTTACAGAGACTACTCCTTGCAATGCTAGACGCCTCAGTACCTGCGTGACCTCAAGATCAAGGAGGTGAGGCGCATGTAGGGTTTCGTTGCGCGAATAAATTCGCTTCTCGATGCTCTGGCCCGCGGATGTCTGAAGAAGCCAGTCAACTGCGGCAGACGCATCGAGGACGATCATCGCGCCTCGCGCTCTTCTCGCACTAGGCGAGCGGTATCGATCTGCGCTGAAACCGGCTTACGTTTTTGCAGCCGCTCCCGCAATTCTGCGAGCGTTGGCCGCTCCGCAATTTCCTTGATCTCAGCTAACAGATAGTCCGAAAGCGACATACCTGCCATGGCAGCGCGAGCTTTCAGGCCGCGGTGAAGGGCATCGGGTACATTACGAAGCTGAATCATCTTGGACATGCTATAAGCATACTTTCATGTTAATCACATGTCAACAGGACTGCCGTTTCCAAGTTGTTCGTCCGATTCAAGAACTCCATCCCAGCGCCTCATTCGGCGTATTGATGGTCTTCCGGAACGCATGTACCCGTCCAGGAATTGGCGTTTGCTCTGACGGATAGGTCTTGTGCAGAGTCGTCGAGTCGTAGCTCGACTCCGGTGGTGGATTGGTCACTGTCTCAGTTCCGACTGCGGACGCTACAGGGCCGATCGCAACGTTTCTTTGCCTATTCCATGTGGAAAGGCAAACGGGGTGATTACATGCAGCCTTGTGTCAGTTCCACGCGATCCGCGTGCTACCCGTTCCAACATCAGGGGCTCCGATTTGAGCGGCGAGCTGCTGACCGTTTTAGATGACATTGTGGGGGGCATAACAAAGAGATTGAAAATGTCGTTACGCTGTCGCCCTCGATGTTCCTTTTTCTCTCGACTCAGCTTTCAACGAAGTGCGAAGCACTGCCGCCTGCACTGGGGCAAACCGCGTAGCGGCCAGAGCGGTACAACTTCTTGGAGATCTTGACGTATCGGAGGACGGCTGGTCCGCAGTCAAAAAGATCATCCTTAGTATGAGTAACCCGAAGATCGACCCGCCAATTGCGGACGTGCCGGACCCGAGCTCGCACACTACGGATCTACCTTGTTTCCGGCAATGATCTCTACGGACAAAGCATCGACCGGAACGACACCATCATGGCAAAAGTCTTATCGGAACGGTTCGAATCAAGCTTTTCGCCAAGTCATTCATTTTGTGGGTGTACGAAGTTTTGGCGCGACACAAGCAAGGATGCGCTTCCTCACTTCAGAGTTTCGAAGCGGTAACCGGCCCCACGCACGGTCGTGAGGTGGCGAGGATTTTTAGGGTCGGGCTCGATCTTTTCGCGAATCCGGCGGACGTAGACATCCACCGAACGCGGCGTTACGTAAGCTGTATCGCGCCAGACGGAATGGAGCAACTGGTCGCGAGTAAAGACGCAGCCGGCGTGGTGGACGAAATAATCGAGCAGCCGGAATTCCGTGGCGGTGGTGGTCACCGGGTTGCCAACGACGGTGAGGGTCATGGCGCCGGGATCGATTTCGATGTCACCGATTTTGACGGGCTTTTGCGACCGGAGCGGCTGATCGAAACGACGTAGCACGGCCTTCACGCGAGCCACCAATTCCCGCGGGCTAAACGGTTTGGAGATGTAATCGTCAGCGCCGAGTTCCAGGCCAAGAATGCGGTCGGACTCGCTGTGGTTTTTCGAGGGCGCGTGATTGGCCTTGAGCGTCGCTTTCGCCTGAAGAGCCAGTTTCACTTCGATGCGCTCGACCAGTTTTTGGACCTTACGATCTTCGCGGTGCTGGGGGCGTTACTGTTGGTTTGTCGGCTGGTTTGTCATCCCCACTGTCTGCCACAGGCCGGGGCTGCCTGATCACCTCTTAGGACGATATACGGGTGCCGAACAATTTGCCCGGAATTTGTTATGTGACGTCGGGACTCCAGTGACTAGTCTGGAAGCCAGCACCACTAACAATTGCGGAAGATTGACAACGTGTACGATGGAAGAGGCTGATGTTGTAGAAGAAGCAATTACACCCACGATCCGGTCGATGAGTGTAATTGCAATTTTAGGCCATCTATCGGCAGGACCTTCGCGATGGGTCTCATTCTCTGTTCTCAGTGTTTGTCGGCGTAGTGAATGCCAGCATCAACTTCAGCTATCGCCTGCTCCACCAACTTTGTTGCATTGGCCCTGTGACCACCCTTGTCGTGTTCGGCCGCTCTAAGTTCCTCTTGGGCCTCCTTCAAATGCCGCAGAGCAGCTTGCATGTGTGGCTGCCTCTCCTGGGCTTGAACTTTCGATTGTGATCCAGACCAGATCGCGAGAGACGCTGCCATGACAACAGCGGCAATGAAAATTAAAGCCCTGTTTTGCTTCATAATTTCACTCCTTGGAGGATGAAATGTGGTGACAGCCGGCTTCGGCTGAATAGTCGTCTCCCACATAAAGTAGGCCGCGAGTTTCCTGTTGCCAGTCAGTCACGCGGCCCGAGACAACTCCTACGGAGTTGCCCAAGCATTATGATACTTAACCGACCCTCGACCGCCCAGGACCGCTCCAAAAATTAACCTTGGCGTCACATTGATCGCGCGACTGTCTGTGGTCTAAGACCACCGAACGGCCGGTCATGTTCATTGCGCATTCACCGGATAACCCGCTTCGCGCTAAGGTCGTCGCCGCTGGATTCTACCGGTGAACTATTACAGGAATGTGAAAGCGGACGGTGGTCGAACAGTAGCGTAGGCATCCTTGCAATGTGGCAATATTGTCGCTCCTTCGCTCCGAGAAAGAAGCTGATCTCAAATCGTAGCATCTTGGGGACGCCTGGTCAGGAGACCTCGCCATGGCGCCAAGTTCGGAGGTTGACGACATAGAGCACAATACAAAACAGGTTCGCCGGAATGAAAGCAAGCTGCGCTGTTCGTAACCCGATGACGCAAATGACCAGGCTATTTGCTGCCGCTAGCACCCAGCCCTCCCAGTGTCTTCTGCCAACCAGAATTGTTGAAAAAACCGTGAGTACACAAGACAGGCAGTCAAGCCGCAACACAAGCGAGAGCATCTCTAGTTTCATATCGGTTATTTTCCCGCGGATAGAGGTGCTAGTGTTCATTTCGCGGCGGCGATGGCGTAACCTTGGTAATCTAAAATGTTCCGAATTCGTGATGGCTAGTATCGCAACAGCCAGGACCAGCCAATTGGCCACTACGCTTCCGGGGACTCAGGCCCTTGATCGTTCTCTTGCCCGCCGGAGGAGCGATGAAGATGTGGCGTTCCGGCATTGTTACAAATCATACCCAATGGCTTGGTGAACCATCTTCATCTCCTAGATTTTACTTATGACATTCCGCACACGCGACCTACAGTCGCCCAGAGGTTTGACAGAGTTGTGAGACGTTCGCCCCTATGCAACCACGGATCCTTCAACTTGAGTGTGAACCGACTGCTGCGGTCAATGTTCGGGATCACGTGGAAATCCTGAATTGTCCTATTGTGGATGTCGAGCAGCACGAGGAGCATGACAAGTCGACGCTCAAGCGAAACTGGGTCCACTGCCAACGGATCGTATCCTTCCAGGGTCGGACGTCCGCGAAAACACAAAGCAGATATACCGTTGTTACGTAGCCGCAGGCGAGCGCGCCACCTTCCTCCACGCTTTTTTCCGCGGCTTCATCCGGCTGCGGGTGTCACCGGCCTGCGTGCCACTGCCAGCGTGGAGCCCTATGCGGACGTGAATTTAAAGATCTGGATAGATGCTGGCAAGATTCCCGGCCCGAAAATTCAGGGGGCAGGGCCGTATCTGAAAGGCGAAGGGGAATTTTCGGCTGCTCGTCCACGAGCTTAGCGTTCCGGCGGCATGGGGGAAGTGTATCGAGCGAGAGACACGCGACTGGAGCGCACGGAAGCCCGCCAACACGAATTCTTTCGGCAGCAAGTTCCACTACTTGGCTACGGGGATGTTTTGGGCGTTTGCCCCCGGTGCCGCTGAAGGTAAACTTTGTTCCGCAGATCCTCCCGGATTTAACAGGATATTCATATGCCCGAAATGCTTTTGTAACACGGTGTTCATATACTTCCTCGTGCCGACTCACTCAGGTCGAGTGACCCCCAAACAAAACAGGAGGCAGTTGCATGGAAACGTACTCCGCAGCGAAAGATTTCCGGCGGGCGCCGTGGCGCTTGGTTTTGCTTGCTATTTCTTTTTGTCTGATCTCCGCTCACGCTTTTGGCGCAGAACCTCACCCTGACCCCAAGCTGCTCACCATCAAGCACATCGTCGTGATCTATCAGGAGAACTGGAGCTTCGACTCCTTGTATGGCCTGTTCCCGGGAGCCAACGGTCTGGCGCAATCCTCGTCCACCTCCCTGAATCAGACTGACAGGTTCGACCAACCTCTCAGCGCGCAAACAGGGCAGCCGTTCAGCCTGGTATCCGGATCGCTGACGCTGACCACACCGCCGCAACCGATCAACGCCGGGCAGATCGATACGCGCTTTACGGCCGGACTCGATACCCTGCTTCCCTATGATGTTCTGAAGAACTCGACCCTACAGGCCAACGACACCACGGGCGACCTCGTTCACCGCTACTGGCATGAGCAGTCGCAAATCGATCACGGCGCCATGGATTGGTTTGTCACTTGGAGCGACAACCCGGGCCTGACCATGAGCTACTTTGACGCGACCAATATGCCCGAAGGACTGCTCGCTCAGAAGTACACCATAGCGGATAACTTCTTCCATGCGGCCTTTGGCGGATCGTTCCTGAACCACCAGTTCCTCATTTCGGCGGCGGCTCCGGTGTATCCGAACGCCCCGGCAGCCATGCAGGCTGTCCTAGATACGGACGGGCAACTGCTGGTGAATCCGACGACGGGCAAGATCGTGCACGACGGCAACATCACCCCCATCGGCGGCGTGTCGTTCACCGTTCCTGGAGCGACTTTCGACAAGAACTACGCTGTGAACACGATTTTCTCCGCGAACCTGGTTCCCACGTTTTCCACGTTCGGCAGCGCAGCCTTGCTGCCATCCCTGAATGACAGCGACCCGTCCGATACGACCCGCCCTTTCAATCCGACAATCGGCGACCGCCTCAGCGCGAAGCATATCAGCTGGAAGTGGTACTCTGGCGGCTGGGACAATGCCCTGGCCAGCACGGCTAGCAACCCCGCCAACAACGGCGTTGTTCCTCCGAACCCGCCCGTCGACCCCCTGTTCCAATGGCACCATCAGCCCTTCGCCTATTATGACAACTATGCTCCGTTCAAGAATGGCGTCCGCAATCCGGTATCCGCGGCACACCTGCAGGATGAAAACAACTTCTTCATGGATCTGAAGAAGGAACGCCTGCCGGCGGTCGCCTTTATTAAGGCGCTGGGACCCGACAATGAGCATCCCGGATACGCCGGCCTGTTGCAGGGTCAGCAGCACGTTGCTGATCTTGTGAGCGCAGTGAGACACAGCGACTATTGGGACAACACGCTCATCATTGTGACCTATGACGAACACGGCGGCCGTTGGGATCACGTGACACCGCCAGTCAACGGCATCTGGGGCGATGGTTCGCGTGTTCCTGGAATCATCATCGGACCGCGTGCCAAGCGTGGTTTTGTGGACCACACGCAGTACGACACGCTTTCGATTCTCAAGACGATCGAGGACCGCTTCGGACTGGAACCACTGAGCGCTCTCGATGCTCAGGCCACCTCGCTGAAGAACAGCTTGCGCTAGATAAAACCGAACAGCAAAAACGACCCTGGGCGGCCTAGTCGCCCAGGTGTTTTTATGTGTGCCAAGCATGTTCGACAGCTAGGAGGTGCAAGTCCTCTACCCAGTCTGATGGAGACGAAGGGTTAGCGAAGCGCAAGGGTACACCAGAACAATTACTCTGGCAGTTCACGCTGCAATCGTGGTGTGCAGTCCACCATGCCAGTCCAGAGCTCATTTCACACCAGAACCTGCAGCTACTCGCTGGCCGATCCCATTTTCCGTCTCGACGCTCTAAGTTGCCTTCAACACAATGAGGCTGGCATCATCCTGAAAATGTTCGCCGCTATGCTGCGATGCGGCGCGTGTCAATAAACCCATCAAGTGCTCGGCGCTAGAACTGGGATTTTCCCGCGCGATACGGATCAGGTTGTGTTCCCCGAACGATTCCTCTTCCGCATTGCAGGACTCTACCAACCCGTCGGTGAAAAGCAGCAAGTTGTCACCGCTTCTCATCTGCAGTTCGCTTTGTTCATAGAGCCAGTGGGGGAACTGTCCCAAGACGGCTCCTGCCGCCTTTAGCTCCGTGGATGTGCCGTCCGCCCGGATTAACAGTGGCGGGTTATGCCCAGCGTTGCAATAGGTCAGCCGATTGGCTACGCTGTCCAGCACAGCATAAAAAAATGAAATGAACTTTCCCACTGGCGTTAGATCACACACGATGCGGTTTAGCCGGTGACACAGTTCACGCGGCGCCAGCCTCTGCCAGATCAGCGGTTTTAGCGCCGCCTGCAAACTGGACATCAGTAGGGCTGCCGGCAAGCCCTTGCCCGCTACATCAGCAATGCAAAGCACAGTGTGTCGCTCGCTGATACGCACGATGCTGTAGTAGTCGCCGCCCACGAACCGCAACGGCTGTGTCATGGCGGCCACCTCATAGCCCGCCACTTCGGGCAATTTCTTGGGCAACAGGCTACCTTGAATCTCGCGGGCCTCCTGCAGTTCTTCGTCACGCTGCCGTTGCGCCCGCTGCTGCGCTCGTGCCCACGACAGTTGATTTTGCAATTTTTGCAGAAGGTCCTGATTTTCCCAGGGCTTCTGGATAAAATCCGAAGCGCCGCGCCGCATAGCCTCCACCGCCAGCTCTACACTACTCCAAGCTGTCATCACCACCACGGGAAGCAGGCTATCCATGGATCGAATCTGTGACACCAGTTCCAGCCCTTCTCCACCCGCGATGATATCGCGGGTATAGTTGAGGTCCATTAGGACAGCATCGAATTGTCCTGTCTCCAGGGCCCGCAACACGCGGGCTGGATGCGTGACTGCTTCCGTCGAGAAACCGGAGGTGCTTAACAGCATCTGTAGGGCGTCCAGAATGTGCTTCTGATCGTCCGCAATCAGCACTCGGCCCATCCCGGATGGCCTCACGGGATGCGTTTCCCGCATTGCTACGGCTTCCATGTGTTAATGAGTTGCAAACTCAGGGCCAAACGGCCAAACTCCCACTCCGCACAGGCTGCTCATTCCAAGGCGCAAATGGAAGCGACGTCATATATCGAAAGGCTACGGCCTGTGCGCTTATGGAATCAGCTGTCCGAAAACGGACAAAGGGAATCGGGACCAATGCATAGTGAAATGGGGATGTCACAACAACAACGGGCGGGCTCCAGTTTCCGGCTTGCCGACATCCATGTAATTCTTTGCAAGAGGAAGACGCAGCATTCCTGAGGCCCGATGGGGAGAGCGCGCACACCGAGCAGGCAGAATCGCGCGTAGCTCGCAGGTGTGCTGTCGGAGCAGTAAGTACCTCAATCCACGCTTGCAACAGCCGTTTTGCTTGGCAGATTAGCCAGCCTCGCGCGAATGGCTTCATATGTCTATTGAAAGTTCTCGGCTGCAAGCCGGACTTGAGAGCGGCGACTCACGATCTCCGTCGAACGTGCGCTCGGCTCTTCCACTCTTCGGGCGGAGAATTGGAGCAGATCCAATTCCTTTTAGGTCACGTTTCGGTGCAAACGACGGAACGATACCTTGGCTGCAAGCAACGGATTCACTCGGCAGCGAATGACCGTATTGGCATCGAGCCACAGCCTTGACCCTAGCGCTGCCTTCGGGTAAGGGTTGCCGACGATCCTGCGGACCCCTCAGCCGTCGCCCGTGTTCCAGCATCGGCACCCGCGGGATCGCCATTAACAGACCGAGCACGAACACCCCGAGCGCTCCAACCCACGCGGGCCGTATCAGGTCGTCGGGCGATTGGCCGTCGTAAATCCACTCGGCAAGCATCTGGTTCATTTGCGCGCTGCCGTAATGCACCGTGTCCACCTTCAGCGCGACGGCTCCCGCCTGCCCCGCCTGTGGCGTAAGCGCAAACGGAAACGGAAACGGAAACGGGGGCCACCCCTGCTGCAGACCGGGCACCACGTCGGCATCGACGGCCATGCGCTGCTTCCCGCGCCCGTCCACCTTCGCCAGCAATCGGTAGTCGCCGCGCGCCGTCGGGAAAGTTTTCGTGTTCAGGCATTGGACCCAGTACCAGCGTTGCAAGGGCGTCCACATCTCCGACGTTCCGGTACGTGGAGATTCCGATGCCCACCGCCACCGCGATCAGCAGCGCTCCCAGACTCGACACCGGCCACTTCGTCGGCCAAGGCGGGGTCACATCGGCAGGAAGACCACCCGCTTGGCAACACCGTTCTTCCAGGGCTCTGTCTGGGAAGTTCGAAGGTAGGCAATTGGCCGGAGGACGAATACCTGTTCCTTGCGGTTGGAGTCAAGGTTGACCTTGCTCAAGTTGAGCAGCCTTCTGCCTTTCCGCTTCGGCTTCTGCGGTCCGGCCTGCCCGTTCCAGAGCAGTGGCAAGTCCTCGGTGAGCTTCGACATATGTCGGGTCGCTCGAAACCGCTTCCTGGTAACGCTCGATGGCGTCTGTGACCTGATTCTTTAGAAGAAGCATGCTGCCCGTGTTGGCTGTAAAATTTGCCCGCTGCCGGTTGACGGCTACGCGAGTGAGGTCAGCTGCCTTCTTGCGCTCCGCGAGAGCTTCCGTAGTTCTGCCTTGCTGTGCAAGAACGTTAGCGAGCGTGATGTGTGGTCCTGGCTGGTGTGGCATCACTGCGATGGCCATTTGGAGCGCATCGGACGCTGCTGCCAGCTTGTTCTGCTGTTTGTAGACACTACCCAGGATGGCCCAGCCATCGCCGTTTTCTGGGCGCAGCTTCAGAGCGATTTTGAACTGTTCCACCGCGTCGTCGAAGCGGCCCCTCTGCATGTCCAAAATGCCGAGGGTATAAGGCGGATCAGGGGAACTCGGGCTGAGGCGCGCAGCCAACTCTAGCTCTGCGGTCGCGGCGGCGAAATCGTCCTTCAGCTTAAGTGCGAGGCCGAGATCGTAATGCAGCTCATAGGCTTCGGGAGCAAGTCTCAAGCCTGCGCGGAACTCGGCCATCGCGTCATCTAGGTCGCTCACTTGAAGATAGGCGACTCCCAGACCCTGATGCACCAAGGGATCGGCGGGAGTCTCTTTGACGGCCCGCTGGTACAGCGGGATCGCTTCCTTGGATTTCCCCGTCTGGACCAGCGCGAGGCCAAGATTGGTCAGCGCCGGCGCGTTATGAGGATCTGCAGCGACAACCTCCTGAAGCAAGGGTATAGCCTGCTGCTCCTGTCCGCTGGCCTGGAGGGCGAGAGCAAGCTGATACTTTGCTTCGAGGGAAGAAGGAGCGAGCGCGAGAGCGCGCCGCAGAACAGGGATGGCTTTCTCGGTCTCTCCATTGGCAATCAGTGCCTTAGCGAACTCAACCTGAACGAAAGCGCTTTGCGGCGAAAGCTCGGCCGCGATCGTTAGTTCCTGCACGGCCTCTGAGGTTCGCTGCTGCATCATGAAGGTGAGGCCGAGGTGCAAGTGCGCTTCGACGAAGTTTGGATCGAGGCGAATCACTTCTTTGAACTCGCTTACAGCGCCATTCCAGTCTTGTCGCTGGGCTTCAAGGGAGCCAAGTGTGTCGTGCAGGATCGGATTTTCGGGAGCAGCTGCGATTGCGCCTTGAGTCTTCTCTATAGCAAGCTCGGTTTGTTGGGTGCCCGCAAGTGCTCGTATGTAGAAAATCACCACGCTCGGCGACAGCGGGCTAGCGGCATTCCGGTCGAGAGATCGAAACAGAGCTAATGATTTTTCGTGATCACCTGATTGTTCGTATGCGACCGCGAGGTTGATCTGAGCACTTCGGTCGTCGGCCTTGAGCGCGAGCGCACGTGTGAGTTCGCGAATTGCTTGTGTATATTGGCCGAGTTGCACGAGCACGGAGCCCAGCGCACTATGCCCCTCGGCTATATCTGGTGCGAGCTGGACGACTTTCTCAAACTGTTGTCTCGCGCTAGAAAGATCACCACTTTTTTCTGCGGCGTAGCCGGCGTGAAAGGCTGTATCAGCTGATCTAAGCCGTTGTTGTCGGCTGTCAATGGCCGCCAGACTTGCGGCAAAGGTACAGGAGACAAGCAGAGCGCCTGCGAATTGGTACACCCAAGTACGGCGCAATAATCGCATCGTTGTAGGCTATTGAGGAGATTCGAAGTGCGGCTCGCTGTCCGCCTGAATCTGTTCCGCCGCCTGGTACTCCCGCGCGGCATCATCGGTTCGTCCAAGAGCGCGATAGGCCTGTCCCAATAGGTAATGTGCCATATAGTTTCTTGGATCCATTTGCAATGCATGTTCAAGGTACATCTTGGCCATCAACGAGTTCTGCTGCTTCAGCAGAACTTTGCCGAGCAAGATGAAAGGTATATTCACAGTCGGTTCAAGGAGCACTGCCCGATCCAGAGCCTGCTGCGCGCGGTCAAAGTCGCCGGCACGGATGTAAGTATCTCCCAACCGTTCGTACACGGCGCCGTTAAGAGGATCGAGGTCGCGTTCCTGTTCAAAGTCAGCGATGGCGTTGGGCAATTGCCCATGGGCGAGCGCGATCTCGCCGAGAAGAAGATGTGCCCGGGGGAGGCCGGGATTGAGTGCGAGCGCTTTGCGCGCAGACGTCTCCGCGATAGGAAGATATTCGCGGCGCAGGAGCATGCGTGCTGCGAGTAGATAGGCCGGCGGGGAGTCGGGAGCGAAGCCATATTGGGTCGCAAATGCCCTGCGAGCATCGTCATAACGCCCTGTGTCTATATAGCAAAGGCCCAGGATATAGTTCGGGTCGACATTGGCATTCGGAACAGAACGATGCGCCTGTTCGAGCAGTGGAACCGCTTGGGCGGGCTTCCCCGCACGAAAAAGGCTCACGCCCTCCATTTGCATTGCTTCGAGATTCTTGGGATCTTGGGCAACAGCTTTTGCGAACGCTGCCGTGGCTTCGACCATCTTGCCTTGCTGGTAGAACACCATGCCTCGGAGATATTCGACACCGGCCGGTTCCGGCTGTTCTGCAGCCAGGGTATCCAGTTTCTGCAGAGCCTGGTCTAAGTGGCCGCCGTCAACTAGATCTTCCGCATGACGCAAGGGCGCTAAAGGGTCTGGTGATTGACCCCATGCTGACAGAGCCAGCCCTCCCACCACCCAGAAAAGACAGAACAAGCGCATATAAGAAGATGAGGAAAAACAAAGACCGACCACGAGTCTTGCATGCTCGCTGTTATCGAAACAATGATAAACGCTCGTGTGCCAACGGGTGCCTATGGCACACGTGGACTATTGCCCACTCTCGGTTGTCTGATCTAGGGTTCTGTTGCTTCAGCAGGTTGCGTGGGGGCTCCTGTCCGCAGGTAAACGTTTTCTCCCGGAGTCGGACAGGGGCCAGCTTCAGATTTGCCGCGCCATTCCTGCAGAGCCCGTGAGGCCTGTACGTGGCATACGCTCCGCAATTGAAATCTGGAGGAGGGACGATGTACTCAATAACCAGGACGCATTTCAGATGCCTGATGGTGTTGATCGTGGTTGCCATCGCCGGCTGGTCAGCCACGAGCCTTTGGGGACAGGCCATTTACGGATCAATCTATGGGCAGGTCACCGACAGCTCGGGGGCGGCCATCGCGAATGCGACAGTTACTGTTAAAGATGTGGCCAAGGGCACCTCAGTTCAGGTGACCACCGACTCCATTGGTGAGTACAAGGTCGAGCACTTGATTCCGGATTTCTATAACGTGTCGGTCGCCGCACCGGGGTTTCGGGGGGCCGAGACCCAAGGCATCCGAGTCTCCGCGGACACGTCTCCCAAGGTGGACCTGAAGCTCGATGTGGGTTCGGCCACAGAAACCGTGACGGTAACAAGCGAGGTTCCGCAACTCAAGGCGGATCGGGCTGATGTCGGGTTGGTCCTGAATGAAAAGACAGTCTCGGACCTGCCCAATTCTGGCCGCAACTTTGCGAGTCTCCAGTTGCTGATTCCCGGAACGCAGGTTATGGGTTGGTCCCAGAATGCTGCCGAGAACCCTCAAGGCAGCCCAACGGTTCAAATTAACGGCCAACATTTCTCGGGAGTCGCATACGAGCTCGACGGAGCAGCCAATCAAGACCCGATCCTTGGTCAGATCGTTATCAACCCGCCGCTCGATGCAGTTACGGAAGCTAAGATCACGACGCAAAACTATGACGCCCAATTCGGCCAGGCAGTGGCCGCCGTGGTCACAGCACAGACCAAGTCCGGCACCAACAGTTTTCATGGTGATGTGTTCGAGTATCGCCGAACCGATGCCACGTTAGCCAGGAACCCATTTACCCAGGTCTCGAAAGACCCAGTCACTGGCCTTCTCATTCCCGCCGCCAAGTACAATCAATTCGGCGGCTCGCTCGGGGGCCCGATCCTGAAGAACAAGGCGTTTTTCTTTGTTGATTATCAGGGCACTCGGCAAATTCTAGGATCTTCCGCACGCCAGACGGTGCCGACCGCCCTGACCCACAGCTCCTGTCTTTCGGGCAATGGGTGCGACCTCAGCGACTACCTCACCGCGCGCGGACCGCAGATAGGCCAGATATACAATCCTCGTAACATAACCGCGACCGGCCCCGCGCCCTTTGCCAACAACTTCATTCCTGCGGCGGACGTTTCGCCGCAAGCGCTTGCACTTCTAGCGTTGATACCGCTGCCTAATGGAGCAGGAACCACGAATAACTACTCTGGCAGCGGGAATGGAAAGCAGCACAACGATTCGGTTGACGCTCGCATTGACGACCAACTGAGCGAGCGTACCCATGCCTTCGGCCGCTACAGCTATTTCGGGAACGGAATTTCGTCGAACACCATTTTCGGCAAGGCGGGTGGTACTGGGTTCGCTTCCCCCACCAACAGCTTCGGCGGCACCGCAGCTGGCCGTAGCCAGAGTGCTGTTCTCGGCATGGATATCGCATTAAGCCCCAAGCTGCTGACCGACTTCCGCCTGGGCTATCTCCGCTATCACATCAAGACAGCCAAGTTTGATGGCACCGAGAATCTTGCAACCAATGTTGGAATTCCCGGACTCAACCTGGGCGATTCATTCACCGCAGGTTCTCCCGCCTTCTTTGTCAACGATGTAAACGGAAATGGTGGCGATGGGATGTCAGGCTTCGGCTCCGCCCTGGGCGTAAATGCGTGTAACTGCCCGTTGCTCGAGACCGAAGACCAATATCAGATCGTGAGCAACTGGACGAAAATCCTGGGAACGCATAGCTTGAAGTTTGGCGGGGATTTCCGTTACGCGAGGAACCTGCGCGTACCGAGCGACAGCAATCGTGCGGGAGAGCTGTCCTTCAGCGCCACAGACACCGAAAACACCACCGACACAACTCTGACCTCTCCGGGAGGTATGGGTCTGGCCAGCTTCCTCCTGGGAGATGTCACCAATTTCTCCCGCTATGTGTCACCCTCAACCAATGCCAAGGAGTCTCAAAAGAGATTCTTTACCTACATCCAAGACAGCTGGCGCATTACTCCGAAGTTGACCTTTAACTACGGCCTTCGCTGGGAGCTCTACTTCCCGGAAACGGTCAATGGCAAGGGGCAGGGCGGGTTTCCCGACCTTAACACTGGCCAGATTAGGGTTGCAGGGTACGGTCCCTATAACACAGCCATGAACGTCTCTAAGAGCTGGAAGACCTTGGCCCCGCGCATCGGAATTGCCTACCAGTTGGATCCGAAGACGGTTATTCGGACGGGCTACGGCCGCAGCTTCGATATCGGAGTGTTTGGGTCGATTTTCGGACATATGTTGACGCAGAATCTGCCTGTTCTGGTCAACCAGAACTTAACCAATAGCGGTGTGAACACAGCTGCCTTCAACCTTGCCGTGGGACCAACCCCCTTTATCTTTCCCACGATTCCATCTAGTGGCCTGATTCCCATCGGTGTGGGAAACAACGCAAAGATCCGCAGTGATCCCAACATCTTTCCTACCATAGATGCCTGGAATTTTGCCGTCCAGCGTCAACTCACCGCTACCTCGTCTGTGACTGTTGGGTATGTGGGGAACAAGGGCACCCACACGTTCGCGGGCGACGACAAGTCGACCAACCCGAATGAACCGGCCGCATGCCTTCCTGCCTTTCAAAGCGTCACGGGCCAGCCGCTTTGCTACAATCCAACTCCCAGCAATGCAAACCAAACCAATGACACAGATCTGCTGAAACCATACTTCGCGAAATTTGGATTCACGCAAGGCCTTACCTACTATCACAATGGGTTTGACACCAACTACAATGCTCTCCAGGTCACGTTCGAAAAACGCTTTTCTCAAGGTTTGCAACTTACGGCCAACTACGCTTTTCAGCGTGCCTACAACTATGGAGCCGATGAGGTCTACAAGAAAGTAAACTTCGGACGCTTTGACGATCTGCGCGAGCAACAGCTCACACTTTTCGGCAATTACGAGCTACCCTTCGGCAAGAACCACAGGTTTGCCAGCGACGTTCCGACCTGGGTTAATTACCTGATTGGCGGGTACCAACTCACCACCTCTTTGAACTGGGCAAGCGGCTTGCCGTTCACCGTAAGCTATGCTGAGTGCGGCAGTGACGTCCCCGCCGGCCCGTGCAGGCCCAACAAGGGAAGTGGGAGTTTTCCTCTAAAACTCACGTCTTTCGACCCGGTCACTCACTCACGGACCTACTTCGCCCCTCCTGGGCTCGGCGGTATTTTTACCCGCCCGAGCGTCGACCAGACTGGTACATCGCCGAGGAATGCCTATACCGGGCCTGGGGTTTTCAATGACGATCTGGCATTGATCAAGACGATCCCGATCCGCGAAAGTGTAGCGGCCGAATTCCGTGTGGAGGCATTCAACGTCTTCAACATCATCAACCCTGGAAATCCAGGCAACACGTGCATTGACTGCACGGCCGCAGGCGGTGCCGGCAAAATCTTCGGTATGGCGCTAGGCACAGCTCCGAGGCAACTGGATTTTGCGATCACAATCAAGTTCTAGACCACTGAGCTGGATGGCGCATCCGCGCCATCCAGCCCGCTTCTTGTCCTCTTCGAATTCATTCCGAATATCGAATTTACTCGTTTCAGTTGGTATTCCAAGTGACTACGTGTCGTTCAGCGCCGGGCGTTTATAGGCCGACAAAGGACTCAACAGGTGAAAGCAAGAATACCGGTTACCATTCATTCCCCTCGGGCTAATGGGATCAAGTTCGCCCTGTCTTTAGCGCTCTTATTCCTTGTTACGTATTCCACGTCACTGAGCGCTCAACTGCTCGGAGCCATACCGCCTTTACCGCCAGTGATCGTCACCCGGACTGAGGATGGTTTGACGGCTAAGATCGGCGACGAAACTCTTCGCGTTTCGGTTTGCCACGCGTCCGTAATCCACGTGGTGGCGACCCCGAAGTCGCCCGAGTCAATTCGGCACGACCAACCATGGATACTCGACCCAAAGCAGTCCTGCCCCGGCGCCCAGTTCCAATTCTCGCAGGGCGACGACACCGCTGTCCTGACGACTGCGGCCTTGAAGGTGGAGCTCTCGTTGAAGCGTGGGCACTTGAAATACAGCAACATTGAAGGACAGGATCTGTTGCGTGAAAGCGATGCCGTGCCACGCACCTATGAACCTGCTCAAGTGAACGGGGAGAGCGTCTATCACGTGGCGGACCGTTTCTCGCCAGATGCTACGGAGGGTTTTTACGGTTTAGGTCAGCACCAGAGCGGAATGTTCAACTATCGTGGCAGCACGGTCGAGCTGGGACAGAATAATACCGACGTCGCCATTCCGCTCTTGGTTTCTAGTAAGGGTTACGCGCTGCTGTGGAATACCGCCTCATTTACCTATGCGGACAACCGGTTTCCTTTGGCGTTCCAGTTCAGTTCGTTGGCGGCGGACTCGGTCGACTACTACCTGATCTATGGGCCAGAGATGGACGAAGTTGTCCACCAGTATCGCAACCTGACCGGCCACACACCCATGCTCCCAAAGTGGGCGTACGGTTTCTTCCAATCGAAGGACCGCTACGTTTCCCAGGATGAGCTTCTTGGAATTGCACATCGCTATCGCCAAGAGCACATTCCTCTCGATGCGATCGTGCAGGATTGGTTTTGGTGGAAGACGGAAGGCGATCCTATTTTCAATTCCAACTACTACGATGTCCCCGGCGAACTTAAGACGCTGCATGACCAACATGTTCATGCCATGATTTCCGTATGGGGCTTATTTGATGCTCAGTCCGAAACCTTTCAAAAACTCTCCGCCCAACATTTGGACGTGCCCAACACCCATGTCTACGACGCCACCAATGCGAAGGCGCGCGATCTGTATTGGGAGGATCTGGCGGGCAAGCTTTTTTCCCAAGGGTGGGATGCTTTCTGGCTGGACAGCGCGGAGCCCGAAGAATACTGGCCACACATGGGAGACGCGATTCTCCGTGATAAGCAACTCGCGATTGGTAGCGGCGCCCGCTACACCAATATCTTTCCCTTCATGCACACCAACGGAATCCAGGAGCATTGGAAGGCATCGACCGATCAGAAACGGGTCTTTCTGCTGACGCGATCCGCTTTTGTGGGCCAGCAACGCGTAGGGGCAACAGTCTGGTCGGGCGATGTGTATAGCACGTATTGGGGGCTGAGCCACCAGGTGGCAGCGGGCTTGAACTTCGCGCTCTCGGGGTACCCCTATTGGACAACCGACATTGGCGGATATTGGCAACCCTATGATCGGCCTCCAACTGATCCTGTGTATCAGGAGCTCTACGCGCGCTGGTTTGAGTTTGGCGTTTTCTGCCCCATCTTTCGCACCCATGGCCACCGTGCTCACAATGAGATGTGGACTTACGACAAAGTTGAGCCAATCCTTCTCAGCTACGACAAGCTCCGCTACCGCCTGATGCCCTACATTTACTCGCTTGCCTGGCGGGTCACAAGTCAGGACTACACCATTCAACGGCCGCTGGCTATGGACTGGCGGACTGAACCGAAAACCTGGAACATTGGGGATCAATTTATGTTCGGGCCTGCCATCCTGGTTAATCCGGTGTTGAAACCGGAGGCGACGCATCGCACCGTCTACTTGCCAGAATCCCCGGTGTGGTATGACTTCTGGACGGGAGCGTCCATCAAGGGAGGCCGCGAAGTTGAGGCCGAGGCTCCGCTCGATCGAATTCCTCTGTTTGTCCGCGCAGGCTCTATTGTTCCTCTCGGACCTGAAATCGAATACGCAGACCAGAAGCCGGCTGGTCCCATTGAGCTGCGCATTTTCCGCGGGGCAGACGGCAAGTTCGATCTCTACGAAGATGAGGGCGACACTTACAACTACGAAAAGGGCGCACGCGCGCTCATTCCCTTGCGCTGGTCAGAGGCAGACAAGACACTCACGATAGGTAATCGCGAGGGCCAGTACACCGGTATGCCTAAAGAGTTCGCCTTGAACGTTGTCTGGGTATCACCGGGCCATGGCGTAGGACAAACTGTCGAGACCAAACCTGACAAGGTTATTCACTACGAGGGAAAGGCCATTTCGGTGCTGGCACCCTGATTGATCAGAGGAGTTTGTCGCCTGCCTCTGCAGCAGTAGTCCTTGCTCCTGGCTACCCCGTACGCACGGCCGACCAGCTCTGCGCGTGGCTCACATCCATTTCTCCGTACTTCACGTTCCAGCTTTTGATCCTGCGCTTCGACGCCTCAATCTCGCGGGCTACGTCTTCCCCCTTCCCATTGCTTCCGCGCAGCAGCCATCGGCGCCTTCGGCGTCTGCCCTTGCACATGCGCTACCTTTCTTTCGTTGAAGGGCGCTCGGAAAAGCCTGCTTGACAGGCATTTTCACTTGGTAGTAACGTTCGCTCCACAGCGTCAGGGCGGAGTGCCCAATTCTCCTGCCCGGTTCCACTTTTCCAACCAGGATCAAAGCGGCTGTGGTGAAACCGAGAGGTAGGCGCCATGGGTACAACAGCTGAACCGATCATCACCGGGTCTCCGCAGAGTACCTCTCTCACTGATGCTGAAAGGGCGACGATCCTTCGTGAGCTGCACAATATCCTTAACAGCCGGCCCTTTCGGAACAGCGTGCGCAGTAAGCAATTCCTCTCCTATGTCGTTGAACACAAACTGGAAGGGCGCGACGAATTTCTTAAGGAGCGAACTATCGGAACCGAGATCTTTCAGCGCAAAGCCGGCTACGCGACTGGAGATGATCCCGTGGTTCGAGTGCAGGCTGGCGAGGTTCGCAGGAGGCTGGAACAGTACCACCACACTGCGCCAAATGCCTCGCCAGTTCGCATCGAGCTTCCGCTCGGCTCATATGCTCCTGAATTTCGTTGGAGCTCAACTAGCCCGCCACGGGAGGTAAAGGCAGCCGGCGCTCCGAACAAGCGCACGCTGTGGACTGTTGGTGTACTCGGTCTTGGTCTGGTGCTGGTTATGGTGCTCGCCACACGGCTTCCCAACCGCAAGCCCAAGGAGTCCGCTCTGGACCAATTCTGGTCCCCGATTTTTGCCACTTCGCAGCCCGTGCTGGTCTGCCTGGCCAAGCCGGTGTTATACCGACCATCACTAGAGCTGTACCGGAGATATTCAAAGCGTCATCCTGGCACCTTCCAGACTGAAGTAGAGAGATATGACCAGCCACTCCCCCTGGATCCAAATGAAAAGCTAGTATGGGGTGACATGCTTCCTTACACCGACTACGGCGTAGCCATGGGCGACGTATACGTAGCGGCCAGGCTTTCGGCGCTGTTCGACCACATCGACAAGCCCAGCCAAGTCCGGATTGGCACCAACTACTCGTTCGAGGATCTTCGCAACTCTCCCGCCGTGGTGGTTGGAGCTTTTAACAACCGGTGGACGTTGCAGATGACTTCCAACCTCCGTTTCGTGTTTGCGGAACAGGATGGACACTTTAGGATTCAGGAACAAAGCCCTTCGGGACGGGCTAGGTCCTGGGTACTGGGCCCTCAGGGAGAAATTGTGGAAGACTTTGCCATTGTCACCCGACTGCTGGACTCCAAGACTGGCCAGGTGGTAATCGCCGCCGCCGGATTGGGAGCGAATGGGACGCAGGCAGCCGGCGAGTTCATTTCCAGGCGAGACTACCTGGAAGAGGCCTTCCGGACAGCGCCATCTGACTGGCCAAAGAAAAATGTGCAAGTGATCCTGCAGACCACGGTGACCGATTCAGTGGCCGGCCCCCCTCGCGTTATCGCCACCTATTTCTGGTAATACACTGCCCTGAAGAGGGGACCCCGTGCCTCCGAGACCGCGCCGATTCGCTATCTAGATGGTTGCTCTGCTTCTGGCGGGTGCGGTCGGGGACGATGCCCCGAGACCTGGTCCGGAGGGCCAACCAAGAAGTCGGTTTCGCGACCGGTTGGACCGGGATTTACCGGTGCCCCCTCTTCCTTGAAACGAATCATGAGCCCTGAGGATCCCCTGTTGAATCGCAACTGTGGCCGCCTCGGTGCGGTCGCCAACTTCCAACTTTGCGATAATATGCCTGACATGGTTGCGGACCGTGAAGTGGCTGACTTGCACTGCGTGTCCGATCTCTTTATTGGTCAAGCCCTTTGAGACCATTTCCAGAATTTCAAGCTCGCGCGGACTGAGACTCGACCCAAGTTTGCGTTCGGAGATCCGATCCATGATCCATTGAGGGAAGTAGCTGCTTCCCGAGTGCACGGCACGAACGGCTTGGAGGATCTCACTGCAGGAGGTGTCCTTGCGGAGATACCCCATGGCTCCGGTCTCGACTGCCCTACAAATTTCTTCATCGGGCTCAAAGCTAGACAGAATGATTGCACGCGGCGGACAGGGAAATTTTTGTAACGCAAGTAAGATTTCGACGCCACTCATTCCAGGCATGTGAAGGTCCAGCAACAACACGTCGACCGAAGAGCGTTGGAGTAACGTCAAAACCTGCTCGCCGTTTTGCACCGAGCCCACTACATCCAGACCTACCTGGCCGCGCAGGACACTACTGAATCCTGCACGCACCACAGCGTGGTCATCTACAATGAGAAGTCTGACAGACGCGCTTAGTGTTGAGTCTCCCATCGAGAAAATAGTTCCACAAGTTTACCCAGCGCGGTTCGCCATGTTCCACCGATACTCCTTGGTCCAGAGGCGACATGGTAAGGTGACTGGCGGCAGCGGGATGTCGTCGGTCATACGCTTCCTGTCACGTCAAGCCTCACACTGACGCTTGTGGGTTTCAAGTAGTTCACGGTGTAATACAGGTAAGTAACAGGGCCCGGCAACCCCTTCGACGTGGGTGCTGGTGGGCTGCAGACATTCGCGCAACCGAGCGGCAACCCGAGATTTCTGGCATGGGTGAAGAGTGAGTTGTTTTCACGACAAGATCTGAAGAGCAAGCGTTCCCGCTAGCGGTAGTCCGATTGTGGGCAGAATTGTGGTTGTGAGGCCATTTGGCTTCAACAGAATTCACTGAGTTTCAAACACCAGGGTGCAACTTGTTCAACAGCAATCACTTGGAAGCACGAATCGCTTGAAATCTGGTTCGGGACCAGGTGCCAAGCACCAGGGGATCAGAAAATAGCTACAGACTTGCCAATAGTGGAATTCCGTCAATAGATGGGAAATCCATGTTGTCGCGGCCGCTACAAGGTACTCAGAACGATCACGCTGACGTTGGGATCCGGGGCCTGATTGGGGAGATCAATCTGCAGTCGACCCTCGTCCTGGCGGAACTTTAATGGTTGTCCGGTGGCTGGCAAGTGGGCGGAAATTACCCTGGGTCCGACTCCGGGCACATTGAGTGTCGAACCTGGCCAGTCGAAAACATGCAGAAACACTTTCTTGTCCTTCGCAGTGGTACGAATGGCGTCCGCGCCTTGTACTGGTCCGTATGTGGTTCCGTAGATGGAGTCACCGTTAATCCGGAGCCAATCGCCGATGGCGCGCAGTCGTTCCTGAAATTCAGGTTGAATAACGCCGTCGGGTTGGGGACCGACGTTCAGCAAAAAATTTCCGCCGCGGCTTGCGACTTCGACCAGGCCGCGAATCAGAGACTGTGACGATTTGAATTCCCGATCGTGGAGGTTGTATGCCCAGGTGTTGTTGATCGTCATGCACGTTTCCCATAGCTGAAAGTCTTCGGGCTTGGGAACGATCGACCTCAATTTCTGCTGAACGCTGGTGTCGACCGCATTAAAACTCACATCCTTGGTGGGGATGCCCTGGGGAATGAATTGCTCGGGCGTCTGGTAATCTCCCCGCAGGCCAATCCGGTCGTTCACCAGCGTGCCCGGCTGCAATTGCCGTATCAGGTTCAGAAAGCGAATGCCGCCGTATTTTTCCTGGTGATGTAAACCGTCAAACCAGATTAGTGCGACCGGGCCGTACCTGGTCAACAACTCGGTCAGCTGCAATTGCATGTAGTCCAAATAAAGCGGCCATTCGGAACGCTCGGGTTCGCCATCCCAGTTGTCCTTCGCGAGCTTGGCAGTGTCGCGGAAACCTGGATGATGCATGTCGGGCGGGGAATAGTAGAAGCCCAGCGGCATTTCCCTTTGTTGGCAGGCCTGAGCCAGTTGGCTCACGATGTCCTTGCCGTAGGGCGTTTTGGTTATTTTGTAGTCGGTGTAAGAGGTGTCGAACATGCAGAAGCCGTCATGGTGCTTGGTGGTGAATACCAGGTACCGCTGACCGGCAGAGAGGGCCAGATCGACGAAAGCGTTGGGGTCGAATTTTGTTGGATTGAACCGCTTTGGCAACTGGCGATATTCGGCTTCAGATATCTCTCCGGGTTTGGGCCTCATGATGGGCCAGGAGGCTTCGACGCTGGCGAGTGAGTAAGGCCCCCAGTGGATGAACATGCCGAACTTTGCGTTGCGGTACCAGGCGGTGCGATCGTCGTCCAGACCCGCGAAGCCAAACCTGGGGAGAAGGGGCAGGGAAGAGGCCGCCAAAGCGAGTTTCATGAACTCGCGGCGACCGTGATTATGAGCGCTCATGCAACGTGCAAGATAGAATGGTGTTCAGAATCTTGTCAAGTCCATTTATGTACTTTTAATTCAGCAGTTGCGGGAAATACAACGCTCTGGTAAAGCCTGGCCATGATGATGATTTGCAAGTCATTTCAAGCGCTCAAGCATTTCAATCGAGGTGAAACACTTCCTCCATGGTGGCCCACCACTCACCCTCGTTTCTCGAAGGGAGCGGTTCTTGCATTGGCATCATGACCGCCCACCATTGCTGGGTCTTAGGGTCTGCGGCCATTCTGGCCCAGTCTTCTTCCACTTTGTTTCCGTAATATTCGAAGTAGCTGAATAGCATATTGTCTTTAAAAAAGATCGAATAGTTCTTGATGTTGCATTCCGTGATCCTCTTCAAGACCTCGGGCCAAACCGCAGCATGGTATTGCTTATAGGCCGCTTCGCTGCCTGGTTTCAGTTTGATCGCCATTCCGAATCGCCGCATAGGTTGCCAATTCCCTTCTCCAAACGACTTCGCCGTAGCAGGCTGATGCTGATACCCAGCTGCGGAGAGTCCTGCAAGTGCTTAAAGTTGAACTTGACTAGGTGAAAACCGCAAAGATAGTATGGCGTCCGTCCATTTGAGCGCTCATTTTATGGTATCTCGGGACGGCCTGACAACTAGAGTCTTGCCAAGACAAAGCTTGGTGAACTGGGGCAGCATCTTGGAGAATCACGTTTTCTATGGCAGGTGACCTCGAGGGCAAGGTCGTCGTCGTCACCGGCGGGGGCGATGGAATCGGGCGCGAATGTGGGCTCGCCTATGCGCGTGCGGGCGGCCGTGTCGCTGTTTTGGATAACAATCTGGAAGCGGCCGAGCGGACGGCCGCCGATCTGAGCAGTCCAGGCACGGCAGTCTTCGCAGATGTGTCCGACGGAGCGTCGGTCCAGGCCGCACTGGCCTCGATCATCAAGAAGTTTGGGCGCATCGACGCAATCCATAACAACGCTGGTATAGCCAGTCCCTCGAAGCCCTTGCACGAGACCAGCGAAGGAGAATGGGAGAAGCTGCAACGGACCAACGTGAAGTCGGTGTATTGGACGACGCGCTATGCCTTCCAGGCTCTTGTCGCCAGCAAAGGAGTTATTCTCAACACGGCCAGCATGGTCGGCCTCATCGGGCAGCAGGACCACGCTGCCTATGTCGCCACCAAGGGCGCGATGATCTCGCTGACCAAGGCTATGGCGGCAGACTATGCGAAGTTCTCGATTCGGGTGAATGCAATTTGTCCGGCCGGGGTGTGGACGCCAATGTTGGAGAGGTGGTGTGCCGAGCAACCGGATCCAGACAGCATTCGGACCTATCTCGATGATATTCACTTATTGGGAGCGTGCCCACGAGGCGACGTCATTGCGGACGCGGCGGTATTCCTGCTCTCCTCCAAGGCCAGGTTCATCACTGGTTGCATTTTGCCGGTCAGCGGAGGAGCTGAAATCGGTTACCGCCGATAACCGAAGACCATAACGGAAGACGATAACGGAAGACCATGCCAGACTATTTCATCGAATCAATCTCAGCCTACGATGCGCGGTTTCCCCTCCCTCCGGGTGCCGGAACTGATTCGGTTCATACCAACTCGGAATATTGCCTTGGAGTCACCCTGCTGGAGAGCCAGAACGGGCTTTGCGGAACTGGGATCACGCTCACGCTTGGCGAAGGAAACCGGCTGATCTGCGAAGCGATTGAGATGTTGGCGCGCCCCCTGGTGGGCATGTCAATTGAAGAACTGATGTCCGATTTTGGCCGGGTCTCCAGAAGACTCTCTGACGATCCATCGCTGCGCTGGCTGGGTCCGCACAAAGGTGTCGTACACCTGGCGCTGGCTTCGATTACCAACGCCTGTTTCGATCTGTGGGCGAAGAGCCGCCAGGTGCCCTTGTGGAAACTTCTCATCGACCTCACGGCGGCGGAGGTGGTTCGGCTCCTGGATCTGAGCTACTTGGAAGACGTCCTTTGCCAAGCAGATGCTCTCGAACTCTTGCGCGAACCGTTTGGGAGCCGTGCCGAGCGGAAGGGGATTTTGAAAACCGGATATCCAGGGTATGACACTTCAGTGGGTTGGATAGCTTACGACGACACTAAGGTAAAGGAATTAACGGAACGCGCCATTGAAAACGGATTCAAAGCCTTCAAGCTGAAAGTGGGTTCGGCCGACGAAAATCGCGATTTGCGCCGGGCTCAGATGTTACGCAGCTCGATCGGCGGAAGTGCCGCTTTGATGTTTGATGCTAACCAGCGCTGGGATCTTACCACCGCCATTCGCATGTGCCGCAGCTTGGGGGCGTTTGAGCCCTTATGGATCGAGGAACCGACTCACCCCGATGATATTCACGCGCACGTGGTACTGGCCGGAGAAATCGCTCCTGTAAAGATTGCAGCCGGAGAGCACATTCCGAATCGAATTCTGTTCAAGAATTTCATGCAGGCCGGAGCCCTGCACTACGTCCAGGCAGATTGCACTCGGCTGGCCGGAGTAAGTGAGTTCCTTACCGTGAGCTTTCTTGCCAAGAAGCTCGGGTTTCCGGTTGTGCCCCATGTCGGCGACATGGGACAGTTGCATCAACATCTGCTTCTGTTCAATCATATTGCGCTGGGGCACGAGGTCCTGTTCCTTGAGCACATCCCCCACCTGCGCAATCATTTTGTGTTTCCCGCGCGGGTCAACGACGGACGCTATGAGACGCCACAGGAGCCGGGTGCATCGTGCGATCTCAAGGTGACCGTAGGGCCGCGTAAAGTCATATCTTCCCTGGCTTAGAGTGGTTGCCCGCCTCGAAAGGACTTCTTGTGGACACCCTGAAATCAAACCTCGACCACGCAGAGATTGCCATCTGGAATTCGGAAAACTGGCTGTATGAAGATTTTGAGGTTGGCAAGCGCGCACGTTCAATTCGCCGAACTATATCGGAGGGCGAGAGCATGATGTTCAACGCGCTGGTACTCGACATGCACCCGTACGTGGCCGATGAAGTTTTCGCTCATGAGGAAGGCATTTTTGGCAAACGCCTGGTAGCTGGCGCAATGGTGTTCAGTTTAGGTCTGGGGCTGATGGCCCACAACAACATTCATACCTTTTCTTACGGTTATGACAAGTTACGTTTTATCAAGCCGGTGTTTATTGGGGACACGATCTACACGATCCGCACCCACAAAGAGAAATGGCCGAAGTACCCCGAGCTTGGTATGGTGCGGGTTTCCTACGAGGTGTTCAAAGTGCCGGGAGAATTAGTGCTTTATTGCGAACATTTACAAACCGTAAAGTATCGCAACCCGGCGGCATTCAAAGATCAAATCGAACGCAAGGCGACTTGAACACGGCCCGTTCAATTTTCGCGCTTCTCCGCAGGACACTGAAAGAGTGTGGCTGCGTGAACATCGCTCGCGCACCGCAGCACACTCGAATCTCCTCACAGACATGAAGGGGGAACATCCTGCCTACGCGTCCCCACCGGAACCGGGCTCTCTTATGACTAGAATGACTATGATGACCTCAATGAGGCTTGGCGGATTAGTTATGGGCTCGCAAAGCTGGACCGTGGCTGAAGCCAAGGCAAAATTCAGCGAAATTATCGAGAAAGCAATGTCCGAGGGGCCGCAGACCATTACTCGGAAGGGCCGCACTGCGGCTGTGGTCGTCGGGGCAGAGGAATGGCAACGAAAGACAAAACGCGTTGGCAACCTGGCAGAATTTTTTGCCGCATCTCCCCTGCGAGGATCGGGTCTTAAAATCCTGAAGCTTCGTCGGCTGAAAGAGCGGCCTCGGAAGACTAATCTATGAGTTTCTCCTGGATACAAACGCGATTTCGGAATGGGTCAAGCCCCGACCCAATCCGGGCCTCATCGGTTGGATGGAGTCAGCTGATGAGGATCGGATTTTCATCAGTGTGGTCTCGTTAGCTGAGATACGCTATGGCGTGGAACACATGGCGGCGGGAAGACGTCGGAACCGGCTTGAGGATTGGCTACAACATGAATTGCCGTTGAGATTTGAAGCTAGGATTTTGCCCGTCGACACCAAAGTCGCGGATGCCTGGGGTAAAACGGTATCGCGCAGCGAAGCGGCAGGGCGTCCGATAAGCGCAATGGATGCCTTTCTAGCAGCAACAGCAGAAATCCATCGCCTAACGCTGGTGACCCGTAATGTTTCCGACTTTCCACTGTTTAAAGAAGTTTCTCAATCCTTGGACTTAGACTCCGCTCACTGATCTCAGTTCACCCGATTGGTTCTTCCCGATTCAAATCCTGCCCGGCCAGCCACATGTGAATGAAAGCGGGGCTCGCTAGTTCAGTAGGAAGAACACGGCTCTCATAAAGCTGTTGCGCATGGTTCGAATCCATCGCGAGCCACCATGGAGCGCCTCCGGCGAGGGGCAGCGGCTTATACCCACTTCTCCGCAGGAGGGTCGCTGGCAGGACGATCGCCTCAGGAGGAGCGCTGCGCGACGGCAAGGACTGCCAATGCGGCCAGAATGATTGCCATGCCAGCGGCCAGGAAGAGCTTGCTTGGCGCTGAGACTCCGTCCCACTCACCCGTAACAACCCCGGCCGCGTTGCTGGTGATAATGATCATGCCCATCAACAGCGGCCACCCGATTACCACGCCGAGATTGCCCATGTGAGAGATTCCAAGACCATAGAGGGCTTGACCACCAAACCAGAACAGTCCCATGAGAGCGCCACAAAACCAGCCGGTCCTGGCCCCTTCTCCGGCAAATTTACTCAAACTGTGGTTCTTTCGCAGAAGATAGCCGCAATAGATCAGATTGGCGAGAAATCCTCCGCTTACCGCGAGAGCCGTGACGACTCCGGTTGCCCACAAACTGCTCGTACCGAATTCGCGAGCGTGCTTTACCGCCTCCCCGCCGAAGGCGTAGGAAAAATTCAGGGTCGAGGAAAGCAAGCCGGAAAGACAGCAAACCGTGAAGCCTACCCAAAAGGACGTCCGGGGAGAATCATTTGGTGCCTGGTTCCTGACCGCGTCCCGCAACACTCCTGCTCGTGCGCTCACCGCGATACCCACCAACATAATGGCGGTGCCGATCAGGTATGTGTGTCCTTGTGGGGTGTGCAACTGTTGTGGCGTCAGAACCAGCAGAGGTATGAGCGAACCGACCGAGGCACATAAGCCCAGGATGATCGCCATCCCTAAACCGATGCCCAGCATGGTGAGCCCCACCCCGGTCAGGGTTGCCCCCATCCCCCAGCACACGCCAAAGCCGGCAATGCTCACCAGCGTTTTTGTCGAACTGGCGGCATAAACCTGTCCGGTATGAGGTACCGTCAGTGTGGTGAGGAGCCATGGCAAGAACACCATTCCCGAAAGGCAAAAGGCGAGCCAGATGTTTTCGTAGCTCCATCGTCGAGCATATTTCATGGGCACAGCAAAGACACCTTGCAACAACCCTGCGAGGATAACGGCGCCCACCGCCAGCCAGAGCTGTGGGGTCATCGCGGGGTCCCAGCGGCAATTTGTGCCACACGCTCATCCGCCTCCTGCAACAAAACTTCCACGTTTCGCTCTCCTGAGTTTGCTTCTGACACCATGGCATCAATGATGTGGTTGATCTCCGGCCAAGTGGTCAGCGAAGGAATTTCACGGGCATTGACGTGGAGCGTTTCCAAATCGCGATAGAAGGGAATCCTTTGATTGATTTCCGGATCTTCCCAGGTTGAGCGGCGGCATCCGATGCCACCTTCCAGGGTAAGCAGCTTGTCCATGCGTTTGCTGGCACAGTGCCGGATGAATTCGTAACCCAGCTCGGGATGTTGGCTGCCGGCAGCCAACGAAAGCATCCAGTAAACGTTCAGGGACACCGACTTGTGCGGAGGTTCACAGGGTATCTGCGCGACTCCGACTCTTGCCCGGACGGCCGATGTGACGGTTGCTTCCGCAACGGCCGCAAAGCCAAACCAGTTTACCGACATCGCCGCTTCTCCCTTGGTGAATGCCTCTCCGCACTGCACACTATCAAATGTTTTGCTCTTTGGGTGCACGGCTGTGGTGTCGGCCAGCATTTCGCGATAGAACTGGAGAGCTTGGGCCGCTTCCCGGGTATGAAGACAAAATCTGCCCTGCTTATCCTGGAGCGTGCCGCCGCGGGTCCAGAGGTGAAGCAGGAAATCATAGACACTGTTGTGGCCGTCGGGGTAGGCAGCAAAGACACACCCGTAAACGCCGTGGGCGGGACGGTGAAAGAAGCGCGCGATCCGGCGGAATTCGTTCCACGATTGCGGTGGATTGAGCGAAACCCCATAAGCCGCACGGTAGGCGCGCTGCTCGGCCGGGCTTTCAAACAGATCTTTGCGAAATAGCAGGCATTCGGGTCCGTCGTGGTAGGGAAGTCCGGCAACAATTCCATCTTTCTGCTGAAGGCGCAGCATGGAATCAGTCCACCCATGAGGGTAGTCCTCCGGGGGATTGCCCTGGATGAACTTCCGCAGGTCTGCGAGCTCCTGACGATGGCAGGCTGCGGCAATCCAGTCAGTGTTTATGAAGGCAATGTCCCAGGTTCCGGTTCTCAGGCCCTGGTTGTCGAACAGAGCTTCGGTCAAGGGCAGAAGCTCAAAAGCAACTGGTTCGAGGGTAAACCCGCTACCGCGCTCTCGTTCGAAATCCTCCCATTGTTTTGCGATGGCTGATTCGAACGGCGCGAATTTCCGCACTGCAATCCGGAGCTTGTTTTCCACGCTCTGCCCGCTCTCGTCTAACGGTATCGCACCTATGTCAGCGAAAATTCTTTTCTGATTGGTTCGGTGTCCGCTCCCAACCTGGGAGCGCCCTTGCTGCTTTTCAGAATTTGCCCGTCCAGCCGTATCGGGCATCGGGTGGTGGCGAGTTCCACGCCGTCCCTTCTGACAACTCGCTGGACCATATCTAGGGCCTTGAAACCTTCATGGGCAAACAACCGGTTCCAATCGAAAACGTCCGAGCACCACACCTCGGCCGGTTCCAGGATGGCCAGCCAGTGTTGCGTAGCCTTCTGCTTGAGGATGCCGCCGAGAATTTCTTTAATGTGTTCGCGATGGTCGAAGATGTCTTGGTCGGTATACTTGAGAAGTTCCGGGGACCCGAGAAGTTGTCCTAAACGAACCACCGATCCCATGGCGAGCGCCAGGAATCCATCCGAAGTTGCGTAAATGCCGTAAGGCGCGCCGAGGAAGGCGTGGGCATTGTTCACCCGGGAGCGCTGCGGCAGCTGATTTCCGTTGTTCATGTAAGTGGTCAGCACCTCGAACTGTGCGTCGAGGATGGATTCCATCAAACTCACCTCTACCTTAGCGCCGCTACCGCTCAGGCCTCGCCTCACAAGGGCTGCGAGAATTCCCTGCACCAAATGGGCTCCAGCAAAAAGATCGACGACCGCGAGTCCGAAAGGAACGGGGGGCTGATCGGCGTCGCCGTTGAGCCAGGGCAATCCCGATAGCGATTGCACCAGAAGATCCTGTCCGGGCTTGTTGCGCCATGGGCCTTTCTGCCCGTATCCGGTGACTTCGCCGTAGACGACCCGGGGATTTGACTGCTTGACGGTTTCGTAGTCAAACCCCAGCTTCTCAATGACTCCAGGCCGGAAATTTTGAACCATTACGTCGGCGTGCTTAAGCAACTCGAGTACTTGTCGGCGGTCTCCTTCCTGCTTCAGGTCCGCGGCGAAGCTTTCCTTGTTCCGGTTAATCGAATGAAAGAGGGTGCTGTCTCCATCCAGCTCGAGGTTGGAGATGTAAAGTTGGCGGCCCAGATCGCCTCCGTCCGGGCGCTCGATTTTGATCACCCTGGCGCCCAGATCCGCCAAGCGCAGCGTGGCTGACGGTCCAGCCAGGAACTGGCTGAAATCGATGACTAGCAAGCCCTGCAAGGGTCTATCCACCATGTTCCTGTGCCTTTCTTTGGCAGGCGAGCAACAATTGGTCAAGCGCGCTTGCCGTAGCTCCAGCGGAATGTCTGCCGCTCAAATACTGATGTACGATGGGTGCCGCCTGATGTTGAAAGTCGAGGTAACCATAGAAACGCGGACGCAGGTAAGCTTCGCTGAGGGTGGTCAGCGTATTTTCAAAAAAACCGTTGCTGCGACGGTTCACTTCGTGGCTTCTCCACGCGGCGCCGTGTCCCGGCTGCCCCCCGGAGTTGAAGTATAGAGTTGTCTGGCACTCCGCGCTGGCAACATAGCGGGCGTATTCGGCGGCAATCTCCTTGTGCTTACAACCGGCAGCGATCGCCAATCCGGCTCCCCCCAGCGTGGAATGGAAGCTGTCATCCGGTTTGAACCCAACCAGCCCACCGGTGCACAAGATATTTTTTGCGTAGCCTCGGCGAGAGTAGTTTGAGTACCCGTAGGCGAACGGACAATATGCAACTGTGTCGCCCTCCGCGAGCCACTCCCAGACTGCAATCGGATTCATCGAAAGGCATTTGGCGTGGCAGAGCAACATAAGTTCGCGCTGCATCTCCAGGGCTCTGACTGCGATCGATAATTCGACGACGAGACCGTCATGGGCAAAAGGTGGCGCCCCCAGCGCGCCACAAAACATGTAGAAGTGCATGAGACTGTCTATGGGGACCCCAGGCACCGCCACCAGCCCGCGTTTTGCCAGATCCAGCAGCTGTTCCCACGTTTCCGGAGGCGCAATGTTGCGGCCTGCCAGCAGATCGGCTCTCCATCCGCTGATGGGAGCAGCGGCATCGATGGCCAACGCCCACTGATGACCGCCGTAGCAGTAACTGGAATGCGAAGGGCCTACCGAGTTCGTCACTTGATCAGCAAGAAAGTCTGAGCTGACCCATTCGTCGATGGGTGCAAGAATGTCACCCTCGGCGGCATGTCCCGAAAAGGGATGGTCAATGATGAGAAGGTCATACACCTGCGCGAGATCGGCGATGGAGAAATCCGCGAACTCCTGCAGGGACCGAATATCCCACTCTACCCGCACCTCGGGATGAGTTTCATGGAAACGCTGCGCCGTGGCGACCATCGGCAGGAACCCCCTACTGTGCCCCCAGGTGATCCCTTTCAAGAGAATCGTCATTTACAGTCAGTCCTAACAGTGGTAAACATGTGTTTCGCTAGTAAAACATCATGTCACCCTACGTTCGAAGGTGTCAATGGAACATTTCCTGAAGCAAATGGCGACCAGGCCGACGCGTAGTTGGTGATGGATGAGAGAGGATTCCGGCGTGCCCAACGCTAAACAGCCGACCTCCCCTATCGTTCTGATCGGCGCCGGCGGCATTGTGCGCGACGCTCACCTGCCTGCGTACCGCAACGCGGGGTTCCATGTTTACTCGATCTACGATCGGGAGCCAGCACGCGCGCAGGCGTTGGCTGGGGAGTTTGGGGTCTCGCGCGTGGCACCGTCGCTCGATGAAGCCGTACGCAGCGCTCCCACCAATGCCATTTTCGATATTGCCCTGCCCCCGGCCGAGTTCCTAGGGGTTCTGGGCTGCATTCCACAGGGTTCAACGGTCCTGTTGCAGAAGCCCATGGGGCGGAATCTTGACGAAGCCGGTGCCATTCGTGACCTTTGTCAGGCGCGAGGGCTAACCGCAGCGGTCAACTTCCAGCTGCGCCGCGCACCGGCGGTGACGAAGGCGAGGGCCATCCTGGCCGAAGGCGGCATTGGCACACTGCATGACATTGAAGTCAGGGTAAACGTCTACACCCCCTGGCAACTCTGGACATTCCTGGAGAACGCCCCGCGAGTCGAGATTCTCAGCCATTCCATCCATTACATCGACCTCATCCGGTCATTCTGCGGAGATCCGGGGAAGGTTTATGCGAGAACCCTCAAACATCCTGCCTCGCCCAAGCTTGCGGCCACGCGTTCCAATATCATTCTGGACTACGGTGATTCCGTGCGCGCCAACATCACCACCAACCACGGCCACAACTTTGGGCTTCAGCATCAGGAGAGCTACGTGAAGTGGGAGGGCACCGAAGGCGCCATCAAGACTCAGCTTGGGCTTTTGATGAACTATCCAAGAGGTGAGCGCGACTACCTGGCCGTCGCCAAAACCGGTCACACGGGGGAATGGGAGCAGATTCCGGTCGAAGGTTCGTGGTTCCCGGATGCATTTGCGCACACCATGCGGAGCTTGATGGATTTTGTCGCCGGAAGGTCTCCGCAGCTGGCAACCGCAATCGACGACGCCTACCGCACCATGGCAGTCGTAGAGGCAGCTTACGAATCGGACGCGAGCGGCGGAACTACCGTCCGCTATTAACGCGCCGCAACAGAGGTTGGAAGAGGACGATGAGGGTCGACCAATATTTCGAAGATTATGTTGAAGGGGAGCAGCGCACTACCACCGGACGCACGATCACAGAGGCTGACATCGTAATCCATGCGGGTCAGACCGGAGATTTTTATCCCCATCACATGGATGCGGAGTGGTGCAAGACGCAGCCCATCGGCCAGCGTGTCGCCCACGGTACATTGGTGTTCAGCGTGGCGGTGGGGATGACCGCGGGTGCGGTCAATCCCCGTGCCCTGTCGTATGGGTATGACCGGCTCCGCTTTGTCAAGCCGGTGTTCATCGGAGATACGCTGCACGTGGTGGTGAAGACAAAGGAACGGAAGCCCCACCCCAAGCGCATGACCCACGGCCTAGTGATTGAACTTTGCGAGGCCATTAACCAGCGCGGAGAGGTTGTTTTGGCTTGTGAGCACCTGCTGCTGGTGGAACGCAAACGGCCTTTGAGCAGCGCCTGAATTAGGCACGCCTGAATTGGCAGTCTGGGCAGAAAAAGTGCCGAGCGAATAGACTGTGCCTACCCTCGCGCACTGCATCTTCGCGGACTACCACTAGCGCTCTTAAGGAAGCTTCGTGAAACAGCGTCAGAAGTCTGCCTACTTTGTGCCCGCTCTGGAGAAGGGCCTGGACATTCTCGAAGCGTTGTCTTTGGCAACCGTCCCTCAAACCCTGGCCGAACTTTCCCGGCGCTGCAACCGGTCGCGCAGCGAAATGTTCCGAATGGTGGATGCGCTTGAGAAAAGGGAATACATCGTTCGTGATCCGGTCTCGGGCGGATACGAATTGACCCTTAAGCTGTATCAGTTGGCACATACCCATTCTCCGGTCGACCACCTGCTAAGAGCCGCTCACTTCCCGATGCGCGACCTGGCCAACGCGCTGCGGGAGTCCTGCCACTTATGCATTCTTACGAACGATCAACTGCTGGTAATCGCAGAGTCAGCGAGCCCGAATCCGGTAAGGCTTTCAGTCGAGATCGGCCACCGCGCTGAACCTCTCAAGACGGTGTCGGGCAAGCTCCTGCTGGCCATGTTGGAAGAGCCAGATCTGAACGCAATGCTCGAGCGCAATCGGACCTTCCAGTCAATGGCCAATGCCAAGCGGCGAGCAGTCAAGGCTGAACTGGTCCGCGCGCGAGATGCCGGCTATTGCATGGCTCCGAGCGCGTACCGGACTGGGATTGACGTGTCGTGTGTCGTCGGGTCTCCCAGCATCGGAGTGACTGCTGCTTTGGGAATTCCTTTTGTTTCGGGTGGGATGAATCAGGGAAAGGAAAAGAATCTGATCCCTGTAATTCAAAAATTCGCCCGGCGAATTACGCGTGCGATAGGTCTATCTTCCGAGCCGCTGAAAAAATCTCAGCACCGGGAGTGAGCGCTCTTTGGCAGGACGGCTTTGGAACTCCGCGCGTCGTGACGAGAGTGCCGTCACACCATGGCATAGCGTACGCTCCCAAGTCGTGCGGAGGGGCTGGGGGCAAAGTCACCGTCAACTGCTCTTCCCCCTGCTCGAAAGTCAAAGTCCCGGCAGATCCAAGAAGCTCAACTTGCCGGATTGGTCTTTTGCGTAAAGTCGACTTAGTCCCCAGCGAAGCCATGCGCACTTTGCCGTCCCGGGGCCAAACCATGGCGAAGGCATACAGCGTTTCTCCCTTTTGGGTGAAGCGAATATCGCGCTCGTCATAGGGCCGTGCCTGGCTCTCGTTGAACATAGAGGAATCAGCAACCTCGGGCGGCCCTTCTCCGAAGACAGCAAAAGGACGAGTGCCATAAATAGCCTCGCTGTTGGTATTCATCCAGGAAGAGAGGTCCGCGAGGAATCGGTGCTCGTCTTCGTCGATGGTTCCGTCGCCGCGCACCGGAATGTTCAGCAAGAGATTGCCATTCTTGCTGGCTACATCGACTAGGGTCTGCACAATTTTGCTGACGCTCTTGTACCCGTGGCGCTCGAACAACGGACGGCTGTAATGCCAGTCCCCAATGCAGGTGTCGGTTTGCCAGGGGGCGGGAAGAATCTCGTTGGCCCGGCCGCGCTCAATATCAACCACGGCAGCACCGAGATGTTGCGGGGTGAAATTCTTCGCCGTCACAACGCCTTCAAGGTTCCCCTCATGCCGCGCGATATTCTGGTTGTAGTAGTGGGCTGTAATGTCGAGCCCGGCTTGTCCTAGCGGGAGTTCTGTATCGTCAAAGTACACCAGATCTGGATTGTAGCCATCGATCAGATCCTGGCAGCGCAGAAACCACCGGTCGATGTATTCCTGATTGTTTTCGGGCGGGGCTTCATTCCATACCAGGTCGTCGTGTTGGTGCCACTGGTTTGCTTCTTTGATCGTTCTTATGCCCGTAGGCATCACCATGTTTCGCCCGCCGTACAGTTCCTGCGGATCCATCCCATCCCACCACAAGTTCCGTCCGTCGCTCTTTTGTAGGGTGTAGGCGTCGTACCGAATGCCCGCCATGGGTCCCTCGGGATCGTACCCATAGGCGGTTTGCAGCCAGTGCCAGGCGTGGGCAGAATGATTACTCACGCCCAGGCGAAGGCCTCGCTCTCGCGCCAGCTTGGCCCAGGTTCCAACAATGTCTTTCCGGGGCCCGATTCGCGTCGAATTCCACGGGTTGTGGCGCGAGTCGTAACAGTCAAAATTGTCCACATGATTGGCGAGGGTGAAGAAGTACCGGGCTCCGGCCTTTACATAGAGATCCATAAGCTTTTCAGGTTCCCAGCGCTCCGCCTTCCATAGATGATCGATCTGCATGAACCCGAATTTTGAGGGATGGCCGTAGTTGTTGACCTGAAACTCATAGTGGGGATGTCCCTGGATGTACATGTTTCGCGCGTACCAATCGCCCTGTTCGGGGAAACACTGCGCGCTCCAGTGCGCCCATACGCCGAACTTCGCTTCCCGAAACCATTCGGGCGCGCGATATTGTTTCAGAGACTCCCACTCAGGCCGGAACGGGCCGGAAGCGATCTTGCGGGGGCGAAGGGCCCGGTTTGTTTCCCAACTGGCGGCCCCACTCCCATTCAGTGCCGCCATGGCCAGAGCGCTCGTTTTTAGGAATGACCGACGTGAAATCATGCTTGGGAACTCGGGGTGCAGCGCTTGCCGCCCTGGATTGGCGTCGAGCAGAAGGGGATGGCCGACGAGCGCTAGGAACAAATAGCAGACCGCAAAGTGCGTGTCAATTTATAAGCCAAACGGCGGTTTACCGGTGGACGGCCACTCCTACGGCTGTAAATGTGGCGGCTTTAGCGGTCGCCCTTTCGCACCGGAGGCGGTGTCTCACGACTGAGCTGGGCGTACTTGTCGGCCAGCGCCGTCTCTCCCAGACGCCGATAGATCTGTTCGAGCAAACTGTACACTTGGAGGTCGATGATGATGCCTCCCTGATCGGGGAGGGAAGCTGCGGTTTCTGCATCACTGCGCGCTTGCTGATAGTTCTTCATACGCAGGTTCAGCTTGGCTCGTTCGTACCAGGCGGCCCTCACTTTCGGAACCAGATCGACGGCACGGTCTAGATGAACCTTGCTCGCCGCCAGGTCACCGTGTTTCATCAGAAATCGGCCGTAGTTGTAATCCAGGAATGCGTCGTAGAATGGCCCGCGCTGGTCCACCTCCAGCCCTTTCTTGTAAGCAGCGCCGGCGCGGTCGATTTCCCCGAGAGGTTCAAGGTTCAACGCCAGATAGTCCGAGGCGCGGGCATCGGACGGATTCAGATCGACCGCCCTTTGGAAGTGTGCCACCGCGTCGGCCGGACGTTTGATGCGATCATAGATGGCGCCAAGCTGGAATTGCGATTCGGCATCCTCTGGTTCGAGCTGACACCCCCGACTCAGCAGCTCAATCCCCCGGTTGGGGTCGCCTTTCATAGCCAGAATCTGTCCGCTCACTGCCAGGGCAATGGGGTTTGAGGGGTCCTTACCGAGGGCGAGGGAGGAAAACAGATCAGCGCGCTGATACTCTCGCTGGGTGATCAGATAGCGGGCATAGTAGCCGTATCCGGTGGCATCTTCGGGCTCGAGATCGGTGTAACGAGCGAACATCCCATTCGCCCGGCCGGCATCCTCCGTCATCGCTTGAACTCGAGCTTGCGCGAGCAACACAGTCGGGCAATCCGGGTGAGACCTGGCCAGCGGCTCGAGCAAACCAGAGGCTGAGTGAACATCCCCATGCGCCAGTTTTTGGGAAATTGCGGCAAGGTTGGTCTGTATGCCTTCGCAGGTGGCTGCGCGCGAAGTGCCGGGAGCGCAAAGAATCAGCGCTAACCATAGCCAAACCAGCCTCATCACCGGCCCTCAGTGACCTGCAGTATTTGGTCGGCCTTTAGGTTGCGCAGCACTTGCCGGGTTCCGCTGGGCCAGCGCAATTCAACTTCCTTGACGATGGAATCAAGGCCCAGTCCGAAGTGCACACGCTTGTCGGAGGAACTAGCATAGCTGCCTGCGGTTGTGACCTGGTTGTATTGCACCAACCCGGATTTGCTCGTGATCTTGATTTGAGTTCCGATGCCGTCGCGATTGCTCTTTGTCCCGATGGTTTGGATAAGAATCCAATGGTTGCGCGTAGGCGAGGTGTTGTAAAGAAGCTCCGCCGGACTTCCGATGGCAGAAACCACGATGTCGATCTTGCCGTCATTGTTGAGATCGCCGAATGCGCAGCCTCGGTGAGCGGCGGCAGCGCTGAGATCCGGCCCTGCCTGCGCGCCCACATCGGCGAAAGTGCCGTTCTTGAGATTCTGAAAAACTGCGTTGGGCTGACGGTAGTGCTGCTGGGGATCGATATCCGCATTTTCGCTGACGTGGGAGTTGGCGCTGAAAAGGTCTTTATATCCGTCATTGTCCAAATCATAGATACCCGCTCCCCAACCGCTCATCCGGAAGGAGGGGAATCCAATCTTCGCCTGGTAAGTCTCCACATGGAAGAAACCGTTGCCCTCATTGCGAAAGAGCGGGAATGTCTCGCCGCCGAGGGCGGTAACGAAAACAGAGGGCCGGCCGTCGTTGCTCCAATCCCGGAAGTCAACTCCCATGCTGGAGACTGGAACTCCGTCTTCGGTGTATGCCACCGAGGATTCCACGCCTAACTCCTCAAATCGTTTTCCAGCGACATTTCTGAACAGGAAATTACGTTCGTTGTCGTTGGCGACGAAAATGTCCATCCATCCGTCACCATCGTAGTCGGCGATGGCTATACCCATTCCCTTTCCGACCTGACCGGCAATTCCCATCTCTGCCGACACGTCGGTAAAGGTACCGTCGCCATTGTTGTGGTAGAGGAGATTTGGTTGGCCAGTGTAGAGCGACGGGGGACACGACAGTCGCTTTCCCACCGGACCGCAGACTTTGGAGGTCTCCGGAGTCCAGTCAAGATAGTTAGTTACGAAGAGATCGAGTCGGCCATCGTTGTCATAGTCAACCCAGGCCGCCGAAACGGACAACAATTTCTTTCCATTCAGCAGCCTACCTGCAACATGCGCGTGGTCGGTGACGTCGGTAAAGGTGCCGTTTCCATTGTTATGGAAGAGCGTGTTGCGGTCGATTCCGGTCACGTAAAGATCGGTCCAGCCGTCGTTGTCAAAGTCGGCGGCCGCCCCACCGATGCTGTATCCGGAGCCTCGCACTCCCGCTTTGTCGGTTACATCGGTAAAAGTGCCGTCGTGGTTGTTGCGGTAGAGGCGGTTATAGAAGCGGTCTTCATTTTTGCCAAAGCCGGGCAAACTTGCCCCGTTGGTAAAGTAAATGTCGAGATAGCCGTCATTGTCATAGTCCAGCAGAGTGACGCCACCCAGAATGCTATCGACGATGGGCTTATCTTCGGTGGTGCCATTATCCAGCACAAATTTCACGCCCGCCCGCGTGCTTCGATTTTCGAAACGTATCTGTGTGTCCTGTTGGGCCGATACGAAGCTCGCCAGGGTGATGACCACTAACCCGGCGCGCAGAACCCGCGCTAGCCGGGTGAGCAGCTTGTGAAACGGAAGAAAGTCCCAGTTCATTTTGCCGTACCGCCGTTGGCGAGTTCGAGCATGTGCCGCATGAATGAATCCTGCGGGAAGGCCTCGACATAGTGTTGCAAGGCGACCTTTGCTTCCGGGTGCTGCTTGGCCTGAATCAACCTCAGAACCAGAGTCTTTTGCAACACCGGGTTGAACGGGTCGAGCGCAACTCCTGAGCGCAATGCTGCAATCGACTCATCGATGCGTCCAAGCTGAGACAGCGCTTCTGCCAGGTCACCGTACACATTGGCTTGCGGTGGGCCAATCCTCAAGGAACGTTGCAGGTGCTCCAACCCGGCCTGGAATTTGCCTTTTTTGAGGTCGCGCCGGCCCAGAGCCGCCTGCACCAGAGAATTGTTGGGTTCAGTATGTTCAATCTGATCGAGCACAGTGAAGTAGCGCTCAGTGTATTGGGGGCGAGTCTCTGCCATCTGTCCGTAAGCCTGCAGAAGAGTGAGAAGGGGTAGAGAGTCCTTCTGCCCGGGGCCCGGATTCAGGTGTAGCAGGTCTGGCAGAGAAGGAGTCGTCTGACTAAACGTAATGTCGGGAAATGGCTCATCCGGACGGGCGAGAATGCGGTGGTTGGTGATGGTGGAATGCGAAATCACTCGCACATCGCGCTTGGGCATGTGACATGCGATGCAATTGTCCGGCGGGTTTGTTTGGTGGCGGCTCTCCAGTGGAAGGCGGCAACTTTTTTCGTCGTGGCAGGCCCGACAACGTTGCGCAAAAAATGCAGGCGCAGCTTCGGGGCTCGGTTCGATGTGGGGATCGTGGCAGCTAATACAACTCATGCGTCCGCCGCTCGAACGATAGCACTTGCTCAAAGTCATGGAGTAGTAGTGTTCAAGGTGATCGTTCTGCGGCGGGGATTCGCGTGTCGGAGGCTCCATCAGGATCGATAACGTGTCATCCAGAGGCTGGCCGGGCCGGAAATCCTGATAAGTTTTGCCCGGCCTCAGGACACGAACGTCTCCGGTTTGATGGCATGACATGCAAAGATTGTTGGTGAGAACAGGGGAGAGGTGGGAAGGGTTCACGATGTGAAGATCTTTGCCGTTGGATCGATTTGCGCCCGCAAGCGCGGCCGTCTTGTGCCCCGCCCCAGGGCCATGGCAGTTCTCGCAGCCGACGGCCATTTCTGCAAACGGTGCTTCCTCATAGTGCCCATTAGTGGCAGCGATGGGGCGCGAACGCCCGCTGTGGCAAAAGATGCATCCGGCGAGAATAGGCCGGTTGAACCCGTAGTCACCAAATTCGTAGCCAGGAGAAAGCCCCCAGGTCTGGGGTTTCGAATAGAAGGACATCGGGGCCTGAAACAAGAAGCCTTCTTTCTGCACCAGGCCGCCCATCCCATTGGCTCCCGCGCCGAGAATCCAATCCAACTGGCGAGTATCGCGGAAGATTTCCTGTTGGTCAGAGCCGGTCTGAAACTCGCTTTGGTACAGCTTGCCGTCTTGCGCGTGGACCTCGAAATGGCGGTCATGTTTTTCGTCATAAAACGAGGCATTCGACGGAATGCTGCGCAACAACTCGGGCGTGATGACCGACATAGAACGTCCCATGCTGGTTCGAGAAAACTGTTTGGAAATACCAGCATGGCAAGCGGAGCAAGCCGTGGAGCCCAGATAAGCATTCCTCGATGAGTCGCCGACATCAGACCTCTTGGCTCGCGATGAGCCGTCTCCAGACGCGCGGGTCGAACTTACGGACGCTGCCAACGCGATCATGGCGACGGTCGGGACGAGCAGGTGGGAATACCGATGTTGACTTCGCAGGCAGAACCGTACTATCTCGCCAATAGAACCCATGACACGCAGTAGACCTTACCATCCTCTCCAATCGATGGCTATAGTGAGCTTTCCTGTTGAACCAGGGAAGGCGTGTGTACTGCTGACTTTAACTAGTGCGCCCAAACCGTCAGGGCGGCTTCAAGGAAGGAATTGGTGACGTGAATCAGCGTTTGTTCAGCGAGCGTAGGGTTGCCGAGCTGGATCACATCGATGATCATTCGGTGTTTGGAAAGTTGCTGCGCCCAGGCGCTGGTGTCCAGGTTCTTGGCTAGGGCGCGTATCAGGGTGAAGGCATACAGAGGAATGACGAGGCGCCGTCCATATTCCTGGAGAAACGGGTTACCGGGCTTTTCAAGAAGACGAAGGTGAAAGTGCTGAACACATCCAATGACCTTGCGCGGATCATTCGTTTTTACGGCTTCCTGGAGAGCCGCAAAGGCACTCTCCATGTCGTCCATCGGCAGCTTTCGTTGGGTAATGATTCGCGCAGCCAGACCCTCAAGCACGCCGCGGACTCCATAGATGTGAATGATGTCAGCATTACCAAGTTTCACCACGCGGGCACTGCGGCCGTGTCCCTTGGTTACAAAGCCTTCGACCGTAAGAATATTGAGCGCTTCGCGAATCGAAACCTGGGCTACCCCATATTGCCGAGCCCATCGGCCTTCGATAATTTTCTGGCCCGGCGTGATTCTTCCCGCCAGAATCTCTTCGCGCAGCCGGGCGGCGATATTTTCCTTCAGTAAACCGCGGGGCTCGGCGGCAGTCTCTTGAGGATTGGCATCCACGTTATTACCGTAATTTACCACGCTTTTACAATTCTTCTGTGTGGATGCAAACGCCAGTCAATCCCACCTAGACAGACGGGCATGGTCATTGCTTGTAGGCGTCTCCGAGTATGCGGATGGCTTGGGCGACATCAGGATCGGCGGGAATAAGCTTTTGCGCTTCCCGCAACTCGGCGAGCCCGTTCTTTAGATCTCCAGAGCGACAATAGATCAGGCCGAGGTCTTTGTGGAGAAGCGCCAACGCGCTGCAGTCTCGGCAAAGTTGCAAACCCTCCTTCAATTGAGAGATGGCCTGGGGCCAGTCATGAGCAGCCGCGGACGCCAGCGCGAAGTTTCCCAGGGTCTGTGCCCGATCCATGATGTGCTGCTCGGCTTGCAGGTTCTCAAAACGAATCTGCAACTCCTTGGCCTCGGCAGGATCTGACTGGGCCAGCAATCGCGAGAGATTGTAGAGAGCCTGGGAATGGCTGGGATCAATCTTAATGACCTGCCGCCAGCGCGCGATGGCTCCGGCGCGATCACCCTTTCGCTGTAACTCTTGCCCCAGCATGTAGAGGGCGTCGGCGTTGCTGGGATCAAGCACTGCGGTCTTTTCAAAAAGCTTAATCGCAGCTTCGGGATCTCCCGATTGTTTGGCGATCAAACCCAGTAAGTACCAGGAATCGGCCGAGCGCGGATCGAGGCGAGCCGCGGTTTCCAGTTCGGGCTTGGCTTCGGCATTCCGCTGAAGGTCCAGTAAGACTCTGCCCTTGTTGTAGTGCCCCGCGGCTCCTTCGGGCGCGAGCCGGACTGCCTCCGAAAACTCAGCTAGCGCGGCGTCAAGCTGGAATTGATCAGCCAGGGCAATTCCCAAATTCAAGTGCGATTCCGGAGACTTTGGATCCAATTCGATCACTCTACGGAACGACTCCGTGGCTTCGCCTCGCCGCTGCAACCTGGTAAGAACCATCGCCCGAGCCGTCAGGGCCTTACTGTCGTCGGGCCTAATCTGCACCGCGCTTTCTAGCGCCTGCTCTGCTTCCTCAAGTCGCGATTGACTAGCCAGAATCAGCCCGAGGTTCACAAAAGCCTGGGCATAGTGGGGATTATTTTCCACGGCTTGACGAAACAGCCGCTCCGCTTGCTTAACATTTCCCTGCCGGCCGTAGAGGACGCCAAGGTTGTTCTGCGCTTCGGAATATTGTGGTTCCAAGGCAATTGCCTTCTTGAACTGTTCTTCCGCATCCGAATCCTGCCCTGACTGCAGACTCAAAAATCCGAGCTGGTTATGTGCGGCAGAGAAATTGTCGTCCAGAGCCGTGGCTTTCTGAAGTGCTTCCCGTTCCTCGCCGGCCCTTCCCAGACGATCCAGGGCCAAAGCAAGGTTGTAGTAGGTCCGCGCGTTGTTGGGGTCGTCTGCAATAGCTTCGCGATACACATCGACGGCGCGCTGGACTTCACCTGTCTGCAAGTATTCGTTGGCCTGATTGGCCTTCGTCCCCGCAACATTTTCCTTCACGCTTTCTTGCTTCTTCTGTTCGAAGTCCTTCAACTCCGCCCGAGCTCTGTCCTCCTGCCCGAGAGTCCGAAGTACCGCCGCCAACTGGAAGTGGGCCTCGCTCGACGCGGGATTCAACCGCAGCGCCGTTTCCAACTGTTCTCGCGCTTGGGCAGGCTTTCCCAATTTAGCCAGCACAAACCCCAGGTTGTAGTGGGAGTCATAGTAGTTGGGATTGAGACCAATCGCGCGTCGGAGGACCAGCTCCGCCTCCGCGTACTTGCCCAATCCGCGATCGACCACTCCCATCAAGTAAAGGGCATCGGGATCGTCGGGCTTTCGGTGCAAATATTCTGTGATTATCGGTAGCGCCGTGTCGAACTCCGCAAGCACGCCCAAAGCTTTGACGTAGGAGATACGCGCCACGTCGTCATTCGAGTCAAGCCTCATCGCCTCGTGGAATTCAGCCGCCGCTTCGCGATAGCGCTCCTGCTGAGTCAATGCAATCCCCAGGTTGGAATGTGCCTGGACCGAGAGTGGCTGTTGCTTGACCAAGCGCGAAAGAATTTCTACGGCGTCGTTCACGTTCCCGTTTTTTGATTGCGCGATGGCCAGGTTTAGACGAAGCGCTTCGTCGTCGGGAGCATCCTTGAGATAGGCGATTGCAGCTGAGTAGCGCTGCTGTTGGATCAAAGCCTTGGTGAGTCCATCGAGAGCGGGGATCGATTTTGGGTCAGTCTTCAGGGCCAACTTGAATTCATCAATAGCAGCGTCGGTCTGATTGAGTTGGCTGAGCGCCATCCCCAGGGCGGTGTGACTTTGCGCCAGGGCCGGCGAGATGCGGGTTGCAATCCTGAATTCGGTTGCTGCGCGTTGTGCGTCTCCTTGGTCGAGGAAGGTCAGGCCCAGGTTGAAGTGGGCTTCCCAGGACGTGGGATCCAATTTAAGAGCGGAGTGAAACGCGGCAATGGCGCACGAGAATTGTTTTCGCTGCCCGAAGTATGCCCCCAGCGCATCGTATGCAGCCGCCGACGGCCGAGTGGCTATCGCCCGCTCTAGTTCGGCGGGCCCTTGGCAAGCCGGGACCTTCTGCGCCATCAGAACGGCGACTGGTGTCGACAACAGGGCACCAATCGAAAATCGAAGTATCAGAGAGTCTCTGCGTGCCATAGTCCTGCTACTATTCCCGGCCGTGATCACTAGCATTTCGTGGCACCGAGGACAAGGTACCGTTCCTCGGAGCTAAACTCGATCAGAACCGGGCGCTTGTCCATCTTACCTGTTCAACCTTGGACGAAGCGCGCTTCGCCGGGCAGGCGACGCGATAGAGACAGTGCCAACGATGTTATGCTCGGGGAGTGGATGAAAAGTCGTCGGCTAAAACTCAAGGCGGAGATCCAACTCTTTTTTCTCACCGCGGCCGTGGTTCTGAGTACCCATCCACATAGTCGGGGCCAGGGAGTCGCTACTGGCGGCGCCGCCAGGCCCGCTCGACCTCTACCCGCGGGAATGAAGCCCCCCGAGGTTCGTTACCAAGACATTGCGAACCAAGCTGGTTTGACTGGGGTCAACGTGTCCGGCGCGGAGCGTGGAAAGCAGTACATCGTTGAGTCCACCGGCACGGGGGTTGCGATCTTCGACTACGACAATGACGGTCTCCCAGATATTTTTCTGGTCAACGGGGGCCGCCTTGACGATCAAAGTCTTGACCATCAAGGAAAGAACCTGACCCATTTTCTCTACCATAATCTTGGCGGGCTGAAGTTCGAGGACGTAACCGCAAAGGCGGGAATCGCGCACACCGGCTGGGGGCAGGGCGTGTGCGCGGGCGACATTGACAACGACGGATACACGGATCTGTTGGTCACGCAGTGGGGCCAGAATGTTCTCTATCGGAATCAGGGAAATGGAAAATTTCTCGATGAGACCAAAGAACGCGGGCTAGTGGCGCCAAAGCCCCGATGGAGTACGGGCTGTGCCTTCCTTGATTTCAACCGGGATGGTTATCTAGACCTCGTGGTGGTGCATTATGTCGAGCTTGACATCACCCAGACACCGCGGCCGGGAGAGAACTCCCAGTGCCGATGGAAAGGCTTGCCCGTGTTGTGTGGTCCACGCGGGCTCCCGGCGGAAACCATTTCCTTCCACCAGAACGACGGACACGGCCACTTTTCCGATGTTTCAGATCAGGTCCACGTGACCGGACCAAAGAGTTACTACGGCTTCACGGCGTTGACGGCTGACTTTGACGACGATGGCTGGCCCGATATTTACATCGCCTGCGATTCCACCGCGAATCTGTACTATCACAATCTTGGCGGCAAGAGGTTCGAAGAAATCGGGGTTCAGGCCGGGATCGCTTACAACGAGGACGGACGCGAACAAGCCGGTATGGGGGTTACGGCGGCAGACTTCGACGGCGATGGGCGGCTGGATATTTTCAAGACCAACTTTGCCGACGATACCCATACCCTGTACCGCAACCTGGGCCGCAATAATTTTGACGATGCCACGATTCCCTCGGGCCTCGCGGTCAATACCAAATATCTGGGGTGGGGCACTACATTTCTGGACATCGACAATGATGGCTGGAAGGACCTGATGGTTGCGAACGGTCATGTGTATCCCGAAGTGGACGACGCTCATACCGGGGAAAAATTCAAACAACCGCGCCTGCTTTATTGGAACCGCGGGGATGGCCAGTTCTTCGATCTTTCCTCGTCGGCCGGCTCCGGCATTGCCGCCGAGCATTCCTCAAGGGGTTTGGCGGTCGGCGATCTCGACAACGACGGCAGTCTGGAAATCGTCGTGGTCAATATGGGAGAAGCCCCGTCTTTGCTGAAAAACACGGTTCCGGCAACCGGGAATGCGCTCCTGGTACGTGCCGTGACCTCGGGCCGGGACGCGATCGGTGCTCGCGTCACCCTGACTGCTGGCGGACGAAAGCAGGTGGACGAAGTCCGGAGCGGCGGCTCCTTTATTTCGCAAAGCGATTTCCGGCTTCACTTTGGTTTGGGGAAGGCCAAAGCGGGTGATTTGTCCGTGCGCTGGCTGGATGGCAAGAACGAAACTGTGTCAGGAGTTGCCGCGGGTCAGATTGTGACCATCGAAGAGGGCAAGGGAGTAGTTCGCAGACAGCCATTTACCAGCGCAAAATAACGGTTCAACTCTCATTGAGAAGGTTCACGCACCCGGAGGATCTGATTGGCCGCGATGGATTCGATCCGCTGCACGATGCCGCTGGGCCAGGTAATTTCCAGCAGTTTCACCTTGCGCGATTTCCCCAGGCCGAAGTGGATCCGCTTGTCGTTCGCGGAGAGATAACTTCCGGCTGTGCTTGCGAATGCGTGCTGTTCAGATCCGTCCTCGGACGCGAGACGCAGCTTGGCTCCTATCCCGTCCCGGTTACTCCTGGTTCCAATCAGGTTCACCAATAGCCAATAGTTCTCGCGGTTGCCTTGATTGCGAAGAATTAGGGCTCGACCATGATTGCAGTTGATGACGATATCGATTGAGCCGTCGTTATCGAGATCTCCGAAGGCCGCGCCACGTGCGGACAACGGAACCTGGAAGATCGGCCCACTCTCCCGGGACACGTCTTTGAACCGTCCGGTGCGGGTATTTTTCATCAGCAGCACCGGCTCCCGGTAGTGCAGCGAAGGGTCGGTCAATTCGATGTTGTCCATTACGTGCCCTTGCGCCACGAACAGATCGAGCCATCCGTCATTATCGTAGTCGATCAGTTTCGTTCCCCAGCCCGAGTGCAACATCGTGATTCCTCCAACCCCGCTGCGGTCGGTCACGTCTTCAAAAAGGCCCTTATTGTTGCGAAACAGTGCGTACTTCTGATTGGCCAGAGCATTGACGAAAACGTCCGGCCAGCCATCGTTGTCGTAGTCCGCGAAATCCGCACCCATGCCTGCAAACACTTTTCCGTTCTGGTCGTAGGCCACCCCGGAAGCCAATCCGACTTCGCTGAAGGTTCCGTTGCGATTGTTGCGAAACAACTGCTCAGGGAAGGAATCATTTGCCACAAAGATGTCGGGCCAGCCATCCTGATCGAAGTCGTTGATTGCTATGCCCAGTCCTTTTCCCAAAACTGCGCTGACGCCGGACGGCTTCGAGACGTCCGTGAACGTGCCGTCGCCATTGTTGTGGTAGACCAGGTGTGAGATTGGTTTAAACTGGTCCGGATGGCAGTAGTTGCGATAGCCCGGCCGATGCAGGCCGCAGTAGACATTCGACGAAAAATCCCACTCGACGTAGCGGGTCACGATCAGGTCCAGACGTCCGTCCCGGTCATAGTCGACGAAGCAAGCCCCAGTGCACCAACCACTGCCAGCGACTCCTGATTTTGCGGTGACATCGGTGAACGTGCCGTCGCCATTGTTGCGATACAGAGTGTTGCCACCCAAATTTGTGACCAGCAAGTCCATGTTGCCGTCGTTGTCGTAGTCGCCGGTGGCAACCCCCATTCCGTACAGGCGTCCTTGCAGGCCCGCTTTTTCTGTGACGTCGGTGAATGTGCCGTCCCGATTGTTGCGGTAAAGGCGATTCCAGTAGCGCGATTGTGACTTGTCGGGGGCCGCGCCAGGCGGCATCGGGTCGCGGATCAGCGCCCCATTCACGAAAAATAAATCGAGATATCCGTCGTTGTCATAGTCAAACAAGGCGACGCCTGCGCCCATCGACTCGGGCAAATATTTTTCCGCTGTCGGGCTGGCTTCGTGTTTGAAATTCACGCCGGATGTTGCTGTGATGTCGAGGAATTGCGGCAAATTCCCGTCCGCTGCGGTTTGCGCCAACAGAGATTGCAAGCATGGAGTTGCCAACACGAGCGAAAGGAAAGACCGTCGATTGATCTTCAAGAGCAAAATCCCATGGATATTTTCCGGGGCTTGATCCGAATGGTATCAGGCGGCTTCCCCGCCGATCGCAGGCCAAGAGATACCGCGGGAACTGGAGAGCCTCCCTGTGCCACTCCCCAGGACCGTTCCAGCCGTCCGTCAAAGGAGCCGGTGTTTACTACTTTGAGCCGTGTTTTCAGTGTCTAAGGGCGGCCATGGCCCCCGTGTGGAAGCCCACCGAGCAAGGTCCTTATGAGCGCTCATAAACAGGAAAAGTGTACCCTGGGGCAATAATATACAAGTATGAGCGCTTTAATTCTTGACAAGCGCTAGTGGATTCGTACTATGATGCGCAACCGTCGGCAGGAAAACGTTTGCAATTCTCGACGGCTTGGAACCCGGTGGTACCCAAGCGTTCGGAAAATGGAGGATGACCTCAATGCCCAGTCGCAGAGAGCTAGTGTCCGGGTTTTGCTGGATGGTTGTACTTTCTTTGGCTGTCTCACCCACCCTGGTTTTGGCCCAGCTCTCCACTGCGTCGCTGAACGGCGTGGTGCGCGATTCGAGCGGGGCCGTGGTCCCCAAAGCAAACGTCGTTCTCATCCACGTAGAAACTACCGTGGAGCGAAGCACGGTCACCAACGACGCGGGCAACTATGTCTTTCAGAACATCACGCCGGGACGATACAAGCTGAACGTCAACGCTCCCAGCTTCAGCTCCAAGCAGGTCTCCGAGTTTGTGCTCGGGGTGAACCAGACGGCGACCATCGACGTGTCGCTTGCGGCGGGAAGTCAGAGCCAGGTGATTACCGTGGAAGCCGCGGCGGAGCAGCTGCAGGGCTCGAATGCCGGCCTGGGGACTGTCATTGCCACCAAGCAAGTGAATGATCTGCCTCTCAACGGCCGCAACTTTACCCAATTGCTCTCTCTCACTCCCGGTGTCGCGCCGGTCAGCGTGGCCCAGAATTCCATGGGCGGTCGTCAGGGCGGATTCGGGGCACCCATCGCGGTTGGTTCGGCGTTTATTTTTCCCGCCATCAACGGACAAACCAATCGCAGCAACTTCTTCCTGACCGACGGTCTCAACAACTTTGGAAGTTTTCAAAGCACCTACGCGGTACCGCCTATTGTTGACGCAGTCCAGGAATTCAAGGTGGTTTCACACACCGACAGCGCCGAGTTTGGGTCCGTGCTCGGCGGCGTGGTGAACGTTGTTACCAAGTCGGGGACGAATGACCTCCATGGTTCTGTGTGGGAGTACGTGCGGAACGCGGCTTTTGACTCCCGCCCTGCCTTCCTCGACCCATCCCAGAGGGCTCCTGGTTTCCGGCAGAACCAGTTCGGCGCGTCGGTCGGCGGGCCAGTTTGGATTCCGAAACTCTACAACGGCCGAAACAAGACATTCTTCTTCTTTGCCTACCAGGGGCTTCGTTACGGCCAAGACAACTCGAAGAACATTCTGGTTCCGACGGCCGCCGAACTGGCCGGCGATTTCAGTGCCAGCCCGTTTCTCAGCAAGAACAATTGCGGCGCCACCCACAACCAAGCTTGCCAGATCTACAATCCTTTCACTACCGACCCGACCACCCATGTGCGGCAGGTCTTCACCGGGAACATCATCCCCTCAAACCTCATCGATCCTAGGATGGTAGCGTACGCCCAGGCCGTTTTTCCGACAGCTGGACCCTACAGTGCTGTGACCAACAGCAACGGCATTGACACCACTCCTCAGACCCAGACTCAAAATGAATACAACGTTCGCATAGACCAGAACTTTGGCCAGAACAACACCCTGTTCTTTCGCTACAGCGCGATCAATAGCCTTCTGAATACGACTGGCGGACTTCCCGGACTGCTAAAGAGCGAGAAAATCCCGGGCCGCAATTGGGGATTCAGCTATGTGCACGTGTTCAGCCCGAGTCTAGTTCTGCAACTGCAGTACGCCAGGGTTACTAACTCCGACAATACCTATCAACTCTTCACCCACCTCGACGCTTCCAGCCTGAATAGCCAGGTAGGATTTGCCGATACTTTCGCCGGCGGATTCGCTGGTGCTAACGGAGGGCCGCTCATTCCCAGCCCCGGGATCGGTAGTGGCGATAGCAGTTACGCCAACGGCGGCGATAACGTCGAACTCACTCCGAAAGCTACCGACAGCCATCAGGTCAGCGGCACTTTGACCAAGATTCTTGGCAACCACACCGCGACTTTTGGCGGCGGCTTCACCACGAATGGCTTTGCGAGTCCGATTTCCTATGCCTCTCTTGGGTTTGCGGGTGGCCAAACCGGGAACCCCAATGACCCTACTCAGCCAGGGGAGCCTTTGGCTTCGTTCCTGTTGAACGTTCCGGACAATGCCAACCGAAGAAACGTCAATGAACAGACACGTTTTGGCGGTTTGATGAGCTGGTTCCTGCAAGACTCCTGGAAAGCCACTTCTCGCCTGACGATTAACGCCGGCCTGCGTTATGACCTGACCTTCATCCCGCCGTACGGCACCAATGCCACCATCGGCCAGGAGGGAGGAATCGAGACCGGCGATGTAGATTTCAGCAATGGAACTTACATCGTGCAAAAGTTGCCACCGCCCTGCAGTGTGCGAGGCTTCGCGCCCTGCATTCCGGACATTGTCGGTCAGCCGGCGGGATCCTTGCCTGCTCACGTGGTGGTTGATCCGCGGGGCAAGATCGCGCACAACGATTCCAAAAACTTCGGACCGCGCTTCGGCCTGGCTTACCGCCTGGGCGACAAGACCGTCATTCGCAGCGCTTTCGGAATTGTCTACGATAACTGGGCGGCTGTCAGCCAGATGGCGCAGAACATTGAAGGCGCCTGGCCCGATATCGGCCAGCAAATCGCCAACAACCTCAACGGGCCAGCTGGGCCGCCAACGGTGACGGCACAGAACCCGTTCGCCACCTCCGGCGCTTTCCCTGCGCCCACACCCTTCAACCAGGTGCAGTGGTTTTATGATCCCCACATTAAGAACGCTTACTCGCAGCAGTGGAACTTTGGAATAGAGCGGGAACTGAACGCGTCAACCACCGTAGACCTGAACTACGTAGGTTCGGGTTCGCGCCGGACCAATGTGGGTGGTTATTACAACACGGACTTGACACCGGGTTTAACGGAAGACGCGGCTCGCCGGCCCTTTCCCTACATCAGCCCGACATTCTATGATCGCAGCATTGGCAGTGCCAGCTACAACGCCTTGCAATTTGAGATGAAAAAGAGATACACGCGAGGTTTGGGCTACCAGGTGGCCTACACCTACTCAAAGTCGATCGATGAAGGATCATCCGGTTGGTTTGGTGTAGAAGGTCAGTCTCTTACCGACCCGTATAACATCAAGTCGAGCCGTGGTCCTTCGGGATACGATCTGACCCATACCCTTTCCTTCAATGCGGTTTACGAAATTCCCGTGGGCAAGGGCAAGCGCTTCTCCACCAAAAGCACGGCGCTCGATTATGTAGTGGGCAACTGGCAGGTTAACAACATCTTCAGCGTTCGTTCCGGAACTCCCTACAACGTGTATTACGGAGCCAGTGATCTGGCGGGCACAGGTAATGTTTCGTGGGCGCAGTACGAGAGGGCTAACCTGGTGGGTGATCCCAACCAAGGATCCTGTCCCGGCGGAGGCAAAGTGGGAAGTGTCAGTTGTTACTTCAATACTAGCGCCTTCGCTGTGCCTGCCCAGGGCACTTTTGGTACCAGTGGTCGAGACGCATTTCGCTCCGCGCCTTACTGGGATGTGGATCTGTCGATATTCCGGCAGTTCCCGTTAGGAGAAAGTCGCCGCTTTGAATTCCGGGCGGAGGCTTTCAATCTGTTCAATAACGTCGTCTTTGACAAACCAGGTAATGACATAAGCAATGCGTCGTCGTTCGGCAAGGTGACGAAGGTCGCTCCCGGAACCACTGCGCGGCAGTTGCAAATTGGGGCCAAGATAATTTTCTGACGATCGAGAGGCGTGAACCACCGCAACCCCTGTAAGCAGGCGCGGTGGTTCGCCTCTGAGCGCAAGCCGAAGTCAACCGAAAAGGATCAGGTGACTGGAATGGTGGGTGGGCAATTTGGCAGGTTTTGCAGGCTCGCTGTGCCGCTGGCTTTGCTATCTGTATTTCTTCCACGTCTGCAGGCTCAATCTCCGGCGCGCTACGAACCCACATTGGAGTCTCTGAACAAGCACCCGCTTCCTGCCTGGTACGCAGATGCCAAACTTGGAATTTTTGTCCATTGGGGGCTGTATTCGGTTCCGGGTTGGGCACCGCTCGTGCATCCCAACCATGATTTCACCTCAGAGGACTACATCAAGAACAACCCGTACGCCGAGTGGTATCTCAACACGATGCGCATCGATGGGTCTCCCACCCAGGCCTATCATCACGAACACTACGGCGCCAATTACGACTATTACAACTTCGCGCCCATCTTTGACCGAGAAGTTCAAAAATGGAATCCCGAGACCTGGGCCAAGGTTTTCCACGATGCCGGAGCGAAATATGTGGTGTTGACCACCAAGCACCACGACGGCTTCACTTTGTGGCCAAGCACAACGCCGAATCCCACTCTGCCGGCTGATCGGCAGCACGCAACACGAGATCTGGTAGGTGATTTGAGTAGCGCGGTCCGCAAACAAGGGCTGCGCATGGGACTTTACTACTCGGGAGGCTACGATTGGACCTTTGTGCCCGGGCCGATTCGAGTGGCTTCGGATCATCAAACTGTGAAGCCGCAAAGCCCGGCCTACGGAAAATATGCCGATGCCCAAATGGGAGAATTGATTAGCCGTTACAAACCCGCGGTGTTGTGGAATGACATCGACTATCCTAAGTCCGGCCATCCTCTGGAAATTATGGCCGAGTATTACAACACCGTCCCTGACGGCGTGATCGACGATCGCTTCGGTGTAAAGCACTCCGATTTCAAATCCCCTGAGTATCAGACGCTGGACAAGATCAGCCCGACGAAGTGGGAGGAATGCCGGGGTCTTGGGCGTTCGTTCGGCTACAATCGCGCGGAAGGCGAAGCCGAGACCATCGCTGCCGACGAACTGATTTACCTCCTGGTCGACATCGTCAGCAAGAACGGTAATCTATTGCTGGACGTCGGACCGGAGGCGGATGGCACAATTCCTGCCGTCCAGATGACGCGTTTGAAGGCCCTAGGCGCGTGGCTGAAGATCAATGGCGATGCCATTTATGGCACTCAGCCGTGGAAGCGTGCCGACGGAGAGGCTGGGGACGGCATCCGGGTTCGCTTCACCCAGAGAGATTCATCGCTTTACGCAATTTTGCTAGCGAAGCCCAAAGCAAATACCGTAACCATAAAGTCTCTTTCCCCCAAACCCGGTACCAAAATTTCCTTGTTGGGCAATGCGGGACCATTGGATTGGTCCCAGCAAGGCGACGACATCAAAGTCAGCCTTCCCGCTGCTCTCCCTGGAGAATACGCGTATGTATTGAAGATCGCCGGGCCCGTCTCCTGAGCCGACGCGGGTAGCAAGTGCGAGAATGGCAATCCGTATCGGCCGGACGGTGCGGGATCTCCGTTTGAAATCTTGTCCAAAACTTCCCGCTTGCCTTCATTCGCAAGGAAAGCGCCTCCCTCATTTGAGCATTTGATGCAAAACAAGGTCTTACAACTCGATGGGAAAGACAATGTTCTCATTGCCCTTAGCGACCTGAGCCGCGGTCAGCAAATTCCGTTTGGAGGGAGGAATTTCACCCTGCTATCGAGTGTTCCCGCGAAACACAAGTTTGCTACGGAGGACATTGGTATCGGCGATGAAATTACGATGTATGGGCTCCTGGTGGGAAGGGCCGTGAGACCCATCGCTCGCGGAGAACGGTTGAGCCCCAGCAACGTCGAGCACGATGCGAACGCATTTGTCGACCCGACGGGCGAATATCGTTGGGTACCGCCGGATGTCTCGCGCTGGAAGCAGCGCAAATTTGCCGGATATCGCCGCTCCGATGGGCAGGTGGGTACCCGCAACCACTGGCTGGTGGTGCCTCTGGTATTTTGTGAAAACAGAAACATTGATGTCCTGAAGCGGGCGTTTGAGGATGAATTGGGCTTTGCAGCGCCCCAGGTCTACCGCCGTCAAGTCGCTGAGTTAGCCCAACTCTATCGAGAGGGTCACCCGGCGGAGGCCATTCCAACCCGGATGTTTGACGGAAATGGGTCGGGTACGCCCGCCAGTCGCGTGTTCCAAAACATCGACGGCATCAAGTTCCTTCCGCATGGGGGCGGCTGTGGAGGGACCCGCGAAGACTCAAATAACCTTTGCGGACTAATCGCTGGCTACATCAACCACCCCAACGTTGCCGGCGCAACCGTCCTCAGCCTGGGATGCCAGCATGCTCAAACCGGAATTCTTCGCGAGGAGATCCACAAGCGCAATCCAAACTTTGACAAGCCGCTGGTGATTCTGGAGCAGCAGCGAAGCGGATCAGAATTTGCCATGCTCTCCGATGCGATTCGGAGGACGTTTGTGGGATTGATGGAAGCAAACAAAGTAGAGCGGGAGCCCGCGATGCTGTCGCAGCTATGCCTGGGACTGAAGTGCGGGGGGTCCGACGGATTTTCCGGCGTATCCGCCAACCCTGCGGTGGGGCACACCGCCGATCTGCTGATTGCTCTTGGGGGAAGGGCGATCCTCTCTGAATTTCCCGAATTGTGTGGCGTCGAACAGGAACTCATGAATCGAAGCGCGCGTCGTGAAGTGGCGGAGAGGTTTGCCAGACTGATGCAAGCCTACCAGGCCCGCGCCAAGGCTGTGGGCTCCGGTTTTGAGATGAACCCGTCTCCCGGGAACATCCGCGACGGCCTTCTCACCGATGCGATGAAGTCGGCGGGCGCGGCAAAAAAGGGAGGAAAATCCCCGGTCACGGCGGTTCTCGACTATCCCGAGTACTCAACCGTAGCCGGCCTGAACCTACAGTGCACGCCGGGAAACGACGTCGAATGCGTTACGGCGCAAGTGGGAGCCGGGGCCAACGTTGTACTGTTCACCACCGGTTTGGGTACGCCTACCGGAAATCCCATTGCCCCGGTGGTGAAGATTGCCTCCAACTCAATCCTGGCAGATCGCATGAGCGACATTATTGATATTGACGCTGGCAAGGTAGTGACCGGAGAGACCACGATTGAGCACATGGGAGAAGGGATTTTAGAGCAGGTAATCAGTTTCGCAAGCGGTGAGACAAGAACCAAGGCGGAATTGAACAGTCAGAATGATTTCATCCCCTGGAAACGAGGGGTTTCACTCTGACCTTAGCGGGCGAATCAACGACGCGGACCTTAATTGAGAAGGTGCGAGGGGCGCGGTCGTCGTTGCCGAAATCGCAAGGAGGCAAGTTGACAAACCTCTGCCGATCTTCGATCACAACTTGTCTTTTGTTCTGGGGGTTGAGCGTTGTGGGTTTTGTCAACGCCCAGCAAGCCGCGCCTGGTGCTCCCGTCTCGCCGCACATCTTTCGGGAAGACATTGAGTGGCTCGACATCTGGATGCCCGATTCCAAGGTTACGAACCAGCCCCGGGTGCTGCTGATTGGCGACTCGATTACCCGGGCCTACAACCGAGAGGTAGAAACGGCGCTGAACGGGAAGGCGGTCGTTTTCCGGTTAGCGACGTCAAAGTGCGCGGGCGATCCAGTGCTTCCCGAGGAGATATCCTTAATTCTCCGGCAGTATCAGTTCGATGTCATTCACTTTAACAACGGCATCCACGGTACGGAGTACAGCGACGAGGCATACGGCGACGGTCTGCGGGACATGATCTCGATTTTGCGGAAGTACGACCCCAGGGCGCGGCTCCTATGGGCTACCACCACGCCCATCAGAGTCAGCGGACGCATCGATCAGCTAGACTCCTCAAATAGCCGTGCCATCCGCCGCAATGCGGTAGCAGCGGCGATCATGAAACAAACGGGCATCCCTACCGACGATCTCTACAATCTTGTTCTCGACCATCCCGAGTACTACCAGCCAGATGGCATCCACTTCAATGAAAAAGGGGTCGAGGCAGAGGCGAAGGAGGTGGCGCGTCAAATTGCCGAAGTCTTACCAAGATAGCCCAAGACAGCTCTTCAGAATAGGCGCTCAAGTAATAATTGGTCGTCATGGGCCCGACTTGGCCTCTGGGCGATCTGTTTCGTCGGTTAATTCCCGTCTTATATTGCAATAAAGCGACATATGATCACGAACCCGAAAATCTCAAACGGCCCGAAAGATGCGGACTCAGGGAGTTCTCACTGCCATGCCTGGTGACCAGGAAGGTCTTCCGAAGCGGTGGAACCGCCGCGAATTCATTGCCACCCTCGCGGCGGCTGTCCTTGCCGGAAAAGTAAGAGCCGGAGCGCTCGCCGCCAAACCGCGGGAAGTATTTCTGGTCCCAAATTTCCATCCTGCGAGCTGCGGTTGGCTGACCACCTTTTCGAAGGAACGCGTATATTGCGCCAACAGCTACCTGAATCATCTGGACCGCGTCCGTGACGACCCGAACTATTCGTTCGTGATGTCGGAGGTTAACAACATCATCGCGATCATGGACTTTCAACCTGCCCGTATTGTGGAACTGCAACAAAGAATTCAGGAAAATCGGGTGGAACTTGTGAATGGCTATTTCCTCGAATCGGCCATTAACCTTTCTGGTGGAGAGGCGCTGGTTCGGCAAGGGGTTGAGGGGCTCCGGTGGTATCAGAAAGTGTTTGGGGTTAAGCCCCGCTTCTCGTGGAACATCGACGTCTGCGGCACACACGACCAGATGCCACAAATCGCGACGGGCCTCGGCCTGGAGGCATTGGTCTACACGCGCCGAAATCCGACGGGAAAAACCTTGTACTGGTCGGAATCGCCAGACGGCACGCGCATACTGACCCTTTCGCCCGGTCAGTACAGCGAGGCACATCCTGTCTTCTCGTCGAAGTCAGTCCTGACGACAGACCAACTACGCGAGCTGGAGAGGTTTTTTAATGACAAAGAACCCATTACGCCCGAAGGCGCGCCAATACTGATACTTGGCGGTGGCGATGACTACGCTCTGGCCCCTCTGATAAAGGACTATCCCAGCCTGTTGCTGAAGCAGTTGGCCGAAACCGACCCCGAGCGAAAGCTCAAGTTCACCACCATGGGTCAGTACCTGGATGCCATACAGCCTGGTATCACGTCAGGTGGCACAAAGATTCCCACGTTGCGAGGCGGTACCGCCTACGATTTCGATGCCTTCTGGATCGAAAATCCCAAGGTCAAGACCTTGTACCGTCGTAATGAGCATGCACTGCAGGCCGCGGAGACGCTGGCGGCAATCGCCAGCCTCCAGGGTAAGTACGAATATCCGGTCAAGCCGCTATCCGATTGCTGGATTCTCATGTGCCTGAACATGGATCGCAATACAATCTGGGGCTCCGCTGGCGGAATGGTATTCGAGAACGAGAAGTCCTGGGATGCACAAGACCGTTTCAATTGGGTGGCCAGAACCACCGATCAGGTATTCGATTCTGCGGGCAGTTCACTCACCGGGACCGGCGAACAGGTGGCGGTCTTCAATCCGCTGAACTGGAAACGGAACGACCCAGTGGCGCTGCGACTTCCTGCGGGCAAGAGTTTGGAGGGTACGGATTGCGAAGCGCTGCCCGATGGCTTGGTTCTATGCCGTTTGGATTTGCCTTCGATCAGTGCTGGAGGGTGGATGTTGTCCGCCCGAGGGCCAACCTCGCCGCCTTCGATAAAACTCCCGCCGGTCATCGAAACGAACTTCTATTTCGTAAGCATCGACGCGAAAACGGGAGCGATTACCAGTCTCAAGCTGAAAAAATCGGGGCGAGAGTTGCTTGCCGCTCCCGCCAACGTGATCGTGGCAGAAAGGCCGACCGCCAAGCAAACGGAGGATCCGGGCGACAAGATGCCTCCCCGTCCGCAGCGCACGCGCCTGGCCACCTCCAGCGACCAGGGGTCAGCTATCCAGGTGAGGCGGGGAGCCCTAGCCACGACGGTCGAGATCACGGGCACATTCTATGGAGGCGGGGCGCTTCGTCGCGTCATCCGCTTTTATCACCACCACCCGCGAATCGATTTTGAAACCGAACTGAATGACGTTCCCAACTACACGATTGTGGTTTCAGAATTTCCGCTGGCCGAAGATGTTCTTGAAGTGCGCCGCGGCATACCCTACGGTTTCTCTCATGGGGCCTGGTCGAAACCGAACCCTGATTTGCATGGCTGGACGAAAGGAATAGTTCCCGCGGTTCGCTGGATCGATTTTTCGCTGGCGCAGGGAGGGGGTCTCGCCATTTTTGATCGGGGCTTGAGCGGCCGCGAACTCAACGAGCGCACGCCAATTATCTATCTGCTCAATGCGGAAGATAAGTATGTGGGATACGAGAATCCCTGGTTAAGCGGCAAGGGCAAACACGTCTTACCCTATTCAATCGTGGCGCACGAGACTGCGTGGCAAGAAGCTCGTATACCGCGCATGGCATGGGAATACAACCAGGAGCCGGTCGTCATTCCAGGCAGGGCTGCGACGCCTTTGCAATCTTTCCTGGAGACGTCGGAGAACGTCGTCGTCGAAGCCTTGCGTCGTGAGGGGGACCATATCGAGTTGCGCTTGGTCGAGTGCCTGGGTTTGGCAGGCACAGCGAAGGTCAAACTAGATTTGCCGCACCAAAGTGCAGCAGTTACCGATTTGACCGGACGTAAACTGTCGGACTTGCCGAGATCCTCTCCCTATGCATTCCCTGTCCGGCCCCAGCAAATAGTCACCCTGCACTTCGCCACTTCCTCAACGCTGCCCGAGCCCGCTCCCATCAGATCGTGGGATCCTTTTGTGCCCAAAGAAAAGCTTCCGGCGCTGCACGAGTACGACCCCAATCTTATTGGCCATCCGCCGTTTGGCGAGTAACTACTGGTGATGCTGGGTGCAGGGAACGGAAATTGAAAGGCGGAATCCGGGCCATCTTTCACGGAGGTGACGAACCACAGCCGCGCATCATTTTCTGGCTACGTCACGGTGGCAAGTCTCGCGGCGGGTCGAGCAAGAAAACATAGGGGCCGCTGGCCCAAATAATGTCTTATGGATGTAGGTTCACGATCGCGGGATGAAGCTCCCATAGCGTCCCAACCTGCCCGGTGCCACGATCATGCTCAAAATCTTCGAAGGCCATTCCAACAATATCGACCGGGAAGGCCTGTGTAAGTTCGCCCCCGTGTTGCGAGTCCAGGCGGAATCCGTGTTGCTTCAGTTGTGCTTGGATATTTTGCCGCGCACTACAATATTCACTATCGACCGGCGTTTCCACGATCATCCGGACAGCATTCTTATCTGGAGCGTGCGAAATCTCCATTACAACATCGCAGTCCACTGCATTTACGCTAACGTTTTGTAAAAATGCGGTCGCGATGTGAAAAACCTCAAGCTCCCGTCCCGTGCGTGGCGCGTCTGGCGGTATGATTGGGTCTTGCGTCCAACCAAGAATGGTTTCAACGGTGACTTCTTGGATCGCAATGTTGGGAATGGGTACGTGCTTCGCAAGGTGCCGGTAGTCGGAAATATCAGGCTCGATAGGCAGGCACTTACAGAGGTCCTCAGGTGTTGGCTGCAAAATGCCGTAATCCTGCCCTTTGCAACTCACCGCAAACAGAACCAGTAAAATCGTACCCCCTGTCAAGCAAATGTCTTTGACTCTTTCAACTTGCTTGCTCATAGGTGCGCTTGGATGTTACCGCAGGACGAAAGTAAGTGTCAGAGCAAACACACGGTTGACAGATTAATCCGCAGCCAGCGTGACTTCACCACTTGATCAGCAAATTCTCAGGCGGCCAGTCTTCGTCCCTCCGTTCACGGCGGATTACTGCCGGTTTGCCCGTTATCCGCTAGGAATGGGTCATCGGCAATTACGCCAGACTCGCCGATTTCTGACTAATAATGGCACGTCCCAGATCAGCTTTGGACAGGGTCGTTTTGTCACACCCGAGATCGAGCGGCACTGAAACTGGTGCTCGCCGCGGTTAGAGGGAGCGTGGTGGGCTCCCGCCCGGGAACTGGCCAGGCCCGCAACTCGCTAGAACAGTTTTTTAGAGCAGCATAGAATCAACTGGTTCTACATTGTGAACCGCTCAATTTCTGCAGTGCCTACATCAACGCGAGTTGCGGGCGGCGACGAATTATGACCCCGGAGGCGCAGATGTGATCGCCGCGGTCGTCAGAAGCTACAGTTGGGATTCCCGGCCGGAAGCTCGGCGCGGAACACACCTCCGACCGAAGTAATTGCGACCGTAACATCGCTGGCCGAATTAATAGGATCCTGGTTAATGCCGATGTGCCCGCTCCCGAAGTCAACAAAGCCCTGACCCTTGTTATACACATGAGGCGAACACGTGGGGTCATCAAATTCGTAGAACGTGAGCTGACCTGAGGTTACGGTGATGTACACCGGCCCCGGATGTTTATGCCAGCCTGTGGAACCCAATGGATCGTAGAGGTGGGTATCTACCTCCACATCAATAGCGGGATCCGTCTTATCAAGAGCCTGCGCCTTTGCGATGTATTGGAACGGTTTTACGGTTGGGTTGGTGGGATTCAAAGTTTGGTTCTGGTCGGTATTCACCATGAAACCGTCATACGTCCCTCTACCAATTAAGGTGCGGTGAACGCCGATCGCAGGAGTTGCCCACATCTTGAGCACGTACCCGCCGATCGCGAAGACGCACAGGACAGCAGCTGTTGCAGCAGTTTTCAAAACTTTTCCCTTCATTTCGACCTCCGAGAATATTGGAACCGAGAGGACCTTCTCAGAGAGGCCATCTTCGTGCAATGGAGATCGAATGAAAGTCGTATGAAGTTTTTGTGAAGCGCCAAACCACTGACCACTTGCTACTTAGCCGTTTTATGTCGCATCATCTTGGGTGCCAGGACCCAGTGGCGGTTGGGGGCAGGTACGGCCCAGGTATTCCATTTCGGGGATTTCACACTTGACCAGTCGCGGTATCGGCTGCAGCGGGGCGAGCGCATTCTGCGCCTCGAAAGGCAGCCCATGGAGTTGCTCTTCCTACTGGTACAGAGACGCGGAGAACTGGTTACGCGCGAAGAGGTCGCGGACCGGCTTTGGGGCACGACCGTTTTCGTTGATATCGATCAAAGCATCAACACAGCCGTTCGCAAGGTCCGAATGGTGCTGCGCGACGATCCTGATAAGCCCCATTTCATCGAAACGGTGGTCGGGAAAGGGTATCGCTTCGCCGCGCCAGTGGCGGTCAACGGAGAAGCGACTGTGTCTGCTACGGCCGGATTGCCGGCCTTGCCGCAGCCTGCCCAAGCGGGCCAAAGCGCAGCCATCGCAGCCGCTCCTGCCCAGCGGATGCACCGTCGGCCTCCTGTAGTAATGCTGCTGACGGGCATAGGGGCCGTGCTTGCAATTTTTGCATCCGGTTGGGTGGCGATCCACGTTCGCAACACTGGAAGCTCGACGCATCCGGGCATCAAGTCGCTCGTGGTCCTGCCACTGAAGAACCTTTCTGGCGATCCCGCTCAGGAATACCTTGCCGACGGAATGACCGAAGCTTTGGTATCTCGCCTCTCCAGTATTCATGATCTCCGGGTGATTTCCCGAACCTCATCCATGCGCCTCAAGAATTCCAATCTCTCGGTCCCGGAGATCGCAAACGCCTTGCAGATCGATGTTGTTGTAGAGGGCTCCGTCATTCGAGAAGGCAATCGCATTCGCGTTACTGCCCAGTTGATTCGCGGCACAACTGACGAACACTTCTGGTCGGAGACTTACGATCGGGAACTGCCTGACGTGCTTGCGCTACAAAGTGACGTGGCCCAGGCTATCGCCCGTAAGGTTGAGGTCACCGTTACCGGGAAAGAAGAGCAGCGCCTCACCGCATCCCACACCGTTTTGCCGGAAGCCTACGAAAGCTATTTGAAAGGCCGCTCCTCGTTAAGTAACAACAACACCAAGGCTGGCATTGAGGAGAGAATTCGTTACTTCGAGGAGGCAATCGCGAAAGACCCCGCATTTGCGCCAGCTTACGTTGGCTTGGCGGAGGCGCATGCTGAACTGGGCACAGTTATGATGGGCGAGGATCCTAATCGTGAGCGCCCGAAGGTAGTTAGCGCTGTTCGCAGAGCTCTGGAATTGGATCCAAATCTCGCGGAGGCCCATGTCCTGCTCGCCGAGATGGCGCAGGAACAGTGGCGCTGGGCGGAAGCCGAAACT